>JAEIGA010000127.1_pt1 | contig 104635 bp, 81 predicted proteins | sample 9270691 | NCBI WGS metagenome assembly JAEIGA01 (sample SAMN17057246, study PRJNA624740) | gut metagenome | biome: biome; isolation source: fecal sample | host: Bos grunniens | place: China: Xizang | collected 2019 | reverse complement strand
ACCATAGATAACATCGTAGAATGAACCACCCTGTGCGAAAGATACGTCGCCGTGAGTACGTACAGCCTTGTCAGCACGGTCAAGGTATGTGTTGTGAACGAGATACATCTCCGAGAAGTCATACTCGCCCTTATTCATACGCAAAAGCTCTGACTCAATGAATGCCAAAGATGAGTAGCACCAGCAAGTACCAGCCTGATTCTGATTCTTAATGCTTGTGATAGGATTCTCCTTCACAACTGTAAACTCAGGAGCCGTAGTCTCCTGCGCCATAACACCTGCCGCAGAGATAAGTGCAAGTGCCAAAACAAAAATTTTCTTCATAATAATATAGTTTTAAGGTAAATTTTTATGCTCGGGTTGTAGGCTATCATCACCCACTCGCTGCCCTCGGGTTGTAGGCTACCATCGCCCACGCCACCTCTCGCCTACTTCTTATGTTTAGCGATAATGCGCTGGCAATCAACATAAGTCAGCGAAGGAACCTTTGCCTCTTTGGGTAGGCGGTAGTTCTTACCCTTATATGCGATATAAGGGCCATACTGACCGCTCTTAATAACCATATCGGCATCCTCCTCAAAGGTCTTGATAGGCTGTGACGCGGCACGCTGCTTGGCGGCACTCTCCTCAAGAAGCTCCTCGGCACGCTCACGTGTCAAAGTATAGGGGTCGTCACCCTTGCCCAACGACGCGAAGGTCTTGCCGTGGCGCACATAGGGGCCAAACTTACCCACACCAACCATCAGCGGCTCGCCATCCTTATCTCCAAGGTTACGCGGCAGCGCGAATAGCTCAAGAGCCTCCTCAAGCGTAATAGACTCGATAAGTTGACCCTTCTTGAGCGATGCGAAGTGCGCCTTCTCGCCATCCTCTGCCTCCAACTCGACCATAGGGCCATAGCGACCAATACGTGCCTTAACGGCATGACCCGTCTTGGGGTCTACGCCCAATACACGCACGGCGTGCTGCGACTTATCTGCCTGTGTGCCAACAGCAGAATCAACCAGCTTGTGGAAGTGGTTATAGAAGTCCTCAATCATACTTGTCCACGTGATATCGCCCTCGGCAACGCGGTCAAACTCCTTCTCCACATTTGCGGTGAAGTGGTAGTCCATAATTGTTGAGAACTGTGTTTCAAGATAGTCGTTAACGACCATACCTATATCTGTGGGAGCAAGACGATTCTTCTCTTTGCCATAGCTCTCCGTAACGCTCTTCTCGGCAATCTTGCCACCAGCGAGTGTCACCTGCTGCAACTGACGCTTAACGGCATCACGGTTCTGCTTAACAACATATCCACGGTTAATGATAGTGGTGATAGTAGGCGCATATGTTGAGGGACGACCAATACCCAACTCCTCAAGTCGCTTGACAAGCGTAGCCTCATTATAGCGTGGCGGTGCCTGCGTATAACGCTCCGTAGCCGAGATGCTAACAGCCTCAAGCTGGTCGCCAACATTGAGTTTAGGTAGCATACCACCCTCTCCCTCCTGCGTGGTGTCGTCGTCCTGCGACTCCGAGTAGAGGCGCATAAAACCATCGAACTTAACGACCTCACCCGATGCCAAGAACTGCTCGGCACGGCTACTTATATTGATGACAATCTGCTTGCGGTCAAGCTCCGCAGGTACCATCTGCGAGGCTACAGTACGCTTCCAGATAAGCTCATATAGACGCTTCTCGGCAGCTGTTCCCTCAATCTCGTGACGCTCGATATACGACGGACGTATAGCCTCGTGTGCCTCCTGCGCGCCCTTCGACTTGGTCTTGAAGTTGTGCGGATATGAGTACTTGGCACCAAAGAGACGTGTAACCTCATTTTTACACTGCGTGATGGCCATCTGCGACAAGTTTACAGAGTCGGTACGCATATAGGTAATGAGACCCTGCTCATATAGACGCTGTGCAACAGACATTGTCTGTGACACGCTCATACCGAGCTTACGGCTCGCCTCCTGCTGCAAGGTAGAGGTGGTGAAGGGTGCGGCGGGATAACGCTGCACAGGCTTCTCCTCGGACTTCACAACGACATAGCCTGCACCTATACAGTCATTCAAGAAACGCTCGGCATCCTCCTTACGCTCGAAAGGCTGCGACAACGTAGCCTTAAAGAGCGTGCGCGACTCATCGCCCGCAGCATAGAACTGCGCAACAACGCGGAACTGCGCCACAGACTTAAAGCCGATAATCTCACGTTCACGCTCCACGATAAGGCGCACAGCGACACTCTGAACACGTCCTGCCGAGAGTGCTGGACGCACCTTCTTCCACAACACTGGCGAGAGCTGGAAGCCCACAAGGCGGTCAAGCACACGGCGTGCCTGCTGCGCATTGACAAGATTCATATCGATAGTGCGTGGGTTCTCGATAGCATTTAGAATTGCTCGCTGGGTAATCTCGTGGAAAACGATACGCTTGGTATTGTCGATAGGCAGGTTGAGCACCTTGGCAAGGTGCCACGCAATAGCCTCTCCCTCACGATCCTCATCGGATGCCAACCATACGGTCTTGGCGGCACGTGCAAGACGCGAAAGCTCATCAACTACCTTACGCTTATCTTCAGGAATCTCATATATAGGTTCAAACTCGTTCTCGAGGTTTATACCGAGACCCCTCTTTGCCAAATCGCGAATATGACCAAAGCTCGACTTAACGGTATAATTCTTACCAAGAAACTTCTCGATGGTCTTCGCCTTGGCGGGGGACTCTACGATAACTAAATTTTCCTGCATCTCTAAACTTGTTCTTTTCAATAGCAACCCTGTGTCGTGAACACACTCTCCCTCGTGTGGTTGCCTCGTATATTTTTACAAATCTCTACTTTACAATAGTGTACACCAACTCCAATGTGATGGGGGCATTGCCTGCTACACCCTCCTCAACAATATCGCCACCGATAACCGACTGACGATTGAAGGTAAAGAGGTTATCAGCAGATGGCCCGATGTAGAAGCGACGGTATTTGATAAGTGAGCTTACGCCACTCTCGCTCGTGGGCGAGAACTTATCGAGGTCTACCGTAGCACCATCCTCCAATAGATTGTCGGCAGCCTTCATCATAAGCGACTGAATATAGTTTGATATATCCATCGTGTAGCAAGCCAATGAACGGTTGAGGTTACCATCAAATGCCAGCACACCGCTACCTGAGTAAGAGTGCATATAGTCAGACACAGTCTCCAGACCTCCATAATCGGCATAGAAGCCCATACTCGGCATAGCAGCATCCATAATAGGAGTGATAACCCAAGGGTCGATGACGGTGTAGTCATAGTCCGAGCCCTCAACATAAACAGACAAGTGAGCCTGATTAACCGACACAACAGAGCCACGATTGCTCAACACAACATCGGCGAGCGACTGTATAAACTCATCGCTGAACATAACCTCAGTGACAACACCACCCATACCCTCAATATAACCGACGCTGACGATATCACGCGGTGCAGTATCATCATCGACAGGAATGTTTTGAGCATCGAAGAGCGTAACTTCAGAGTAGTTATGGTCAACGGTGCCGATTGATACATTACCTGCTGTTACAGAGTACTTTGTGGGGTCAATATAGAAGTTATATCCCATCTGTACGGTATCGCGTATGATGGTAGGATCCTCCTCATAGCGGCTACGTGCATAAAGATACATATACGACTCCTCAACACGTGCCGAATAGACTGCGCCTCTGCCATTATTATTATCCTCCGCAGGCATAACATAGACACCGCGCACCCTCTCGAAGAACTCCTTCTCATTGCCTGGAACATAGAGACTATCGCTATCGACAGCATAGCCGCCATTAGCATCCATATTATCCAACAACATCAGACGACTAACATACTCTCTTGTGGCGGGTGTCTCCTGCATAAGCACTATGCGTGTATCTGGGTTCTCGGAGTCACCAACATAGACACCCCTATCCTGATCGGGAAAGGTGAAGGTGAAGATAGGCTCCTTGGAGATATACGGCACGGGATCAAAGTTGATGTAGAACGACGTGTCTTTATCTGCGGGAAGCTCAAAGTAGTCGTTAGACATAACCTCATATACCTCGAAACGCTGCTTATATGTTGTATCGCCATGATAGCCATTGACATACAACGCCATAACCATAGAGTCGAAGATGGGACGATAGCCCCAGCCGCGCTCCTTGTCAAGCGACATACTGAATGTCATCTGTGTAAGAAAGCCTGCAGTACGCAGACCAAAGGTATCGCTCTTCTCGCGACCAAAGTAGACATTCTTAAGGTTGGTTGACGGTATAGAGTCGCTGATATAGAGGCTCGTAGACGACAATGCGCACACATCACGCGCATCGCCCTCGCGCATCTCACCGTGCTTATATACTCTGCGACGCAGCTCCATCTTCTGGTTCGAAGGGATAAACTCCGAACCCTGCGTATAATCAACCTCGGTGGTACATCCCACGATGAGCTGTGCCATCGCAAGCATCACCACAACAAAGATTGACAAGTATTTACAATTCGTCATAGAATTTCTTATAATTATCGAAGATATCCTTTGGCTCGCCCTCCATATAGTCGAGTACCTTTTTGCCCGTGTTGCGAGCATACTCCACAAGTGTCGCATCAGCATTTGCCGAGTTCACAATAACACCGTCGGCATAATCTATAACGAAACGGTAGAGATTTTCGTATGATGGATTCTCCAAAACTATCATTCCACTATCCATGATGCCCTCGCCCTCGAGCTTATGCTTAAAGTCCTTGGCGAGTTCACCCTCGAACTTATCATCGGTAAGTGACAACACAATCTTCACATCACGGAACAAGGGATCATCATAAAAGACCTTCTTGAGGTACATCGGCACAACAGCCGAGAACCAGCCGTGGCAATGTACGATGGTGGGTGTCCAGCGCAACTTTTTAACAGTCTCAAGCATACCTCGTGCGAAGAATATCGCGCGGTCATCATTATCCTCAAAGGGGTGACCCTCGGCATCGTGCAACACAGCACGACGTGCGAAGTAGTCATCGTTATCAATGAAGTATATCTGGATACGCGCCGAAGGAATTGACGCCACCTTGATAATCAACTGATGGTCGTTATCGTTGATTATAAGGTTCATACCCGACAGGCGGATAACCTCGTGCAACTGGTTTCTACGCTCGTTGATACAGCCATATCGAGGCATAAAGGTTCGCACCTCACAACCACGCTCCTGCATCTGGCGAGCCATCTCAAGACTCAACTTTGAGACCTCGCTCTCGGGTAGATAAGGGGTGATCTCCTGACAAACGTATAAAATTTTATTTGTTGCCATAATATTCAGATTTACTATTTGCAAAGATAGTAAAATTTTTCTACAAAATCAACATTGCATCGCCATAAGTACCGAAGCGATAGCCCTCCTCGCGGGCAATATCATAAGCATTGAGAACCTGGTCGTAACCACCAAATGCCGCTACCATCATAAGCTGTGTAGAGTAGGGTAAGTGGAAGTTAGAGACAAGGGCATCGGCAGATGTAAACTGGTAGGGATGGAATATAAACTTGTTAGTCCAGCCCTCCATAGGCTTAATCATACCTCCAACAGATACTGCTGTCTCAAGGGCGCGCACAACGGTAGTACCAATAGCAACAACCTTATGACCATCGCGGCGTGCGCCATTAATCTGGTTGACAGCCTCCTCGGTGATAACAAACTGCTCGGAGTCCATCTTATGCTTCGACAAATCCTCGACATCCACGGTGCGGAAGTTACCCAAGCCTACGTGCAGCGTGATAAATGCGCGATCCACGCCCTTAATCTCCATACGCTTCATAAGATGCTTCGAGAAGTGCATACCTGCCGTAGGTGCTGCTACTGCGCCCTCGTGCTTGGCGTAGATAGTCTGATACCACTCCTCATCCTCTGGCTCAACGGTCTCGCGCACCCAGCGAGGAAGTGGTGTCTCACCAAGATTGTACAGTGCCTCCTTGAACTCTTCATAGGAGCCATCAAAGAGGAAGCGAAGGGTACGACCACGCGATGTTGTATTGTCGATAACCTCGGCACCCATAAGCTCATCATTACCGAAGTAGAGCTTGTTACCGATACGTATCTTGCGTGCGGGATCTACGAGAACATCCCACAAGCGCAACTCGCGGTTGAGCTCGCGCAGCAGGAAAATCTCAATATCGGCACCCGTCTTCTCCTTGCAGCCCTGAAGGCGTGCAGGAAATACTTTGGTGTCGTTAAATACGAACATATCCTTCTCGTCGAAGTAGTCCAATATATCTTTGAAAACGCGATGTTCAATCTCGCCAGTTGAGCGATGCAATACCAAAAGACGGGCGTCGTCACGGTTAATCGTAGGATACTTGGCGATCATATCCTGCGAAAACTCGTAACCATACTGCGATAACTTCATATAGTGTTCAGTTTTTCAAAAAAAGTGTAACAATCAAAGTATATACGCAAAACCATCTATTTTGTTTCACACTCTCGCAACTTTTCCATAAAATCGTCGAGCGTATGTGCCTTATCCACTGTAAACTCGCCACTACGCGTACGGCGTAACGACGTAAGATATGCACCACTCTGCAACGCCTCGCCTATCTCGAAGGCGAGTGAACGGATGTATGTTCCCTTGCTACACTCTACACGTATCTTGATACGCGGAAGGTCACACTCCAACAACTCCATAGCGTAGATGGTGATATGTGCACGCTTCAGCTCTATCTCCTCGCCAGCACGTGCAAACTCGTATGCACGCACGCCCTGCACCTTCTTTGCAGAGTACAGCGGAGGCAACTGGTCGCGCTCACCTGACAGCTGCTGCAACACAGCCTGAACGCCCTCGCGCGTGATATGCTCCACAGGGTAGGTGTGATCGACCTCGTGCTCCATATCGCCACTCGGTGTGGTAGCACCAAGCATAAGCTCTGCCACATACTCCTTACGCTCCGACTGCAACTCCTCGACACGTTTGGTAGCACGTCCTATGCAGACCAGGAGGACACCTGTGGCAAGTGGATCGAGGGTGCCTGCGTGACCAATCTTAATCTTGGGATGACCACACTTGCGCAACTGGAACTTTATCTTACGCACAACATCTGCCGATGTCCACTCATAAGGTTTATCGATAACGGCAACATACCCTTCAGGGAAGTCTACCCCCTTCAATGAAAAATCACTCATCTAAAATCTTGCTGTTGGGTTAAAAAAAGTATGTGCCGATGGCGATGATACCCACCACAACACAATATGCAGCAAACCAGATAAGTTTGCCACGCTTAACGATGTTTATCATATAACGGCAAGCCAAGCAGCCCACAATAAAGGCTGTCACAAAGCCTGCCAACAGCGGCATAGCACCGATGCTTGATGTGGCAATACCACCATCTACAACATCCAACAGGGTCTGACCCATAATGGGCGCCAACACCATAAGGAATGAGAATGTAGCCACCGTAGCCTTGTTATTGCCGAGGATGATACCCGTAGCAATGGTCGAACCAGAGCGCGACAGACCCGGCATAGCGGCAACAGCCTGCGCACAGCCAATAATAAAGGCATCGCGATATGAGATAGTGCTCTTCTCGCGCTGGTGCGCATAGTATGCAAAGGTGAGCAACAGTGCCGTAAGCAGCAGCATAGCACCCACGATGACCATTATATACTCCGATGCCAGCATTGCATCAATCTCGTCGCGGAACATAAAGCCCACTATGCCGATGGGTATCATCGACACGACGAGCTTTAGGAAGTAGCTCTTCTCGTCGTTCATACCGCGCGTGAACAGACCCTTTATAAGCCACCATATCTCGCCCCACAGCACAACGATAGTGCTCAACACCGTTGCTGCGTGCAGCGTGATATCGAAGGTTAAGTTCTCCTCAATCTCTACACCCAGCAACTCCTTGGCAAGCTGCAAGTGACCGCTACTCGACACGGGCAAAAACTCGGTTAGACCCTGAACAGCTCCCAATATTATAGCCTCTAATATCTCCATAAAATTTTACTTTATTTGTTATCTCTACCATCTGCGTCATTGCCACTCTTGTCACCCTTATCGAAACGCTTCATAATGGCAAAAATCTCCAACACAAAGCCCGCAATGACAACTATCGGAGCAAGCGTAATACGTCGAAACGAGAATATCGACTCGTCGAACTCTGTGGCTGTGTGGTCGCCGCCACCCGACATCAAAATAAAGCCGATGACAATAACAATAACACCAGCAAGCATCATATAGTAGTTCTTTGTTGACAGCGGCATACGCTTGTTACCGTCCTCGACACTACCCCTCTTCATATCCATAGTCTTAATTGCTTATTTATTACACCACCTCCGATTAGTAGAGGTAGATCTTGTTAGACTTCATATTCACAAACTTGTTGACAGCAATGGTACTAAAGAGCAGCGTGATAACCACGCCGACAACAACCAATGTAGCCACAATTATAGCCACCTCCACGTAGTCGAGCATAGCCACACCCTGTGGCGTAAGCATATCCACGCCATAGGCCGCCAAACAGATAAGCACACTTGCGATGATACCTGCCCATACACCCTGTTTAAGGGCACTTGCAAGCAGCGGGCGCATTATATACCACTTTGTGGCACCCACTAACTTCATAGTGTTGATAAGGTAGCGTTTAGAGTATATCGCCAAGCGCACCGTATTATTGAGTAACAGCAGGGCTATGATGAGCAACACGCCAAAGAAGATGACCATAGCGAGGCTCACCGACTTCACCACGCGCTGCATATTCTCGACAACCTCAACTGGAGGCACTGCGACATACTCCACACCTGGCAGTGCGCACACCTCCTCGGAGAAGTGCTCGATATTCTCGCGTGTGGCATAGTCGGCATTTAGCGTAACCTCATAGCTGTTACGTAGCGGGTTGTCGACTAAAATATCGTCGATGGGCAGCTCAAACTGTCGACGGAACTCTTCATCGTTTATCTTCTCCTCCTTTGATAGATACTCCACCTTCAGCGTCTCGGCACGTGCCGCAAGGGCATCACACACCACCTGCTGCTCGTTGGCAAATAGCGAGTCAGCAAGCTCCACCGACACCACCACCCTCTCGCGCAACGCGTATGCCACATTTAGTGCCGACAATGTCACATAGCTCACAGCACCGAGCATAAATAGCACCAGGGCGATGCTTATCGTGGAGATGACATACGAGCGGCGCACCTTACGCTCAATTCGCTTATCTCTGTTACTTCCCATAGTTTTTTTGTTTTCTTCATCTGTTACTTACTACCCTACTGCATATCCTCCGCATTGGTCGTTGTAGCCCTTCTACGGCGTACCACAGCGACAACGACTACAGCGACACAGCCAATTATTATCAGCCACGATGCAATACCCATTACCGTAGATGTCATACCCCACGCTGGCGCACGGAATGTCCACTCCACAGTATGGTCGCCCGCAGGCAACACCATACCGCGCAGGATGTAGTCCACCGAGAAATACTCCGCCTCTGCGCCATCAACTGTCGCTGTCCACCCCTCGGGGAAGTAGACCTCCGAAAATACCGCAAGAGCCTCACCCGAGCTGCTATACTCATACTTCAGGCGGTTAGGGGCATATTCAACGAGGGCAATGTCGCCATAGGCATCATACAGCTTATCCTCCACAGGCGCATCGCCACTAACAACAGCTGTTGTGTAGAGGTCGGTACTACCCAATGCCTCAAGCTCCTCGGCAGGTGTGGCACAGCGGCGCACATCGTCTACAAACCACGCAGCGCCCAAAGGCTCAACGCCAAACAGCTCGTCGAGCGTATATACATCGTCGCCATAGATGACATATCGCACGTTGAGAGCTGCCAGCACATCGCCATTATTGCTATTTAGATAGCGGTCAATCACCTCCTGGTAGCGTCCAGGCTTTGCACCGTGGTAGCCACCCACCGAGCGGTGGAAGTATGAGGCACGTGCCGAGTTATATGGATCTGATGTAAGGTCGAGGACACGGTAGCCGAGCTCTTTGTCCTGCATAATCTCGCGGTCTGCCGCTGTGGGCTGTATATCTGTGGGCTGACCCTCAAACCACTTGTCATCGTTCATATAGCGACCATCAACCGTGCCGAGGTCGAGGATGACAACAGCTGCCGCAGCGGCGCACATCGCGTATGGCAACAGGCGCATTAACACTGGCTGCTCCCTCTCGCTCCAATGTAGCTTTGCGTAGCAGAAGCCCAACACCACAACACCCATAAGCGTAGCATATACCACCGTGTTGGCGGCATCGTGCCAGAATGCCTCGCGGCGTGCCGCAACAACACTCTCCTTGAGCTGCTCCACCCACCACGAGTCGCCGAGCGTGCGGCTGATGCTCTCGCTGCCATAGTCGGCGACGAGTGCCATCACAGCGACGAGTGCCACGACAACACCCCACGCCGCCACGACACAGCGCACGACATAGTGCATATCGTGTTTACACTGCCACAACTCATAGAGTGCGTATGCCGCAACAAGAGGCACACTCCACTGCAACACCACAAGAGCCATAGATACCGTGCGGAAGTTCTTATATGCTGGTAGCAGGTCGTACATAAGCTCATAGAAGCCCATAATGTTACTACCCCACGCCAAGAGCAGCGCAAAGAGGCTCACAGCGACAACCCACCAGCGGTTACGCGACGATGTGAGCATCAAGCCCAGCAGCGCGAGGAGTATCACAGAGGCACCGAGATAGGTGGGACCCGCCGTGAATGGCTGGTCGCCCCAGTAGAGCGATGCCGCCGCCGCAGCCTCACGATAGCGCATATCCACAAGCGAGTATATCTGTGTGGTCATACCCTCGTCGCCCGCCTCCAGCAGATACTCAAGGTCGGCGCGCGTGATGTCGGGGTACTCCGTGGCAAGGTCTGCCACAACATCGTCGAGGACATCGTTGAATATCGACTCGAGCACGCTGCGGCTCTGAAGCAACACAATAGCCTCCTCGCACATATCGCCCGACCACGAGCCCATATAGTTTGGCACAAGCATATTGAAGCTCTCGGCACGGCCGTAGCTCCACATAGTGTTATAGGCAATCTTCTCGGCGCGGTCATCCTCCTGCGAGAGCGACACCTGCTCGCCACGCGTAGTGTACTTGCTGTGCTGCATCGTGTACCATAGTGGCGACAGGTTGCTCGCCACGGCTAACATCGCTGCCACGGCGAGTGCCGCGGTGCGACAACCGAACATACGCAGCCCGCGCTCGCGCCACGCGAAGCATAGCTCGCTCAACCACAGTGCCAGGCATACCAACAAGAAGTAGTATGTTATCTGCGGATGGTTGGCACCCAGCTCCAACGAGCCGAAGAGCGCGGCCAGCGCAGCTCCCGCCCAGAGGTTTCGGCGCAACGTGTACCACACAGCACCCACCAACGGTGGCGCGTATACCAGTGCCCACATCTTGGTAATATGTCCCGCGTCGATAATCAGGAAAAAGTATGTCGACAGACCATACGCCAGACCCGCAACGATGCCTATCCACGGGTTTACACCCATAAGCACCACCGCCACCATCATCAATAGCATCGCAAAGAGCGTCATATTGGCGGGCGAGTCGACTATCTTGATGATATGTCCCACGCCCTGCTTGACGCTCTGCGTGGGGTACTCCATATCTATAAGGTAGGCGGGCATTCCCGAGAACATATTTCCCGTCCACTGCGGGTCTTCGCCCGTTGCGGCACGGTGCTCGCGTATATCCTGCGACATACCGGCATACTGCTGTATATCGCCCTGCGCAAGCGACAGCCCCTCGAACTGCGGGGCATAGAAGCCATAGCTGACAACTCCAAAGAGTATGATAGCCACACACCACGGCAGCGCGCTATGGGCGATAGATTTTATGATATTTTTCTCTGACATCGTTACTACAAATTTCAATAGGTCGATAAATCGTACAAAGTTACGAAAAAATTATAAAACATAAAACTCTTTTACGCAAATAGCTGATAACAGCACCATAAAGCCCCGCGTGGCAACAAAAAACGCGCCCTAACTAAAAAAGAGATAGGGCGAAATAGGAAACACCCTATCAAACCCTAAATAAAATTTAGCGCGAGTACCATTCGATACCCGCGCTAAACTTTTTAGGCAACTACGCCCCGCGATTACTCCTCCTCGAAGATATAATCTTTGTATTCACTCCACCACTGTTTTACCTTATACGCTTTTATTATACTATCATCCTCCGATGCAGGGACATATATCTTGCGTCCATAAGCATTGTAGTTGAACATAGACTGACCTCCAGTTGGCGGTGTTGTTGGCTTGCAATATACTGTTTTAAGGATGTTGCAATCATAGAATGCCATCTCTCCAATCGTCGTTACGCTATCGGGAATAGTCACACTTGTAAGGCTGCGGCAATCATCGAATGCACTCCCTCCAATCGTCGTTACGCTATCGGGAATAGTCACACTTGTAAGGCTGTCGCAATTATTGAATGCATTGTTTGCAATCGAAGTAATATCATCATCAAATGTCATAATACCTAAACCATCGGTATATGTATTTGAAATAAGAATTGCACCAAATTTTATTGGATCTATCACCGTTTCAGGAAATATTTTCTTGCCGTCTGTTGAAGTATACCAAATCTCATTATTTGCGGGCTTTGGCTCGATAACAGGGGTGTCGTCACCGCCGCCATCGCCTGGGATGTTGCCCGTAAAGTCATCAGCATCAGCAATAGAGTATGAAACAGTCTTTATCTTGCCCTGTGCAAGCTCAAAGGCTGGAAGCACAAACTCTTTTACGCCCTCCTTAAATGTGATGGTTGCTGTGAGATCATCCGCATCAAAGTTTGTTGCGGGGAGCGCCACATAGAATGAGAGACCTGCATCGGGAATAGCGGTGTCGATATTAGCAAGAGTCACGCTATTGCTACCCGTAGAGGATACAACAGCCTTACAATCGGCAGATGTGTCGATAGTAACCTCGCCAGAGAGCTTATTAGCAGTCGAGGTGAGGGTGATAGACTGCAATGTAAAGCTATCGGGGACAATCTTTGATATGTTGAAGCGTATTAGCGCACCAGCATTACTAAATGTAAAGGTAGTGTTGTCACTCTTGGCTACCATAAGGGCATACGAGAGGTTGGTGCTATTTTTAACATAGCTCTGCTCGGTAGCGATGGTGGTTGTGATAACATTACCACTGATGGTTGCTTCGGCATCGTAGGGGTAGAGAGCATAGTTTGCTATGACGGGCGTGTTGTCTGCGCCTGTATAGCTGACAAAGCTAAAGGTGGCAGAGCTACAGTCGTCGCTCAACTCACTAATCTCATACTTGCGGTTGTGAGAGGTTTTTGTGAAGATTGTGAGCAAGTCATCCTCACACCACTTGACAGAGGTGCCGTCAAGCGTTGTACGTGTGTCGCTGCCCAAAATAGCTGTAAAGTCTTCAGAGGGTGCGACAATAAAACCTGTAGACTCACTGTTTTTAGCACACGATGTGATGAATGCAACTATTGCAGCCACCACCCATAATACTCTTTTCATACGCATTTTATATTTTATCCAATTATTATTACATCGTCATCCTCCTCATAATCGGGTAGCTGCCCTCCGCTACCCTCAAAGCCCTGCTCGACAATAGCCTCGATAACCTCGACCTCGGGCGCAAGGTACTCTAATAAAGTGTTGTATTTCATTGACAACAATTTAATTTTACCGTAGAACTCCTATGCGGTGGGTTAGTATAAAAACAGAAAGTGTGGAGTTGATTCTCGGTTTATTTGTTAGAAGGTTGTGGAAAGACCTGACCAAAATAAACGCTACAATGCCCCACACTTGGATAGTATGGGTGTACGCACAGAGGGTGCATAGCCACATAGCTATACAAGAAATGAGTGTTGCTCGTTCATCCCTTGGTCTTGAAAACTTCCACATTTTCTAACAAGGATTGCGAAAAACACTTTCAATATGTCTGCTATTTTTGCAATAGCATCACAAAAGTAAATAAAATTTCGCAAACGACCAACACTCCGAGGGACATTGGTCGGAGAGAATACAAAAAAATGCGCCTACCGCAATCGGCAGGCGCGAAATAGCTAAAACAGTGGTAACGCGCAGGTTACTCTGTCTTGATATCCTTGTTTACGTTCTTTGAGCCTACAAGCGCATAGAAGAGCAGGTAGCACAAGCCAGCAACAATAACCCAGTAGCTGACAAGGTAGCTGCCCGACAAGTCAACGACGTAGTTCTGCAAGAGCGGCAAGATACCACCACCACATACCAACGCCATAAAGATACCTGAAGCCTTCTCGGTATACTTACCAAGACCCTCAACAGCGAGGTTGAAGATACCACCCCACATAACAGAGGTACACAAGCCACACAACACCAATAGAGCAGCATTAACAGGGACATTTGCAATGCCGAAGCCCGCTGTGCCCTTAAACACGGGGAGGTTAACGCTGATAGTGGGGTCGAGGAACATTGCGCCAAGCACCAAGCACAAGCCTACGAGCGAAACTGCCGTAAGCATAGACTTTGCCGACACCTTGGCACCAAGAGCAGCACCCGTAAGACGACCTACGAGCATAAGCAACCAGTAGGTAGCGGCAACGGTAGCCGCGATACCCTCGGCACCCTCGGTGACGCTCAAACCGCCATTCTGCAACCACTTCTGCAAGACGTTGGGGATACCCACCTCAACACCTACATAGATGAAGATAGCGACAGCACCAAGCACGAAGTGACGGAACGACATAGGACCAATCTTCGACTCCTCCTTAACAACACTCTGCTGCGTGTTCTCGGGGATGTTGGTGAAGAGGATGACGATGAAGGCAACAGCAAAGATTGCCAACGCGATAAACATCAAGGGGAAGACCTGCTTAATCTCGGCATTGGTGATACTCGGAACAAAGACACCTGTAAGGAAGATTACAGCGGTACCCATCAACGAGTTAAACGAGCCACCAACCTGCAAGAGCTGGTTACCACGGTTACCACCACCTGCGAGCTTGTTAAGCATAGGGTTTACCACGATGTTAAGCATACACATAGAGAAACCTGCGATGAAGGCACCGAGAAGATATACACCAAAGGCGATATCGCCCTCCAACAGACCAGCAATAGTCTGCACACCGACACCTGTGAAGCCCACAGCTACGGCAGCCAACGCTGTAAACTTGTAACCGCGCTTCTGCAAGAGGTTACCCGCAGGGATACCCATAACCGCATAGGCAATAAAGTTGGCAAATACGCCAAGTGTACCCATCCAGTTAGCAACGCCAAACTGATTCTTAAGCACATCACCCATAGGAGATGCAAGGTTGGTGACGAATGAGATCATACCAAAGAGCAAGATCATCACGATAATCGCCAACACATTACTTTTCTTTTCTGTACTCATATTGTTATGTATTAAGTTATTTCTTTCGGTTACGTCGGGCGCAATGATTATCGGTCACGCTCCGCAATAAAGGCGCAGAGGTCGATCAAAGCTCGACGGTATGGCGTGTCGGGATACTTCGATACAAGGTGCATAGCGCGCGACAGGTACGCCTGCATTGTCTGTGCCGCAAGCGCAGCACCATCTCCCTTGACGACGATGGCGTGTAGCTCGTCTACCGCCGCCTCGTCCTCGTGGCAGCGACGCAACAACTCCAAGATATGGGCACGCTCCTCGTCCGAGGCACGCTCCATAACCTCAATCAGAGGCAACGTAATCTTATGCTCACGCAGGTCGTTATTGGCGGGCTTACCCGTGTTGTTCTGGCGGTTATAGTCGAGGATATCGTCCTGAATCTGGAACGCCATACCCAACGCCTCGCCGAACTTGCACATACGCTCCACCTCCTCACGCGAAGCACCAACAGACAGAGCACCCATAGCGGCACTAACACCCAAGAGGCTCGCCGTCTTCTGATATATTATGCGCAGATAGTCCTCGCGTGTGGTATCGAACTTCTGGGCGTGCTGGCTCTGGAGCACCTCGCCCTCGCACAGCGTGCTCATAGCACTACCCACATACGACACAAGGTCATACTGCGCACTCGACATACCAATCGACATAGTGCGCGCAAGGATGTAGTCGCCGAGGATTATCGCCGTGTCGCTCTGCCACTTGGCATTTACCGACGGCTTACCGCGTCGCTCGTCCGCCGAGTCGAGCACGTCGTCGTGGATGAGCGATGCTGTGTGTATCATCTCGACGAGCATTGCCGCGAGATATGTGCGCTTTGAGCAGTGTCTTTCGCTGCCACACTTGTCGTCAGCAGCCTCCGCATTGGGGCTATGAAGTGATGCAGAGAGAAGTGCCAACATAGGGCGGACACCCTTGCCACGCGATGATAGCGCGTAGGTTAGCATCTCCTGCAACATCTCGCCCTCGGCGCTGAAGTTCTCGCCAACGAAAGCATCAAACGCCTCGAGATCGGCTAATATCGGTTTGCGAATTGAGTCAATAGATACCATATTGTCGTGGTTAACAACGCAAAGATAGTAAAAAAACCGTAAACGCGAAACAGAAAAAGGTAAAACTTACAAGCTACCGCCGCCAACCCTAAAAGCGACTAATAGAAGAGTCCCTTTTGCCCGAATATCGCATAGCCAAAGTTGAAGGTGAGATACATATTGTTTGTCGAGCTGAAGTTATACTTGGTCAGCGCAAGGCTCACAGGTCCTATCGGGGTGTGGTATATCAGCGAGAGGTCGGACATATAGTGCATAACCTCACCCATATACCTATCACGCCACATAGCATAGACACTCAAGCGGGCATACAGGTTCTCGATGATGCGCACTGTGGGCATAATACCAATGCCGAGGTAGTAGTTTGCGCGGAACTCGGGCATATATATCATTCGTGAGTGCAACAGGGGCGCATACTGCGGCGCAGAGAGCTCGGTGGCCTCAACAGAGTCGAGCGCAGCGTGGTTGGTAAAGACCCCCTCGACAGCATAGCCCAATGAGAAGGCTCCTTTATCTGTAATGTCGAAATATTGCTCCCACAGCAGCTTTACACCCCACCACTGACGGCGCATATTGATATAGTCGTCACCATCGGGGTATATCATATCGCCACGCGAGTCACGCTCATCACGACCATAGACATATATCGCTGAGATATCGAGCAACGAGCCAGCCGTTGGGAAGAGCGGCTTATTGAGTGTTGAACGCTCCAATGACAAGGCACCAGCGAGGTATGAGAAGTGGGTGTATTGACGACGCGGGTAGTCTGCCATCTCATAGCTATACCCGTTTTGACCCAAGTGCAGCGTGAAGTCGGCCACACTTTTAGGGGCAAAGGCAGAGCCTACTGACAGCGACAAGAAGTTCTCCATAACCTTCATTTGAAAGCTATTATCAACGGGAGTTATATTACCGAAGTGTCCGCGTAAAGTGTTTGTAATGTTGAAATTATACATATAATCGAAGTACAACGGATAGCGATGAGCAAGCTCTGTGCGACCACCCGCTCGTACCATCGTGTAGACAGGGCCAAGAAGTACATCTGCCGAGAACGACTGCACAACTCTACCCCACCAGCCATACTTCACACCCACATACGCCTGGTTGAATGCCGTAGATGAGATATTTCCACCTATCGCTACGTCAAGATTGGGCTTGGTCTTGAGCTGCAGATGCATATTATATTTTGCTGTCGCAGGATTATAGCGGATATTCGGGAAGTCACTGCTCACACTTAAGTTAGAGAGCATCGTGAGGTAGTTCTCACCAGCACGCTCAATGGTGAGCTCCGACTGCTCCGATCTGCGCTGACCCATATGCATAACGTGGTCTACCATCTCCTGCTGGTTAGCCTCTATACCGTCTGCATAGATTGTTGCCACGTGTGGCTGCGTCCAGCTACTGCGGAAGGTATGACGACGCTCACGCAACTCCTCATCGGTTATGCGACGTGCCACAAGCTCACGTATCTGTGGTATAGCCTTGAGGGCATCGTTATAACCTTGTGCCATAATCTCATCAGCGAGGTTAAAGTCGAGCGTTGAGGCGTCCACAGCTCGCTGTATAAGCACCGAGCGACCCTCGGGCATATCGAAGTCCGAAGGCTTGGTTATCAGTGACATAACCTGATCCACAACCGAAGCCTCGCTGTCGTGTTCACTCTCTATCTCGACGCAGCACGCGCCAATGAGTATATCGGGATGAAACGCCTCGTCCATAGATCGCCACGGGAAGTTGTCGTAGCAGCCACCATCGCACATCATCACCGAGTCAATCTCCACAGGTGGAAAGGCTACGGGCAGAGCCATTGAGGCACGCACAGCACGCGCTAAATCACCCTTGGTGAGGACGACGGCGGTGTGGGCATTCATATCTGTAGCCACGCACAGATAGGGAATCATAAGTCGCGTAAAGTCTCCCTCGGCAACGGCTGATGGCTGGGCAAAAAAGCGATTGAGGGCCACATCTATCTCGGCGGTGTTTATAACCGACACGGGGAGGTGTAATCGTCTGTTGCTCTTGGGATTATCGGTGCGTGAGTCGGTGTCAAAACGCAGCGTCAACATACTACTAAACTTGTCGCGTTCCATATAGTAGTACTTGTATTTGGGGTCTATGCTGCCACTCACCCATTTAGCCATATCGCCCGAGAGTGCCACCTGCTCCATCTCCTCGACACTATAACCCGAGGCATACATAGCACCTATTATCGAGCCCATAGATGTTCCCGCAATGTAGTCTATAGGTATCTCGTTCTCCTCCAATGCACGTAGTACGCCAATATGATAAAGACCTTTTGCGCCACCGCCACTCATTACCACACCCACGCTCTGCGCAGCCACTTTTGGCACAGAAAATAGCTGCAAAGAGAGTAAAAGAGTGATTATTATGGTAGAAAAAATTCTCATTTCGGAAATTATTAGTAACTTTGTACGTTCAATATACATATAGTGAACGCGACCACATCAAAATTAATACATATTCGACAAAAAATAATACTACGATACGTATGATCAATAAAATCGAACAACTTTTAAACGAAATCGACACATTCGCGCCACAGACAGCTGCCGACGTCGAGGCTTTCCGCATCAAGATCTTGGGTAAGAAGGGTGCTTTAGGAGCCTTGATGGAGGAGTTTAAGAGCGTTCCTGCCACCGAGAAGCGTGAGTTAGGACAACGTCTCAACCTCCTCAAAAATAGAGCCACAGAGCGCATCAACACCCTCAAGGAGAGTATCGGTGCTGCTGCCGAGCGCAACGCCTCGAAGATCGACGATATGACACGCCCGGGCTCGGTAGAGCAGGTAGGCTCGCGCCACCCTATCTCTATTGTGCGCAACGAGATTGTCAACATCTTCTCGCGCTTGGGCTACACCGTAGCCGATGGCCCCGAAATAGAGGATGACTGGCACGTATTCTCGGCACTCAATTTCCCGCCCGAGCACCCCGCACGCGATATGCAGGATACTTTCTTCATTGAGAAGACTCCCGACGTAGTGTTGCGTACTCACACCTCATCTATTCAGGTGCGCACAATGGAGCGTCAGAAGCCCCCTATCCGTGTTATCTGCCCAGGTAGAGTGTTCCGTAACGAGGCTATCTCTTATCGTGCACACTGCATCTTCCACCAGATTGAGGGACTCTATATTGACCGTAACGTGTCGTTTGCCGATATGAAGCAGTCGCTGCTCTACTTCGCCAAGGAGCTCTTCGGTGAGCAGGCACAGATACGTATGCGTCCATCATATTTCCCCTTCACCGAGCCCTCGGCAGAGGTTGATGTATCTTGCTCAATCTGCGGTGGCAAGGGTTGCGGCGTATGTAAGGGTACGGGCTGGCTTGAGATTATGGGTTGCGGTATGGTTGACCCTAACGTATTGGAGGCTAACAATATCGACCCCAAGGAGTTCTCTGGCTTCGCATTTGGTATGGGTATTGAGCGTATCGCAATGCTCAAGTATGGCGTGGGCGACCTGCGTCTATACTTCGAGAACGATGTACGCTTCCTCAACCAGTTTGAGAGCGCACTCTAACGGCGCATAACCGCGCAAGACGATTTAAGGGCAATTAAGGGTCCCAAGAGGAGTATTCTCCAAAGACCATTAATAGCCCTTAATAGTAGATATAACACTATTATTTAACACTTTAACGCGACATCTGTGAGGTTTATAGGCATTATACTCTCTGTTGTAGCAGCACTCGTGATTACAGCATACGAGTCAGCATACGGCGCTATGCCCATCGTGCGTGACAGCATAAGCGAGGGCGTTGAGCCATCACACAGACGCACCTATCGCCATAGCGAGGCGGTGCAGCGATTTGCCATACATCGAGACACCACCACAGCGCGTAACATCTGGCAGGAGCTTATCGCCGAGGATTCGACATACGCACCCGCACACTACTACTTGAGCCTCTCGTCGCCGACAGATCGTCGTCGCGCCCTGCACCACGCCGAGAGAGCTTACAAAATAGACAGCAGCAATAAGTGGTATGTGAATAACTATGGCTCGCTACTGCTGACACTCGGGCAATACCACAAAGCTCTGCCGATATATCGCCACCTTATGTTGCTTGACAACCGCGACCTTGCCACATATCACGCCTTGGCACTGCTCTACGGTATCGAGGGTATGCCCTACTCGGCGATATCTATACTCGACTCTGCCGAGCTACGTATGGGGCGTAACTCAGTGTTGAGTATGCTCAAACAGAACCTGCTGCTCGACACACGCCAATATGCACGCGTGATAAAGGAGGGCGAGCAGCTTGTTAGTGAGCTACCATACGACATTGATATATGCATAAACCTCGCACAGGCATACGAGGCATCGGGTCAGGACTCATTGGCAACAGTGACATACGAGCGCGCCTTCCGTATAGATAGCACCAACCTAAATACGTTGGAGGAGATTGCAGAGTACCACGCACGACGTGGCAACCACCGCCAGATGCTCGACTACATAGAGCGACTCCTTGCCGACGAGCGATATGATGTAGCTCGCAAAATCGAGTATATAGACAGGCTCACGACAAACACCGACTTTTATCGCAATAACTTCTTCCGCTTGGGCGGTATCATAATGAAATTAGCTGTGGACTATCCTAACGACAAGCCTGTGGTGGAGCGATATGCTACACACCTGCTTGCCGCAGGCAGCGATGACGAGGCGTTGGAGCTATTGCGTCGCAACCTCAACCACCCCACGACCATCGCAGATGACTATATTGCGGTGATACAGCTCGAGGAGCTTATGGGACGCACAGAGGAGATGACCATAGACCTTGCTGCAGCACAGGCTCGCTTTGCTGACGATGTGAATATTATACTATACACAGCATATAACACAATGCAGCAGGGCAACTATGCCACAGCTATAAAGGGTCTTAAGCGTGGTGTAAAGTTTGCCGAGAACGACATTGAGCGTAGCCAAATATGGGGTATGATAGGCGATATATACCACGAGGATAAGCGTGACAGCAAGAGTTTCAAGGCCTATGATAAGGCTTTAGGTTATAATGCTGACAATGTGGCTGTTCTGAACAATTACGCCTACTTCTTAAGCCTGCTCGATAAGGATCTTGAACGCGCCGAGGCTATGGCAAAACACGCCACAGAGCTGGAGCGTGGCAATGCCACATACATAGATACCTATGCGTGGGTATTGCACCGCCTGGGTCGTAACAGCGAAGCAAAGACACTAATGCGCCAAGCATTGTCGTTAGATGGACAGCGTGATCCCGACATTTTAGCCCACTATGGCGACATCTTATGGTCGCTGGGCGAGAAGTTTATGGCAGAAACCTACTGGAAGAAGGCGGTGGAGAAGGGCTACGACAGCGATAAAATGGCGGAGCATATACTAACCATAACACAGCAATAGACGATGAGAGCAACCCTATATACGTTAGCACGTTTTGTGCTTATAGTAGTGCTCACCACTACCCCACTGCTACTCTCGGCACAGTCGCAGCAGAAGATTGATGAGCAGCGTAAGCGCGTGGAGCAGTATCGCAAGGATCTTGAGAGTGCCAAGAGTGAGGTGTCTACACTTAAGAAGGAGAAGGGCTCGGCATCGCGCAAGGTGGAGGCTCTGAAGAAGCAAATGAACCTGCGTAACAACTTTATAGCCGAGACCGAGGAGGAGCGCAGCCTTGTCGAGGCAGATATGAACAATGTGAGCAACCGCTGTGACTCACTGGGCCAAGAACTCGAGCACAACCTAAAGCTATATGCCGAGGTTGTGCGCATAGCCCACAGAAACTACACGCAGAACAACTTTACGTCGTATATCTTCTCGGCAGAGAACGCCTCGGATATGGCGCGTCGCATAGGACAGATAGATCACGTAGGCGAGAAGTATCGCGCCCTCGCTGACTCGATAAAGAGCCAAGAGGTAAGACTTATGCAGGAGCGCGACAAGCTCACAGCACGCCGCAATGAACTGGACTCTATAACAAGGACGTTGGAGGACGAGCGCAAAGCCCTTGCCGCAGATAAAGAGGAGGCACAGCGCAGCTATAACCGCCTGTCAGACCAGGAGAAGAGGGCATTAAACAACCAGCGAAAGCAGCAACAACGTCTTGATAACGCTCTTGCCGAGCTTCGCAAGCTCACAGAAGGAAACACAACAGGTGCGTCGTTCTCGGATAAGACCAAGAACTTGAGCCTTCCTGTGGTAGATGGCACCCTTGTCAAGTCGCAGGGAAATATGGCTATGATATCGGGAAAGAGGGGTGCTACGGTACGCAGCATCTACGAGGGTAAGGTTATACGTCTGGCAAAGGATAACACAAACCACCATATGGTATTCATAGCCCACGGACAGTATATCTCGGTATATACACATCTCGGCTCGGTGAGCGTCAAGGAGAACCAGACAGTGAAACGTGACCAGAAGATTGGCACAATAGGCATAGGCATCGACCACAATGGCAGCGAGAGTGCCTATATGCAGTTTATGATAAACCACGCCGACCCAACAAAGAAGATGAACGTCGTGGATTGCTTTAAAAAGAGATAACGCTCGAAGTTATGATACATTTCTATAATCAGGAGAGTAAGTATGACCTCGCTAAACGCCTTGTCATACGTCGCTGGATAGAGGACGTGATACGCCAAGAGGGCTACGAGGCAGGCGAGATAAACTATATATTCTGCTCGTCGGAGTACCACCGACAGCTCAACCGCGACTTCCTCGGTCACGACTACTTTACGGATGTCATCACATTTGAGAACCGCGAAAGTAGGGTAGAGGAGGGTATTGTCGCAGGCGAGGTCTACATCGACGTAGACACCGTTCACGACAACGCTCCAATGTATAACGCTCTGCCTATCAACGAGATGCGCCGCGTATTAGTGCACGGTGCGCTACACCTGTGCGGACGCAAAGATAAGTCGCCAACAGCCGAGAAGCAGATGCGCCGTCTTGAGAATAAGTACCTCAAACAGCTACGCGAAAGGCTATTATGAAACTCGCATACGACATAGTGGTAATCGGCGCGGGACACGCCGGCTGTGAGGCAGCCTCTGCCGCCGCACGTCTCGGCTCGCGCACGCTGCTCATAACTATCGACATGGAGAAGATTGCCTCGATGTCGTGTAACCCCGCAGTGGGTGGTGTTGCCAAAGGTCAGATAGTCAGGGAGATAGATGCTCTTGGCGGTATGATGGCACGCATCACAGACAAGACAGCCATACAGTTTCGTATGCTCAACCGCTCAAAGGGTGCTGCAATGTGGAGCCCACGTGCGCAGTGCGACAAGCACGAGTTCTCGCGCCTATGGCGACGCACACTTGAAAACACGCATAAACTCTATCTGTGGCAAGATTCTGTCGTCGACATATTGATAGATAGGTCGGCAGAGAAACCGCGTGTAACGGGCGTAAAAACGCGTATGGGAGTAGAGATAGAGTGCAGTAGGGTAGTGCTGACAGCAGGAACGTTTCTTGGTGGTATGATGCACTGTGGCGCGGCAAGTGCCGAGGGTGGTCGCGCAGGCGATCAGGCGGCATACGGCATAACAGAGCGACTCGTGGAGCTCGGCTTCGAGACAGGACGTATGAAGACGGGCACACCCGCACGCCTCGATGCACGCAGCATAAACTTTGAGGCACTCGACATACAGGAGGGCGATGAAAATCCATCAAAATTCTCGTTTGACGCTGATACAGAGCCAGTTAGACATCAACTGCCGTGTTTTATGGTATATACCTCAAAGGAGGTGCACGACATACTACGCACGGGCTTTGACCGCTCACCTCTATTCAACGGCACAATATCGGGCATAGGTCCGAGGTACTGTCCGAGCATTGAAGACAAGCTACGCACCTTTGCCGAGAAGGAGCAGCATCAGCTATTCCTGGAGCCAGAAGGACGCTCGACAAATGAGTATTATCTAAACGGATTCTCATCATCACTGCCGTATGAAGTTCAGCTTGAGGCACTTCACAAGATTAGAGGTCTTGAAAATGTACATGTATATCGCCCAGGATATGCCATTGAGTATGACTACTTCCCTCCCACACAGCTACGTCACTCGCTCGAGACAAAGCTCGTTGATGGTCTCTACTTCGCGGGACAGGTAAATGGCACTACGGGTTATGAGGAGGCGGCAGCACAGGGACTAATGGCTGGAATAAATGCGCACCGCTCGATAAATGGGCTTGAGCCAATAGTTTTAAAGCGCGACGAGGCATATATAGGCGTACTTATAGATGACCTTGTAACAAAGGGTGTGGATGAGCCATATCGTATGTTTACCTCGCGCGCGGAGTACCGTATACTCCTACGACAAGACAACGCCGACTCACGACTTACACCCCTCGGCTACGAAATTGGTCTTGTAAAGGAGTCTAAATACCAAAAATGTGTCGAAAAAAATCAGACTGTAGAATCGCTTATTTCAACACTACGAAGACTCTCTGTCAAAATAGGCGAAATTGATAGCTATTTAATTTCTGTTGGTGAAGAGCCTCTAACGCAGGGAAAAAAGCTCTATGACATCGTTTTGCGAAGCGGTGTAACGATAAAATCACTCGCCGAGGTAGCTCCAAAACTCAAAAAGTATATCGACGATAATGGGGTAGACAACGAGGTTATAGAGCAGGCAGAGATACTAATAAAGTATCGCGGATATATCGAGCGCGAGCGTTTCTTTGCAGATAAGTTGCACCGCTTGGAGAATATCGCAATCCCAGATGGTTTCGACTTCAACTCAATGCAGTCACTTACTATCGAGGCTCGCCAAAAGCTGAGTCGCGTGCGACCTACAACAATAGGACAGGCATCTCGCATCCCAGGTGTATCGCCTGCAGATATCAATGTTTTATTGATTAAATTTGGAAGATAAGAGCCCAACTATTGCGAAAAAACAAACAAAATCGCACCTTATACACCAAATAACAGTATAAAAAAAGACCCGACTTAATTGTCGAGTCTTTTTTTATTGGTTGCAATAGATTACATTACCTCAACATTCCAGTTGTGGATATCCTCTACGCGACCATACTGAATACCCTGAAGGTGATCGTACATCTTCTTGCAAGTCTCACCTACCTTCATACCGTAATCATAAGTTACGTTGTTATCGAGGTCGTACAAAGCACCGATGGGCGAGATAACTGCAGCTGTACCACAAGCACCAGCCTCCTCAAATGTAGCAAGCTCCTCAACAGGAATATCACGCTCCTCAACAGTCAAGCCAAGGTCAACAGCGATCTGACGGAGACTCTTGTTGGTGATTGAGGGAAGGATAGATGATGACTTGGGAGTAACATACTTACCATCCTTGATACCGAAGAAGTTTGCAGCACCGAACTCCTCGACCTTTGAGTGAGTTGCAGCATCGAGGTAGAGCACGTTAGAGAAGCCCTTCTGGTGAGCCTCCTCCAACGACCAGATAGATGAAGCGTAGTTACCACCTACCTTAACGTCACCTGTTCCACGTGGAGCAGCACGGTCCTGATCACGCATAATAAGAGCCTTAATAGCGCTCATGCCACCCTTGAAGTAGGGACCTACGGGTGCGCAGAAGATGATCAAATCAGCCTCATCAACAGCACGTACACCCAAGCAGGTCTTTGTACCCAAAAGGGTAGGACGCAAGTAGAGTGAAGCACCTGTCTCATAAGGAGGAATGAAGTCAGCGTTGCGGCGAACACACTCAACACAACCCTCAACAAACTGCTCAACAGTAGGAGCGGGCAAGCAGAGGCGGTTAGCAGAGTTGATCATACGCTTTGCGTTCTCATCGGGACGGAAAAGACGTACCTTACCATCAACACCACGGAAAGCCTTAAGACCCTCGAAGATCTCCAAACCGTAGTGTAGACAAGCTGCAGACATGTGCATCTTGATGTACTCGTCATCAGTTACCTCCATCTGGCTCCACTGACCGTTAGCGTAGTGATAACGAACATTGAAAGCGGTCTTGTAGTACGCAAAACCAAGCTCTCCCCATTTAATGTTTTCCATAGTTTAGCTTTAAGTTTTTTATAATAGTTATTAGGTATAACCTATTGTGTTTCAATAATTTGACTATCCCACCATAGCACCTGCCATAGTCTTATCCTCGGGCTGCAAGAGCACCAAGCGACCAAGCGCATCCTCTGCCATAAGAATCATACCGCGCGACTCGATGCCCTTAATCTCACGGGGCGCGAGGTTAGCCAATACAAGCACCTGGCGACCTACAAGCTGTTCGGGCGTATAGTACTCGGCAATACCAGATACGATAGTTCGCTTGTCGATACCCGTATCAATAGTTAGCTTAAGCAGCTTCTTTGTCTTGGCAACCTTCTCAGCTGCAAGGATTGTAGACACACGAATATCCATCTTCTGGAAGTCATCAAACGACACCTCCGCCTTCTGCTCTGCAACATTCTGTGCCGCCTCTGCCTCAAGCTTTGCACGGCGTGATGCCGCGAGCTTATCAAGCTGACGCTGTATCACATCATCCTCAATCTTCTCGAAAAGAAGGACAGCCTCACCAATAGTGTGACCTGCCTCCACAAGCTCCATAGAGCCGAGACGCTCCCAATCAAACTTCTCATAAGCCAACATCTTCAGCAGTTTCTCTGCCGAGAAGGGCATAAACGGCTCGATGGCGATAGCCACGTTGGCTGTAATCTGCAAAGCGATATTGAGGATGGTCTTAACGCGCTCCTCATCTGTCTTAATAACCTTCCACGGCTCTGTGTCGGCAAGATACTTATTACCAATGCGGGCATACTGCATAGCATCCTTCAACGCCTCGCGGAAGTGATAGTGCTCGATATTGCGCTCCAACGACGCCTTAATCTGCTGCAACTCGTCGATAGTAGCACGGTCATACTCCGTAAGCTCACCACAAGCGGGAACAACACCGTTATAGTACTTCTTGGTAAGCACCAGCGCACGGTTAACAAAGTTACCAAGCACCGCTACAAGCTCCGAGTTGTTGCGCGCCTGATAGTCCTTCCAGGTGAAGTCGTTATCCTTGGTCTCTGGGGCATTTGCGCACAACACATAGCGCAAAACATCCTCCTTGCCTGGGAACTCATCGAGATACTCGTGCAACCACACAGCCCAATTCTGCGAAGTCGATATCTTATCGCCCTCAAGGTTCAAGAACTCATTTGCAGGCACATTCTCTGGCAAGATATAGTCGCCGTGTGCCTTAAGCATAGAAGGGAAGACGATACAGTGGAAGACGATGTTGTCCTTACCGATGAAGTGTACCATCTTGGTATCCTCGCTCTTCCAATATTTCTCCCAATCGGGCGTAAGGTCTTTAGTAGCAGATATATAGCCAATAGGCGCATCAAACCATACGTACAACACCTTTCCGTCAGCACCATCAACAGGCACGGGAATACCCCAATCGAGGTCACGGCTAACGGCACGCGGCATCAGACCGAGGTCGAGCCAGCTCTTACACTGACCATATACGTTTGATTTCCACTCCTTGTGACCCTCCAATATCCACTCGCGAAGGAAGCCCTCATACTTATCCAAAGGCAAGTACCAGTGCTTTGTCTCGCGCTTCACGGGCACTGCACCCGACACGGCACTGCGCGGGTTTAGCAACTCGTCTGGCGAGAGGGTAGAACCACACTTTTCACACTGGTCACCATACGCCTTCTCATTCTGGCAATGGGGACACGTACCCACAATATATCTGTCGGCAAGAAATGTCTGCACCTCCTCGTCGTAATATTGCATAGATGTCTGCTCAATAAACTTACCATCGTCATAGAGCTTACGGAAGAACTCCGATGCTGTCACACGATGTGTGGGTGACGATGTGCGCGAATATATGTTGAACGACATACCGAGACGCTCAAATGACGACTTTATAATCTCGTGATAGCGGTCTACCACCTGCTGTGGCGTGATACCCTCCTTACGCGCCTTTATTGTGATGGGCACACCGTGCTCGTCACTACCGCATACCGATATCACGTCATAGCCCTTCAGACGAAGGTAACGTGTGTAGATATCCGACGGAACATATACACCTGCGAGGTGACCAATATGTACCGGACCGTTGGCATAGGGTAGGGCTGATGTGATAAGATAACGCTTATACTCTTTACTCACTGTGTTTGATTTTTGGCGTATTATTACTCTAAATGGCTGATGCTCGGCATACAAGCACACTGCGTGCTACGCCTCTGCGCATAAACCGTAACAAAGTTAACAATTCTTTTTCGAAAAAAGAAATCTATGCCGAACTTTTTTACATAAGAGAAAAAGCCACATCACACTTTTCTGCGAGATGGTTTAGGGTTTTTCTAAATTTACGAGTAACTCTCTTGGCGGCGTTTGATGACCGCAAAATAAAAGTGTAGTCTTTTTCTGGGCTACACGTATATAATTATGAATACTATTCAAATTACAATTGACGACAACACTCGTAAATATCAGCTATATCGTAAATGCGGGAAATAGCACGATACAACGACCTCCTTGCCTACATAAAAGTAACGGAGAGCTGCGATAGCCCTCCGTTACATTTACACTATTTTCACTTTACGAACACTATATTTTGAAACGATAAGCAGCTCGCAAATCAAACTGACTGCTCTTTTGAGGATCGAGACATACACCCTTATCAGCAGAGAATGTCACAACCTCAATGAGCGATTCACTTGTCTCATTTGATGACATATAGAAAGTCTCCTCAAATGGGTCACCACCATTGGCTATAAGCAGGGCGTTGAACATTGAAACAGACTCTGCATTAAAGTCATTCTCACCATCAGTAATAGCACTCCATAGCCAGTTAAGCTCTGTTGATGATGGTAGGAACCAACCATCACCATACTCCTTACACCATTTAAACGCAGGGTAGTTGTTAATATCTCGTCCCCAATAGTTAAATGGGTCGTTTGTATTGTATGCGCCAACGGTCGATATGCAGTTGCAGTAATAATTCTCTGTTGACCACTGCAAATACTCCTGATCTTTAGATACTACATAGCACCACTTGTTGCCTTTGTTATCCTCATTGATGGCAAAAACAAAGCCTTTGACCACACCATTCTCACTATATAAATCGCCCACCTTATACAACTCCTCATTCTGATTAGGTGCGATACCAGAGAAATCTACAGTAAATTTTGAAAGGTCGCCTTGGCTTAATGTCAACTTACGACCAGCAGGAAGTGTTACCTTTTTAGTGTACTCACCCCCGCTTGTAGTCAAAGTGAGAGTGAACGAGTCCCCCTCGGCAAACTCTACTGGATGACAAGTAAAGAAGACTGGCTTTGCAGCATCAATTGGTGTGGCATAGTTGATGACTACATTGTTATTTGTATTATTGCAAAAACCAGCAGACGAAACATCACCTGTCTCACAGTCAACATATACATATCCACTTAAAGCCTTATTTTCTGCTTTGAATGCCACTTTGCTAATGGTAATTCCCGCTTGCAGACCCTTAATATTTAGCTTGCAGACCGACACAAGACGCTTAAACTGCATCTTGAGCGAAGGTGCTTGTGTTAGACTCGTAACGGGCTTTGAAACGAGCAAATCTGCACTGCCATCAAACGATTTTTCAGTAGAAACCTGCTCACGTGGGAGGGTGATTCTAACACTGTTGATGTTTTTATTGAAATAAACTGCGCTATACGGATATATAGCATAATAATTAAACTCGGTGTTTATCTCCTTAGTAAATGTCGCAGTGAATGTTGCCTTGTTAAAGGCATCTATATTTGCCGAAGACGACTCCACAGCATCAAAATTATCCTCTGTCCACGGGTCATCAAACCAGGTAGCGGGATGCTCAATTGATGTATGCTCAATCACACACAGCGTATCTCCCGCGCTCCAATCTACTTTGCTACGCGCCTCGTTAAGCACAGTGCGACTATCCTCGACCGCATTATCAGCCGTGATAACCATTTTCACCTGCTCCGAAATCAAACCATCAAAAGCATCCTCATCGTGCTTCTGGCAAGCAACAATGCTCACAAGCATCACGCCTACGAATATTATCTTCTCGATAAAAGAATTTTTCATAATAAACAAGTGTTAAAATTCTCCATTATCATTATTTCCAAGTCCATCTCCAGCATCACCTTCATCGCCATAACTACCCGAAAAACCGCACTCTACTTGCGTGTACACCACATCTAAACACGGAGAGATATACTCCGTTACGGTGGTCTCTAAATACTTTCTTAACATAAATTGACACTCATTTATACTACATTAACCGTGTGATGTATCTACCCGATTTGATGTGAATGTGATCTTTTTTTGCATACACCAACACACCTATTACAAGAGACTACACGACACAAATATAATAATTCTTTTCAAAAAAATCGTACATCCACCAATTTTTCTTGTGTAACAGCCGACACAGTACAGCGATAGAGCTTTTTTATGTGGTTGCGAAAATATTTTTTAATTTTTTTATTATTTACCCCATATTTTTTCTTACCTTTGTGCAGAATTTGCATTCTAACATTAGTGAAATAATTTCTAACTAATAATAAAACTTTTGTAATATGATTAATTACAAGGATTTGGGTCTTGTGAACACACGCGAGATGTTCCGCAAGGCAGTAGACGGCGGCTACGCTATCCCCGCTTTCAACTTCAACAATATGGAGCAGCTTCAGGCAATCATTATGGCAGCTGCAGAGACCAAGTCACCAGTGATTCTTCAGGTGTCAAAGGGCGCACGTCAGTATGCTAACCAGACCCTTCTCCGCTATATGGCAGAGGGTGCTGTGGAGTATGCAAAGGAGCTCGGCTGGGAGAACCCACAGGTTGTTCTTCACCTCGACCACGGCGACAGCTTCGAGACTTGCAAGAGCTGTATCGACATGGGCTTCTCATCAGTGATGATTGACGGCTCACACCTCCCCTATGAGGAGAACGTGGCTCTCACAAAGAAGGTTGTTGAGTATGCTCACCAGTTTGATGTAACTGTTGAGGGTGAGCTCGGCGTATTGGCAGGTGTTGAGGATGAGGTATCAGCAGCAGAGAGTCACTACACAAAGCCCGAGGAGGTTGTTGACTTTGTTACCAAGACTGGTTGCGACTCATTGGCTATCTCTATCGGTACATCACACGGTGCATTTAAGTTCACACCCGAACAGTGTACACTCGACCCACAGACAGGTCGTCTTGTACCTCCTCCCTTGGCATTCGACGTATTGGCAGCTATCGAGGAGCAGTTGCCTGGCTTCCCCATCGTTCTCCACGGCTCATCATCAGTTCCACAGGACGAGGTTGACACCATCAACAAGTATGGTGGCGCACTCAAGGCTGCTGTAGGTATTCCCGAGGAGCAGTTGCGCAAGGCTGCAAAGAGCGCAGTATGTAAGATCAACATCGACTCTGACTCACGTCTTGCTATGACAGCGGCTGTACGCGAGGTATTCGCTAACAAGCCCGCAGAGTTCGATCCTCGTAAGTACTTGGGCCCCGCACGCGACAATATGAAGAAGCTCTACATCCACAAGATTAAGGAGGTTCTCGGCTCGGATAACAAGGCTTAACAGAGCTATACGGCTGTGAATAGCTCACAGCACAACGATTATGGGGCTGTCCAACATTATGTTGCGACAGCCCCATTTCGTTAAAGTCATATAATAAGAGTGGTTGGGAGCAATAATATAAAAATGGCTGTGTAGGACGTGGTCGCCTAAAAACAAAAAAAGCTACCCGATGTGGGTAGCTTACTTGAGTGGTATGTGTTGAAATTACTCAGCAACAACCTCCTCAGCGGGAGCAACAGCCTCCTCTGCAGGAGCAGCCTCTGCCTCGCACTCGCCGCAGCACTCCTCGGTGCACTCAGCCTTTGCCTCGCACTCACCGCAGCACTCCTCAGTGCACTCTGCCTTCTCCTCGCAGCACTCTGTGCACTCTGTGCACTCGCCCTCGCATACAGCCTCATCAGCCTTCTTCTGCTGACCGCAGCAAGCAACCATACCAGCAGCAGCAAACAAAACTGCCAACATGTAAATCTTCTTCATAGCTATAAAGTTTAAGTTTTCAAAAAATTTTTTGTCGTCGCAAAGTTATAAAACACTTTTTATTCAAGCAATATATTACCCGCAAAATTTTATAAAACGTACATATTTTTGCAAAAAACAGTGGATATACGGGTATTTTTCGGAATAAATATTCGCTCGAGATATGCTCAATTTATGGTAAAAAGACCAATTTACGCGATATAACGGCGTCCGACATATAGACCTAATGGGCACAACAACGCCTTTAAGACCACCATTTATGACATATTACCTCTCTAAAACGGGCTTTGTTGGCGGCTCGCTAATAGATAGCTCCACGTTAGTCTGCACCGAAGGCTGCTCGGCAGCCACCAACTCGACAGCAGGCTGCTCGGTTGATGCAACAGCCTCACTCGACACCGTATCGTCACCGTGTCGCGGCATAGCCTTTGCATTCTGCAACTCGGTGAGTCTAATATCCTCACGCTTGGGAAACGCCTTGGGATAGTCGCTGATAAAGCTGTTCATAAGTATCAACGCCTCCTCCATCGACAGGCAGTCGCCCACCGACACCTTAAAATAGGGGCTCTCATACACCAAATACGCGCTGATATGCGGATATTTATTCTTGAAAGTATTTACCACACTACGCGCCTTATCGTTAGCACCCTGACCATTGCTGAAGTATATCACCACGCGATAGCCACTGACCTTCGACGGCTTACCCATAGCATCCACAGCCTTAATAGCCTCTGCTGCCATACTATCTTCTGTCACTGTGACACTATCACCCTCTGTTGTGCTCACAGCAAGCTGTGTGCGCAGCTTCTCGACACTCTGCGCCGAGAGCATCGTCGGCATCACCGCTGACAACATAAAGAGTATTGCCACAACACCCAAAACTCTCTTCATAACTCCTCTTTTTACTATTATAACTGCCTCAACAGTGCGTTAATATCATCTTTAGATATTGCGAAGTTATCTAAAATTTTTGATAACGCAATACCATTCTCCGATTTTATGCTCTTGCGCAACAACGCTGTACCCGCACGCAGATCATACTCAACGTATATATTATTGGCATCAGAGACTATCTCGCGCAGTAGCCAGACAAGAGCAAACGACGTGTGCGACTCGAAGCGCAGCGGCACGAGCAGATCGCGTGTGCCACGACGCGCAACGACCTTATCGCGCAACGACACCGTTACAACGTGTCGCCCTCCCACCATAAAATCGACACTGCCACGCTTGAGCACCAAGCGGCGCTTGGTATTATTGCTGACACTCAACCAGACGTTGACACCCGACGATGATAGGTGCGTAAACTTAACAACGCCGTTGACACGTAGCTTCTCAACGCCAGCCGCCTCTGCCGTAGTATGCACAACAAATAGTGACACAACAGCGAGTATTACCACCAACCATCTACGCAACATACCTGCACTCCACTCTGCGTTTAACACTACTTTTTAGCCACGTGTACGTGAGCTATTCCGAAGCTCTGCGAGTAGTACTTGACATCGCTGAAGCCCGCATCGCGGAGCATCGTAGCAAACTTCTCGGGCGAAGGAAACTCCTCGACAGAGTCGGGCAGATACTCATAGGCGGCTCTATCCTTCGACAACATTGCACCTACGCTTGGTATAAAACGGTGCGAATACTGCGAGTAGACCCAGCGCACAAAGCTGTTACGCGGCATCGAGAACTCCAATACCACAAGTGTACCACCCACCTTCAGGGTACGCCATAACTCGCAAAGACCTCGCGGTATATTCTCGAAGTTTCGCACGCCAAATGCCACGGTAGCGACATCTATTACGCCATCAGCAACCATTGTAAGCTGCTCGGCATCGCCCTTTTCGAGCTTCACTCGCTCTGTTAAACCCTGCTTGTCTACCTTCTGGCGTGCCACAGCGAGCATCTCCTCCGAGAGGTCTACGCCCAAGATTTGGCTATTAGGGCAGCATTTAGCCATAGCTATAGCCAAGTCACCTGTGCCCGTTGCCATATCCAAGATATTTGTGGGCTTCAAACGGCGCACAATGCGTACAACACGTCGACGCCACAAGCGGTCAATGTTGAACGACAATATGTGGTTGAGCCTATCGTATGCTGGAGCTATATGGTCGAACATCTGCTCCACCTGCTCCTTCTTTGTCTGTTGTTCGTTGTATGGTTTCATATCTCTCAATTACTCATATCTCATAGTCTCGGCAGGCGATATGCGCGCCGAGTAGGCTGCGGGTAGCAACATAACGACAGCTGTGGTCAACACCACGCCGACAATAGCAACCATCCACCAACCCCAGCACATAGCCGCAGGCACTGACGACAGCAGGTAACCCTCGGCAGGGAGCGGTATCAGTGCGAAGTGGTGTTGTATGGCGCACAGCGCAATGCCAAGCACAGCACCACTCACCACACCACGCGCCACGATGAACATTGCGCGATAGACAAATACGCGTATTACCATCTGGCGCGTAGCACCCAAAGCACGCAACTCTCCAATCATACGCTGACGCTCCAGCACGATGATAAGCAGCGACGTAACCATATTAAAGAGTGCCACAATTATCATTATCACAACAACCACCACAGCATTCACATCGTGTGTAGCCAACCAGCCATAAACCCGCGGGAAGATACTCTCAAGGGTGTATGCCTCGGCATCTATACCATCGACGTAGTAGAGTGTCATAAGCTCGCTATTGAGCCTATCGGCAACGAGGCTGCACGACGCACCATCCTTAAGCCATAGCTCGTAGCCCGTAACGACACTATTATCGCCATAGTAGAGGCGCGCGACGTTGCGTATATCGGTTATCACATAACTGTTGTCAATCATATCGACACCCGTTGAGTATATCCCCGACACAGCAAAGCGGTCACGCAGCACCCCCTCACTATCATCCACAAAGAGCATCTCAACACGGTCGCCAACACCCACATCCATACGGCGGGCAACACGCTCCGAGAGGAGTATATCCTTGGTGCGAGGCTCCTGCCCGAGGCGAGGTAGCTCTCCCGACACAAGGTGGTCGGCATAGAACGACATATCGTAGAGGGTGTCGATGCCCTTGAGCAGCACTCCAACGATGTTATCATCGCTCTTAAGCACACCCTCCTTCGATGTGAATGTTGTCACGCGCTCCGCATCGACACTATGCACAAGACTCTCAAGCTCTGCGCTACGCTCCAGACCAACACTCGACACCACACCGCCACTCTGTGGGGCTGTGACGACGACATCTGCCGCAGCACCCGCCAACAACTTATTGAGGTTCTCTTTAAATCCCACGACAACAGAGAGCGTCACGATTATCACCATAAGGCTTATCGCCGTAGCTATGGTTGCCACACGCTCCATAACACCTGGGCGGTTGTCTGCGCGTCGCTCGGAGAGTCGTCTCGCTATGTAAAACTCGGTATTCACTCCTCTGTTGCTTTATCACATTTATTGCACTATCTCCACAGAGATATCGCCTGCGCCACGTAGTATGAGCTGTGCGCAGCCGTTAAATGCCTCTATAATAAACTCCTTGTCACCACGCGAAGGGCGTTCACGATGCTTAAAGGCAGAGTCGCCATTGCCCCATCCGACTATCTCAACACCATTGGCAACCGCCACTCGCAGCCTATCGCACGCCGTAGGTACAAACGCGCCATCACACATAAGTCGTATGTCGACAACACGACAATCGTCACGTTGCAGCCTCGCCTCGCACAGCTCCACACTATTTGCCGTTGCCACAGTGTTGTGTAGCGCAAGGTATGTAGCCTCGCCATTATGGTAGCCCACAGCCGACAATTCGCCAGGAGTGTATATCACACGCCAGCGACCATAGTCGCCACGCTCAATGCGCTGTTGTCCCATAGACTTGCCATTGACGAATAGCTCCACCTCGTCACAGTTGGTGTATGCCCACACCTCGACCTCCTCGCCCTCGTGACCAGCAAGGTTCCAGTGGGGTAGCAGGTGCAGAGACGGCTCGTCGCACCATAACGCCTTGAGGTAGTAAAACTCATCTTTAGCAAAGCCGCAATAGTCCATAATGCCGAACTGCGACCCTGTGGCAGGATATTTCAGCGGATTAGGCTCACCACGGTAGTCGAAGCCCGTCCAATAGCAGAGTCCCGCGAGGTGGGGTCGCTCCTCATAGAAACGCCAGCCACGACCAATGACATTCATCACCGTAGTATCGCCATTAAAGCCCGTGCGGTTGAACGAGGGCATACGCCCCTTGTCGCACTCGCTGTCGAAATAGACACCTCGCGTACCGCAGCCAGAGGTCTCCTCCGAGCCCATAGCCACACGGTCTGCATAACGCGCCATCTCGGCATCTACATCGTTCTGCACAAAGTAGTTATAGCCCACAACGTCGACACCTCGTGCAATGTTACGACCTCCCGACACGCCCACGGTAGTTACACGCGTAGGGTCGATTATGTGGCAATAGTCGGTCATCGTGCGCGCAATCTGCTCGCCGCACTCCTTACCCTCGATGCCCCACTCCTCGTTACCAACAGACCACGCTATTATCGAGGGGTGGTTTCTGTCGCGGCGTATCATACGCTCCAACAGGGCGATATGTTCGGTGTTGATGCCCATAAGACGATTCTCCTCGACAACCATAAAGCCCATACTGTCACAGAGGTCGAGCAGTGCTGGTGTTGCAGGATTATGTGATGTGCGTATAGCGTTGCAACCCAACTCTTTGAGGCGTTGCAGACGGTACTCGTTGAGGGCGTCAGGGATGGCAGCACCAACGCCAGCGTGGTCTTGGTGGAGGTTGACACCGCGCAACTTGACAACACTGCCATTAAGCATCATACCGCACTCGGGGCTAAAAGTCACCTCACGCACTCCAAAACGTGTAACATAGCTATCTACAACCACACCATCCACCACAACTTCGCTCACCAAACGGTAGAGATACGGCTCATCGGGCGACCATAGCTGCGGCTTGTTAATCTTTAGGGTCGCTGCCTCAACGCCACACTCGCACGGCAAAAGCCTATCGCAGCGTCTAACAGCACCCTCGGCAACAACTCTTCCACTGACATCCAATATGCGGTGGCGCAGCGCGTACTCTTGCTCGGTGCCACCATCGTTGACAACCTCTGTTGTTATCTGCACCTCTCCACGCTGCGTAGTGGCTACGGCTGTGCCGTGTGTTGCGATATGCAGTGGTGACATTGTCGTGAGCCACACGTGGCGATATATGCCAGCACCCTCATAGAACCACCCCTCCTCAAGCGTAGCGTCGACACGCACCGTGATAACATTCTTCTCGGCGTGGCGCACATAGTCGGTGATGTCGTATATCTGCGTAGCATAGCCACTCGGCTCATTACCCAACCAGAAGCCATTAAACCACACATCGGCCGCACGGAAGATGCCGTCGAAGCGCAGCTCGTAATGTATAGCCTGCGACGTGGCAGGAATCACCAACTCGCGGCGATACCAACCCACGCTGCTCTCGGGATAACGCCAGCCAACGCACTTATAGCCGTGGCTATGGCTCGCCTCGGCAGAGTATCCGAGGTCGACAACCCAGTCGTGCGGGAGGTCGACGACAGCCCACTCTGACGCATCGAAATCTACGGCATAGGGCCCCTCGTTATGTATTGACGCCGCCTTTGTGAGGTAGTTGAAGTACTCCGTACCTGCGTAAAAGTCATCTGCAAAATCTGCGGCATTACCCAAACAGAAACGCCACCCACTATCAATGAGTCTTTCGCTACGAGAAGCATCGGCAAAGACGACACCACACGAGATGAGCAACAAGCACAAAATTGTATAAATCCTACGAGCCATCAACTTTTGTTTAATAGAACATCGCAAAGATACAAAAAACCGCGAAAATTGCGCATAACAGAGGGCTAAAAGTGCAGAATATCAGTGGTTGTGAACAGTAGAGTGTTAATAACTTGTAACAACTCATAATAACTTAACACCCGCACAGCATTGTCATACGAAGTAAAATGCGTAAATTTGTCGATGCAAAAATCGAAACCTATGGCAAAGCAATACAACAAAGCGTCACAAAATAACAGCGAGGCATACCAGAAACTCACCGACATTGACGGTACAGTACCACCCCAGTCCATTGAGTTGGAGCAGGCGGTGCTGGGTGCTTTGATGTTGGAGAAGGATGCCATCATCGAGGTACAGGAGTATATCCGCCCCGAGACCTTCTACACCGAGGAGCACCGCACCATCTTCCGCGTGATACAGGAGCTATCACAGGAGATGAAGGCTATCGACCTCTACACCGTGTCGGAGCGTCTCAAGGCACACAAGCAGCTTACAAAGGTGGGTGGCGCAGCATATCTCGCGCAGCTCACACAGCGCGTGGCATCGGCGGCACATATAGAGTTCCACTCAAAGATTATCGCCCAGAAATTTGTGCAGCGCGAGCTTATACGCGCTGCAACAGAGATACAGCGTCGCTCGTATGACGAGGAGATAGATGTAACCGAACTTATTGGCTTTGCCGAGCAGGAGATATTTAACATCTCGGAGGGTAATGTGAAGCGCTCGGTGCTCTCGGCGGCAGAGATTCTGCGCAAGGCACTCGACCAGATTGAGTCTGCCTCAAAGACTGCGGGCGAGTACAATGGCGTGCGCTCGGGCTTCAGCGACATCGACAGCGTGACGCTCGGCTGGCAGCCATCCGACCTTATTATCATCGCAGCACGTCCCTCAATGGGTAAGACCGCCTTTGTGCTAACTATGGCGCGCAATATGGCGGTGGAGTTCAAGACACCTGTGGCATTCTTCTCACTCGAGATGTCATCGGTACAGCTTATGAACCGTCTTATCGTCGCCGAGACACAGCTCAATTCGAAGGACTTGCGCACGGGTAATCTCTCGCCTGCACAGTGGACACACCTCGAGACATCAACAGTGGAGCTGGGTCGCTCACCGCTATTTATCGACGACACACCAGCACTCTCGGTTTATGAGTTTCGCTCAAAGGCTCGCCGTCTGAAGACACAACACGACATACAGCTTATCATCATCGACTACTTGCAGCTTATGACAGCCTCATCACCAGAGACACGCGGCAACCGCGAGCAGGAGGTGTCACTCATATCACGTACACTGAAGGCTATTGCCAAGGAGCTGAACGTGCCTATCATAGCACTGTCGCAGCTCAGCCGTAATGTCGAGAACCGTGGTGGCACAAAGCGTCCACAGCTCTCCGATTTGCGTGAGTCGGGTGCTATCGAGCAGGATGCCGACGTTGTGGCATTCATCCACCGTCCCGAGTACTACGGTCTCACCACCGACGAGAATGGTATGTCGACAGCAGGTATGGCAGAGATAATCATCGCCAAGCACCGTAACGGCGAGGTTACAGATGTGCCCCTACGCTTCATCAAGGATCAGGCGAAGTTTGCCGATGCCGACTCCTCGGTTGCAGCATCTGTGATAAATGGTGGTGGCACACCCTATGCCAACGAGAGCTACGACGACTTCGCGTCGAGTGGCGGCTACCAGCCTATGGGTATCGCAGCAGATGGCAGTATGGCTGGTGGCGCAATGGGCAGTATGTCGGCAGGCGAGTTTGATATCGCACTTGGCAACAACGCCACACCCACCCGTAAAAGAGATGACGAAGCCCCATTTTAGATTTTAGATAGTAGAGCGTATAATAGCGCAGTACATAGTAGGGTAGTAGTACATTGATTGTGAAATAAATAAGCGAGAAGAGGGATGTTTGTAAAGGTAAATACAGGAGCTATTGCGGGTATTGAGGCTATGGCTGTCTCCGTTGAGGTAAATGTGGCGGGAGGTGGCATAGGTCTCTTTCTCGTAGGACTCCCCGACAACACCATCAAGGAGAGCGAGCAGCGCATACACGCCGCCTTTGAGAACTCGGGATATAAACTCTCGGCACGTAAGATTGTTGTCAACCTTGCCCCTGCAGACCTCCGCAAAGAGGGTTCACTCTACGACCTGCCCATAGCCATTGGAATACTCGCTGCCACAGAGCAGCTCACAACAGATATGCTCGACGACTCGATGTTTATTGGCGAGCTGTCATTAGATGGCACGCTGCGCTCCGTGCGTGGTGTGCTGCCACTCGTAGCTATGGCGCGCGAGATGGGTCTTAAGCGCGTGTTTATGCCGCGCGACAACAGCTCGGAGGGAGCCGTGGTTGAGGGCATAGAGAGTATCGGCGTAGGCTCACTCATCGAGCTTGTCGAGATTCTCGCACATCGCCGCGACTACGAGGCTACGACATTTAACCCCGCAGATGGTGCTGGCACAACCGACGAGAGTAGCTTTGCCGAGGACTTTGCCGATGTCAAGGGACAGGACTACGTAAAGCGCGCTTTGGAGATAGCGGCAGCAGGTGGTCACAATGTGATAATGGTGGGTGCCCCAGGTTCAGGAAAGACGATGCTGGCACGCCGTATGCCTACGATAATGCCACCGATGACCCTCGAAGAGGCTCTCGAGACCACAAAGATACACTCCGTAGCGGGCAAGATGGGTGCTACACGCGGACTCCTCACCGAGCGTCCCTTCCGCGCACCCCACCACCTCACATCACAGGTGGCACTCATAGGTGGCGGACAGTCACCACAGCCCGGCGAGGTGTCGTTAGCAAACAATGGCGTGTTGTTCCTCGACGAGATGCCCGAGTTTGGGCGCAACGTGCTCGAGGTGTTGCGACAGCCGCTCGAGGATAGGCATATCACCATATCGCGTGCAAAATACTCGGTAGATTACCCCGCCAACTTCACCCTCATAGCCTCAATGAACCCTTGTCCGTGTGGCTACTACAACCACCCAACAAAGGAGTGCAGCTGCTCGGCAGCAGCCGTGCATCGCTATATGGCGCATATATCGGGACCTCTGATGGATCGTATAGATATGCACATTGAGGTTGTGCCCGTCTCGATTGGCGAGATGTCGTCGACAAAGCGTGCCGAGACGAGTGCCGAGATACGCAAGAGGGTGGTTGCGGCGCGCGAGATACAGCGTCGCAGGTTCGAGGGGCTCGACATACACTGCAACGCGATGATGAATAGCGCGATGTTGCGCAGTTTTGCGCCACTCAGCCGCACGTGTGCCGAGCAATTAGAGGCGGCAATGACTCGTCTAAACCTGTCGGCACGCGCCTATGACCGTATAATAAAGGTGGCACGCACCATCGCCGACCTTGAGGCAAAGAGCGACATCGAGCCACACCACATCTTCGAGGCTATAAACTACCGCACGCTTGACCGTGACAACTGGGGACGATAGTCGCGGGCAAAAGAGGTGCGAGTGTAGATAGTGATGAAACAGGCGAACTTTGATAAGCTATTAACCAATTAACATCTGTATATTATGCGATAACTATTTAAGTATTTAGTGTTGTCAGCATTGGCGATAACCATGGACGATAGATTAGCGATATTATCACCGTCTTGTATCGCAACATCCTCCCCGACAAAACTTGGCAATACTCTATGAGTACAATGACACCCACCCCCTATGGCGACCCGTATAACAGCATCACAGATGCCGACAAGCAGATGGCGCATAAGGCTATAGGCGACTACGGTCCATTGGGCAGGAAGTACACAACGAATGAGTTCCTAAAGATGTACAAATAGGGCGCAGTAGAGCTTCGTTAAGACAAGCAATAGACCCTAGAGGCTTATTATGTAGCTTCTGGGGTCTATTGTTTTTGTGGGCAACCTATACCAAAGCATATCACTACCCAATTACCAGCTATACATAACAGCATTGACATACTTACTCGCACTACCACAAAAAAAGGTCGGAAGTACCCCTGCTTCCGACCATTACCGCCAACCTATTATGTCTGTTACCCTAAAAAACAAGACTAAATGGCGGTCTCATTAACCACAAATTCCTAATTCTTACGAATCACTTTTCTCTTCTTATTCTCCTTTTCGTTGTGCGCCCTCCAAAATATTGCTCGAGAACGACATCCAAAAAAAAGAATAAATCTACTATCTCAAAGCAGGTTGTTAGCATCGCTCGTAAAACCCGCTATAATAAACCCTTGTTGGTAATGCAAAGGTATCACAAGTGTACTCTAATACCAAATATTTTTGGTCTGAATAATCTCCCTATGCCATTTTTTGGCTACTGATTATCAGCGTGTTACAAATGGGGAGATTTTTAAAATTCTCTCCGCACTGATTATCAGCAAGTTACGGGTGCGTCAAAAATAATGCACCCACACAACATTACAACATACTGATTATCAGGTAATAACAACCCTTATATTTTAGAAATGATAGCTTGTGCGTCAGAAACACCGCACTCGTTGAGCTTAATCTTAATTTTGTATTTCAGGCGCGAAAGTGCAGCCAAATCTGTATCCATAAATATACAAATAGCGCGTGTAGAAAAACCAGCATAGCTAAATAACACTACTCGCAGCTCACGCTCATTGAGTTTTGGACACTCGCTACGCAGGCGCGACATAAGGTTATTGTGGTGCAAGTTTACAATGCGCTCAAGCTTTACAATGCGGTTATCATCGCTCTTAATAGACTCAATAGTGAGTTTAACCTCATCAAAAACCTTTGTTGCCTCACGCGGTGTATTTCCGTGCTCGTAGTAGGTCTCGCACATTCGGTTAAGATCCTTGAAACGCTCGCCGTAGAGGTCACGCACCTCGTTACGCAACAGCTCGGTAGAGGAGCCTATCTCCTTGATGGTATCCATATACATCGCCACATCGCGCTCGCGGGCAACCCAGCGCAGACGCAAGTATATGAATATAGCGGCTACGACGGTCAAAAAGGCGAAGAAGAGTATCATATTACGCTGCTTAACGAGCATCCTCTCGCGCTTCTCCTTCTCGACACCCTGCTGCAACAGGTCAACCTGAACGCTCAATACGGGCTGACGCAGCACATTGAGAATAAGGCTATCTTGACGGCTCTTATTCTGCTCAAGCCAATAGAGTGCCTCCTCGTGGTTGCCGATGTTATGGTTTATGACGTAACGTGTATACTCCAAATTGAGGATATGGGCATCGTCAGCAGCCTCGGCAAGCTCCATATTTTTTAGAGCCTCTGCCTCATTACCAGCATACGAGTCAACAATGGCGCGCAGGCAGTAATAGAACGACTCGTAGTAGAGTAGACAACCATACTCTACAAACATCTGCAAGACCTCTTCACAGCGGTCATAGCGATCAGTACAACTATAGACGTGACATAGACCGTGAAGCACACCACACAACAACATCTTGTTATCGGCAACCTTGGCATACTCTAATGCCTCGTAGTATAGTTGCTCGGCATACTCATAGTTGCGTTGATTATCCTGTGCATCTGCCATATCATAGAGCGCGAAGGCACGATGCTCATCAAGACCAGCACGCTCAAAGCACTTCATAGACTGCTCATACGCAGCAAAACTATCTTTAAAAAAGCAGTCGCTGGCGTAGATATCTCCCTTTAGACGACATATCAAGCCCTCAAGGCGTGGGTTATCATAGTGCTGTATAGACTCCTCGGCGGTCATAATAGAGAGCATCGCCTCGGCACGCTCACCTATACGGTTAAGTATCACGGCGTGCTGATAGAAGGCACGGGCACGCTCGTTGTGATGTTTTGATGCAAAGTAGTAGTTAATCATCGGGCGCGTAAGGCTGTCGCTCATAACATCTACGTTATCGTAGAAGAGTGCCTCGTTATAGACGAGGGCATAGCGCGCCTTATCGCGCTTGCCACGCAGCTGCTCGGGGTCGACGCTCTGCATAATCTCCACAGCATCGTGAGGAGCACTCAAGCAGAGTCGCTCTGCCTGATATATCTTCGACATAGTGGCATTATCGGACTTGCAGCCCACAAAGAGCAATAGAAACGCAACAACGCACACAACAAGCGCACCACATAGACCATAGCCAAGTGATGCCCTGCGACAAGTGGGTGTTGTGTTTGCTCTCTTCATACTACAAATGTAGTCATTTTTTTTCATTTTGCAATAAAAAACGACCACATACAGCCAACAAACACCCTCACACAACCTGTACACGACAACAAAAAAAGACCGAGCAGGGAGTTATCCTGCTCGGTCAGATATTATGTTATGCGACATCGCAAGCCGCCACCTCGCGCCTAAAAGCGGAAGCCGAGGGTGACGACAGCTATATGGTTCATTGTGCGGTAGCTAAAGGTGCGGCTCTCAATGCTCATATCGGGGTTATAGTTATCCACGGCATAGAAGGTCTTAAATGGCGTGTACTCCGTAGTGCCATACTGGTAAGCCACGTCGAGATAGACGCTACGCGAGAACAACAGACCAATACCCGCAGTGATAAACTGCTGCTTCTGCGGCACAGGGTGCGTAGCAATCATCTGCTTGTACTCGTCGCGTATTGTCGAGCCATTCCAGATGTAACCAGCACGTAGCAACAAGAATGGGAGAATGTAGCCTTCGGCACCTACGCGCAGAGTATTGCTATCCTTGAACACATCCTTCATCACCTGCGTATAGCTCAAGCCCATAATAGGCGAGTCTTGCAAGCGTGTCGACTGGTACCAGCTACGCTCATAGTCTGCCGATACTATTACGCGTTTAGCAATGGTCACAGCAGCACCTGTAAGCAGGCGCGAGGGTGTGCGGAAGTTCCACGAGTGGGAACCATCATCACCCCAGACACCTGTGTAGACATCGTGGTAGATATTGCCGAGTGGACCCACCTCAAAGCCATCGGGGTTGTCGCCTGCGCTATACGAACAGGTGCTCATCTCGCCACTATAAAAGAGTGCTGTGTTAAACCACGTGGGCGAGTGGTAGGCAACGCCTATACGCAAAAAGTCAACAGGTCGTGCTGTGACACCCACTTTGAAGTTAACGCCAGTACCAGTTAACTTTGTGCGCTGCATATAGTTCATATACTCAAGCTGATAAGGCATATCTTCACCCGAAGGATATATGCCACCAGGATAGACGTAGTTCTCACCATAGTAGGTGTTACGGCGGTAGTTGAGACTCTGTATGCCCATTGTCGCACCAAAATAGACCTTATCAATGAAATTGAAACCAAAGGTTATAGCATACTCACCCAATGAGCCACGTGTCTCCACCGACGAGTATTGGTCAATCTCCGCCGTAGGGTCTATACGGTCGATATACCAGCCTTGGTCATCCTTGTTGGTGATATATGTCTTATATGCGAGTGCCGCGCCCCAATAGTAGGGATCCTGACCAAGTGGCATAGAGCCATCGGGAAGTGTCTCCAACCTATCGACATTAGACAGCGTACATAAGAAGTTTGCCATAGAGTCCTCGGCACGGTTACCAATAGAGGCATTCAGCGTATTCGAGTTAAAGTCTGCAATACGGTTATAGACGAAACCGATATTGAAATTGGTCAATAGACCTGTACCACGATATGCAGTTGCGACACCACCAGCACTCGACATAGCGAAACGCTCGGTATGATCCGAAAACATCTGCTCGCTCTTGGGAACATTGTTATAGTAGGCATCGCTATTGCGTGTGGGACTCTTCGTAAACTGCATCATCAAAGAGAAGCTCACGTCGTTCTCGACATACATACCTATACCCGCAGGATTCAGCGACGCAGACACCATATCAGCACCGAGGGCTGTAAAGGCGTTACCCATAGCCATAGAGCGCGCAGTACCATAGTTATGCGACGTGAAACTCAAGTTATAGAGGTCTGTCCAGCCTATAATCTCATTGTTGAAGGCAGTACCACCAAAGTCAACGGACTGCGCCGAGAGGCTGCCGACACCCGACACCAAGATAACAACACTTGCCAGGAGAGTATAAATCTTTCTCATTGTTTACGCTTTTATATGTTTAACACTCAACGAAGATATGGTTGTTTTAAGACTCAAGGAGTATGCCACACAAGGACATACTCCCGATAAAAGATAGCTATTATCTGCGTGTTCCACTACCAGAGCGCGAGCCAGATGACGAGCGCATAGTAGAGCCACTGCTGAAGCCTCCCGATCCTGACGACGACGAGCCACTGCGGAAGTTCGAAGTTGTTCCGTTGCGATTAGACGACGAACTTGACGAACGTGTATTCGATGACGACGAGCCGCTACGGAAGTTTGACGACGTGCCCGACGACTTGCTGCTGCTCGATGAGCCTACGCGACTCGACGAGCTATTTGCCGAGCGTGTCGACGAGTTGCTGCCTGTTGTCTGGCGGAAGTTGCTCGACGAGCCACTTGAGCCGTTAGGACGAACTGTCGTAGTACCCTGATTTGTCACACGAGTCGCGCTGCTGCCACCACCATTGAGCATTGAGCCACCACGGTTGCTGCTGCTACCATTGTAGATGCCCAAAGATGTTGAGCCAGATACGGGAACACGACCACTCGACTGTGTAGCACCATAGTTGCGGTTTGTCGTGGGCGACGTATAACGTGTCGCGGTGTTTGCTCGGTTGCCGTTATAGTTGTCGTGCGGACGACCTGCCGATGCGCCAGAGCCCGTTGTTGGCCCGTGACCTGGTCTGTGGTCAGGATGATTGTCGGGGCGGTGGTGCGGCGGATGGTGTGGCGGATGGTGTGGCGGGTGATAGCCAGGGTATCCAGGATATGGATAATACGGATAGTAGGGATAGCCACCCCACCAATAGTCATAGTAGTAGGGGTTATAGCATATCGTCCAGTTCCAATCATACCACGAGTAGCGAGGATAGCCCCACCAAGAGTAGTAGAAGGGATCTACGTGTACCGACCAGCCGAAGTTCCACGGCGATGTGTAGATACCAAAGGTTATGTTTGTAGCACCCCACGTGCCAAACATTGAGGTAATATACTTCGGCTCAACCCACACCTGATTGCCCGACACCATCACGTTGTAGAACGCAGGGTCGTATGCCGAGGCATAGAACATGGCATCGCTCGTAGCAAGCTCATAGTAGCTTGCAGGGAGGCGGTAAGTGGGTGAAGAGAAGCCATATAGACGACGCGCATAGGCTGTCTCATAGTCTGTGGCAAGCACATTGTTGAAGTCGGGCTCACCGTTGAGCGAAGCGTAGTATTCCGCCTCCGCTTGCGCCGCTAAAGCCTCGGCGTGGCGAGCCTCCCACTGTGCCTTACGTGCCTCCGCTTCGGCACGCTCTGCCTCTGCCTTTGCCTTGAGCTGGTTGGCAACGGCTACGCGGTTGTCTGTTTTATACAGATCGCTCGAACCATACGACATAGACATCATTGTCGTACAGCTATGCAGCAGTACAGCTGCCGCACAGATTACTAAAATACGAAGTGATCCTCTCATAATATCAAAATTCTAAATTAGTGTGGGGATAACGTCATTGCCTCCCCTCAATAATATAACGAAAATCATCCCAAAGAGTTGTGCTGCGACATCCATTTTTATCAAAGCACCATCTCTCGTATTACAAAGATAGAGTTTTTTTGCGTTTTTCAACCCAATAATTCAGCTAAATAGACTAAAAACGGTGTGAACTGCACAAAATAGGGGGTGAATAGACCGTTTACCCCTGCGACTACTCCACATAGTGGTACAATGCCGAGGCTTCACGCTCAAGCGTAGCATCGTGGGCAAGTCGTAGCAACTCGCGGCAATCAACCGTTGTGCGCGTGGTACTCTGCTCACTGCCACCACCAAGCGCGGCGACAAGCACGCGCAGCGCGATGTCATTGTCGGTATCACCCCAATAGCTATGCGGCATAGGGTAGTATTTATCCTTCTTGCCCAAGATGTTATCCTCCGTAACGGTCATACCCTCATCGGGAAGAAGTCCGTCGCCATAATCTCCGAAGCCCTTGCCGTTGACACACATAAATGTTATCGGCGCATACTCCAACATTGTGCTACCTATTTGTCGGCGCGCCACATCCATACCACAGTTCTTGCCCTCTGTCTGGGTGCCAATAAGGCGCACAGGGATACCCAAGCCGCGTAGACCAACAATGGTCAGCTCCGCTGCAGAGGCGGTGTTCTCCGAGCAGATGATGCTAATAGAGTCGATGTCGAGCGAGTAGCCCACATTCTTAAGGCGGCACACCGTAGGTGCTGCGCTACGCTGGTTACGCGGGTTGCGCCGTAGCTCGCATACAACCTCCATCTCATACTGCTGACCCAGCAATCCCGACACAAGTTCCACCACAGAGTCCACGCTGCCACCAATATTGTTGCGTAGGTCGAGTACAAGGTGGTCAAAACCCCTCTCTGCAAGGCTGCGCAGTGCAGCGTGAAGCACGTCGTCATAGTCGCGGTCAAAGCTCGTGTAAACGACATAGCCGAGGCGCATATCTATCTCCTCCACGTCGATAACATCGCAATACAGTAGCGGTGTCTCGCCATATAGCCCCTTATCCAAATCAACGCTATACTCAGCACTCTCACCCTCGCCAACAACCTGACGCATAAGCCCCAAGCGCAACGAGGCGATGCTGTTTGTCTGTATAGAGTTAAAGAGCGTCACATAGTTATCATTGTTTATCGCCGAGCCATTTACCGTGCGCACGATGTCGCCACGGCGCACACCCGCCTTCATTGCTGGCGAGTCGGGGAAGGCGTAGTCCACCAAGAAGCCATAGTCGCCTGTGTTGAAGCTGACAACAGCATTATAGAGGCGTATGCCATAGCCCTCTTTGGCTGCCGCACGCGATGTAGTAGATGACACCTCACGTATATATGAGTAGAAGAGGCGACGACCCTGCTGGTCATAGTGGCTGTCGTCGCTATTGGTGGTAAGCTGCTGCAAGGCACTTGCAAGGTATCCCTCCCACTCGACATTACGATTAAATGAGCCCTTGACCTCGGCAACCTCGTCAAGCCAATAATACTCCTCAACAAGTCGCTGATCTATCCACGATATGATATCACGGTCAGTAACGGTGACGTTTATCTCGGGGTTGTCAATCGCAGGATAATATGGCGTTGTGCAGGCTGCAAGCAACAGCATAACTACACCTATAACTCTCTTCATATCAAATAATTATTTACTCGTCTTTCGTTGATTTTCACGCCAATATTTGCAGGCGTGCGTAATACCACACTTATCGCACTTGGGCTTACGCGCCACGCAGGTATAACGTCCGTGTAGTATCAGCCAATGGTGCGCTATGGGTAGCAACTCACCAGGAAAGCCCGCCTCGAGTTGTCGCTCTGTGGCAAGTGGTGTGCGGGCATTACGGCTCAAGCCTATGCGTGCCGCAACCCTAAATACGTGGGTGTCGACAGGCATAACCTCGCGCTGCCAGAGCACAGCACCAAGCACATTGGCGGTCTTACGACCTACGCCAGGCAGTGTCTGCAACTCATCGAGGTCACTCGGCACCTCTCCACCATAGCTCTCCACAAGACGCTCTGCAAGAGCCACAAGGTGCTTCGCTTTGTTGTTGGGATAGGATATGCTACGTATGTAGCCATACACTTCGTCCACCGTTGCACGTGCCATAGCCTCTGGCGTGGGATACGCCTTAAAGAGTGCGGGCGTAGTCATATTAACACGCTTGTCGGTACACTGTGCCGAGAGCACCACAGCCACCAACAGCTCGAATGGGTTGTTATAGTTCAGCTCACTCTCGGCAATAGGCATAGCCTCCTGAAAGTAGTCGACAACGGCCTGAAAACGCTCCTTTGTGGTCATCTCACACAGCTCTGTTTACGCCACATACGCCAACACACCTTCTTTACGAAGAGTCCGTAAGCAGCAATGTTTAACAATAGACGAGGCTCAGCTTTAACATCGCTCAACCAGCGTCCTAAATATTCGCCCACGCCACCATAATACGACAACACCCATAGTGCGGTATTCTGTCGCTTGCGTAGTAGCTTATAGCGCATAGCACGGTTATTATAACGCTCGTCATACCAGACACTTATGTCTGATAGCGAGTCGCAGAAAGCAATCTTACGGCGATACTCCTCGCTATGGCTCACACTACGGCGCAAGACGCGGTGTACCGCCATCTTTCGGTCAATGCCCGCATAGCTGCTATTTGCGGCAAACCATAGCCACATAGGCAGGTCATCTGTGAGCCACTCGGGGTGATTCTCGGGCTTAATCTCGGCATAGTAACGCTCGACAAGTTCGCGGCGCGCCACCACCGTAGAATTCTCGGCAGGGTTACACCACAACATATCTTCAAACGTGGTGGTGCACTCGCCCTCGGGGTATATCGTCACATTTCCATCCTCATCAATACGCTCCGAGCGTGTATAGCACATACCCAACATCGGGTCGGACTCCAAGAGCTCTACCTGCCGTTGTAGCTTACGGCTATCGGTAAAGTAGTCATCGCCATCAAGTAGGGCGATATAGCGTCCGCGTGCCGCAGCGATGCTGCGACGATAGTTACGTCGCCAGCCCACATTGCTGTCGGAGGTTACGACACGCACAATGTCGGGATACTTCGTTGCATAATCCTCGGCAATGGCGCGTGTGCGGTCAGTGCTGCAATCCTCGCCAATGACAAGCTCCACACCAAATGAGGTATGTTGCACAAGCACACTCTCAATAGCGGCTGCAAGCCACCGCTCGTGGTTATAGGTGGTCATCACAACCGACAACACAACATCTTCACTCATAGCACAAAGATACTATAATTTATTGAGGCGTGCAAAGTTAGCAAGCAGCGTCTTTGAACCAAACCTATCAAATACAACGACAATCTTATGGTCGGTGGCAAGGGGCTCGACTCGCTCAATAACGCCAGCACCAAACTTCGGATGCTCAACACGCTCACCCACACAATAGGCGCACTCACCTATCTTCGGGCGAGGGCTCTCCGCAACAGGCTCATCAACAAAGCGCACACCCAAACGGCGCATACCCGCACTCACGGGGTCAACAGGTGGTGGCGTTGTAACAACCTCGGGGCGTGGCTGGCGCGAAGCACTATTGGGACGTTGTGTAGTTGGATGCTGTGTCGTTTGACGAGTAGTGTTTGCGCGTGATGCATAGCCACCACGACTCGTTGCGTATCCTCCACGCGGACGATAGTCAGATGTATCATCATCATCGCCACCCACAGCTCGCTCCCAGCGGCTGCGACCATACAGCTCCTCTATGTTGAAGTCGGCATCGAGATATTCGCGGTCAATGTCGCGCAGGAAGCGGCTCGGCTGTGTGCTTTCGAGCTTTCCCCATACGTGGCGCGTCTCGCTGAACGAGAGCATAGCGGCACGCTTGGCACGTGTCACCGCCACATACATCAGTCGTCGCTCCTCCTCCAAGTCGGCAAGCGACTCGGCAGCGCGGCTCGACGGGAACAGCCCCTCCTCCATACCTACTATATAGACGTAGTCATACTCAAGACCCTTTGCCGAGTGAACAGTCATAAGTGTAACCCTATTGCCATCATCCTCGGTATCTTGGTCGGTCTGTAACATTATGCTCTGCATCCACTCGTCGATGGTAGGCTCGGCATCTGGCTCACGCAGACCATCCTCCATAGCTTGGTGGCACTCATCCTCAAAGACGCTCATCATCGAGAGCAGCTGGTCGAGGTAGTCCTTGGCGGTGTCGTTCTCGGGCTTGCGCTCAATCTCCAACTGGTGGAGGATGCCCGAGCGCGCCATAACCTCCTTGGCAAAGTCGGTAACACTCATCTGCATACGCATCGCCGACAGCTCGTTTATAAGGCGCACAAAATCGGTTACCTTGCGCACCACAACCCTCTCAACAGAGTTCACCTCGGTAGCTGCAACAAGCGCGTCTACGGCGTGCCACATAGAGCTGCCACGCTCGCGCGCAAGCTGCTCAATACGCATTATTGTCGTATCACCGATACCTCGCGCAGGGTAGTTCACAATGCGCTTGAACGACTCGTCATCGTTGGGGTTGATGATAAGGCTTATGTAGGCGAGCATATTGCGTATATCCTTATGCTCCAAGAGCGACATACCCTTATAGACGCGGTAGGGTATCGCACGACGTGTCAGCGCAGCCTCAAACAGACCGTGCTGCTTATTGGTGCGGTAGAGTATGGCGAAGTCGCGCCACTCGGCACCATTGCGAGCTCTGTCCTTGATGTCCATAGCCACCTCCATCGCCTCGACTTGATCCTCCATAACTCGCACAAGGCGTATCTTCTCGCCCTTGTCGGCAGCCGAGAAGCAACGCTTATCCAAGCGGCGCGAGTTGTGGCTGATGAGCGAGTTAGCGGCATCGACAATGGTCTGCGTCGAGCGATAGTTCTGCTCAAGCTTATAGACCTGTGCGGTGGGGTAGTCGCGCTGGAACGACAATATGTTCTCAATCTTCGCACCACGGAAGGCGTAGATACTCTGTGCATCGTCGCCAACGACGCATACATTGGAGTGTTGCAGGGCAAGACGGCGCACGATGATATACTGCGCCATATTGGTATCTTGATACTCATCCACAAGCACATACTGAAACTGTGTCTGGTACTTCTCAAGCACATCGGGGGCATCGCGCAGCAGGATGTTTGTCTGGAGCAACAGGTCGTCGAAATCCATCGCACCATTGCGCTTACAACGCTCACAGTAGTCGGCATATATCTCGCCAAGCTCAGGCATCTTCGCCTCACGATCTTCGGCACCGAGCGAGGCATTTGCGATGTATGCACCGGGTGTTATAAGGCAGTTTTTAGCCATCGAGATACGCGCGGCAACCGCCTGTGGCTTATATCGCTCCTCGGGAAGATTGCGCTCCTTGATGATGCTCTTAATAAGGTTTTTCACATCGTTGGGCTCGTATATGGTGTAGCTCTGTGGAAAGCCTATACGCTCGGCATTTTCGCGCAACAGTCGCGCAAAGACCGAGTGGAATGTACCCATACGTATAAATCTCGCCTTTGCACCCACTAATAGCTCGATACGTTCACGCATCTCGCGTGCCGCCTTATTGGTAAAGGTCAGCGCAAGGATAGAGCGTGGGTCGACCCCCTCCGCCAACATATAGGCAATACGGGTAGTAAGCACACGCGTCTTTCCCGAGCCAGCACCAGCAATGATGAGTGAAGGCCCATTATAGTTCACAACGGCCTCACGTTGAGCGGGGTTAAGACCTTGGAGTATATCTTCTTTCATTAGTTAAGTCTCTTTTACGTGCAAAGATAACGAAAATTAGGCAATGGACAACACGCCAACACAGACATCGGCAAGTGTAACTAAAAATTTTTACACCCGCGCATTTAGGAGAATTTTACACGGCTGCAACCAAAATAGCTATCAAAATAGCGAGGCTGAAAATATACGTAGACTTTTAGTTTTACAAAAATTTTACTATCTTTGTGCCACCCTGTATATATATATAGGGTATGCTCGTGCGCGAATAGGTGCATAACATATTGAAAATCAATAATAAAACAAGATAAAAAGTAATACTATGGGAAGAGCTTTTGAGTATCGCAAGGCGAGAAAGATGAAGCGCTGGGGTCATATGGCGCGAACATTTACAAAGATTGGTAAGGAGATAGAGATGGCAGTAAAGGCATCGGGTCCAGACCCTTCAAGCAATCTTCGTCTCCGTCTGCTTATGCAGAATGCCAAGGCAGAGAATATGCCCAAGGAGAATGTTGAGCGTGCTATCAAGCGTGCTACCGACAAGGATTCTGCTGACTATAAGGAGATGATCTATGAGGGTTATGGCCCTCACGGTATCGCCGTTTTGGTGGAGACAGCAACCGACAACACCAACCGTACCGTAGCTTCGGTACGTATGTACTTCAACAAGTATGGTGGTGCGCTCGGTACATCTGGCTCGGTAGGCTTTATGTTTGAGCATAAGTGCGTATTCAAGTTCAAGCCCACAGCAGGTGCTGACCTTGAGGAGATGGAGCTTGAGATGATCGACTTTGGTGTAGATGAGTTCTATGCCGAGGAGGGTGAGGTTACCGTTTACGCTCCCTACGAGTCATTCGGACAGATTCAGACTTGGATAGAGGGTAAGGGCTACGAGTTGGTATCGGGAGAGGCTGTGCGCATCCCCACCGACCAGAAGGAGCTTACTCCCGAGCAGCGAGAGTCTGTAAATAAGCTCATCGAGCACCTCGAGGAGGATGACGACGTGACAAACGTTTATACAACCATGGCAGAGTCTGACGACGAAGAGTAGTGGTTGTTTTATGATATAATTCAATTTGGCTAATAGGTTTATGAGCAAATTTAATGAGTATAAAGGTTTGGATCTCGCAGGCGTTGCCGAAGAGGTTCTTGCCCGTTGGACAAAGGAGGATACCTTCCACAAGAGTATAACTACTCGTGAGGGTCATCCCACATTTGTATTTTATGAGGGTCCCCCCTCGGCTAATGGTATGCCTGGCATCCACCACGTGATGGCACGTACTATCAAGGATGTATTCTGCCGTTACAAGACGCAGCAGGGCTACCTTGTACACCGTAAGGCGGGTTGGGATACACACGGTCTGCCCGTAGAGCTCGGCGTAGAGAAGAAGCTCGGCATCACAAAGGAGGATATAGGCAAGAAGATAACCATCGAGCAGTATAACAAGGAGTGCCGCGAGGCTGTTATGGAGTTCACCGACGTATGGGAGGATCTTACACGCAAGATGGGTTACTGGGTGAATATGGACGATCCTTATATCACCTACGACAATAAGTTTATCGAGACTTTGTGGTGGTTGCTCAAGCAGCTCTTCGAGAAGGGTCTGCTCTATAAGGGTTATACCATTCAGCCCTACTCGCCCGCAGCAGGTACAGGTCTCTCGACACACGAGCTCAACCAGCCTGGTTGCTACCGCGATGTTAAGGACACCACTTGTACAGCACAGTTCCGCATCCTTGATCCCAAGTCAGAGATGGAGGGCTGGGGTACTCCCGTCTTCCTTGCTTGGACAACAACACCGTGGACACTTCCCTCAAACACTGCGCTCTGCGTAGGCCCGAAGATTGATTATGTTGCTGTACGCAGCTACAACCCCTACACCGCAGAGAAGATTACAGCAGTCGTTGCAGAGCCTCTGTTGTACTCTATCTTCAACAAGAAGGCAGAGGAGCTTAAGCTGGAGGACTACAAGGCCGGTGATAAGCTCATACCTTTCGAGGTTGTGGGCAAGTGGCGCGGTACAGAGCTCGAGGGTATGCACTATGAGCAGCTGTTGCCTTGGGTTAAGCCTGTTGAGGCTGACGAGGATGGCAACTGGAAGGAGGCATCGAACAAGGCATTCCGCGTAATCTTGGGTGACTATGTAACAACCGAGGATGGTACAGGTATCGTACATATCGCACCTACGTTTGGTGCTGATGATGCATTTGTAGCACGTCAGGCAGGCATCCCCTCGCTGTTTATGATTAACAAGCGCGGCGAGACGCGCCCTATGGTTGACTTCACTGGTAAGTTCTACTTGTGCGAGGAGCTCGACGAGAAGTTCGCTCAGGAGTGCGTTGCCGAGAGCTATAAGGAGTATGAGGGTCGTTTCGTGAAGAACGCCTACGATCCGCAGTTCACCGTGGATGGTCGCTACGACGAGAAGGCAGCTGCCGCTGCCGAGAACCTCGACATCTACATCTCGATAAAGCTCAAGGAGGCAAACAAGGTCTTCAAGATTGAGAAGCATACACACAACTATCCCCACTGCTGGCGTACCGACAAACCCGTATTGTACTACCCGCTCGACTCTTGGTTTATCCGCACAACAGCTCTCCGTGAGCGTATGATGGAGCTTAACAAGACCATCTACTGGAAGCCCGAGTCAACAGGTACAGGTCGCTTCGGCAAGTGGCTTGAGAACATTAATGACTGGAACTTGTCACGTTCTCGCTTCTGGGGTACTCCACTCCCAATTTGGGCAACAGAGGATCGCAGCGAGTTGAAGTGTATCGGCTCTATCGAGGAGCTTATAGCCGAGATAGAGAAGGCTGTGGCAGCTGGTGTGATGGCAGAGAACCCTTACAAGAACTTTAAGGTTGGCGATATGTCAAAGGAGAACTACTCAACAGACAATATCGACCTGCACCGTCCCTACGTAGACAACATCGTCTTGCTCTCATCAAAGGGCGAGCCTATGCATCGTGAGCCCGACCTTATCGACGTATGGTTTGACTCGGGTGCTATGCCCTATGCACAGGTACACTACCCATTCGAGAATAGCGAGAACTTCAAGGATGTATATCCCTCTGACTTTATTGCCGAGGGTGTAGACCAGACACGTGGATGGTTCTATACATTGCACGCTATCGCAGTTATGTTGTTCGACTCTGTAGCTTTCAAGAACATTATCTCTAATGGCTTGGTACTCGACAAGAACGGCAACAAGATGTCGAAGCGTCTGGGCAATGCCGTAGACCCCTTCGAGGTGCTTAAGAAGTATGGTGCCGACGCTACACGTTGGTATATGATATCTAACTCGCAGCCCTGGGATAACCTTAAGTTCGATGTTGATGGCGTTGACGAGTGCCGCCGTAAGTTCTTCGGAACACTCTACAACACCTACTCATTCTTTGCCCTCTATGCCAATATCGACGGCTTCACAGGCAAGGAGGCAGAGGTACCCGTTAAGGAGCGTCCCGAGATTGACCGCTGGATATTGTCGGAGCTCAACTCACTCATACGCGATGTCACAGCATCTCTTGAGGACTATGACCCCACACCCGCAGCACGCCGCATTGACCAGTTTGTTGGCGAGAACCTCTCTAACTGGTACGTGCGCCTCAACCGTAAACGTTTCTGGGGTGGCGAGCTTACACAGGATAAGTTGGCAGCATACCAGACGTTGTACACCTGTCTGGAGACGGTTGCGATGTTGGCAGCACCTATCGCTCCATTTATCACAGACCGCATCTTCTGCGACCTCAATGCTGTAAGTGGTCGTCATAGCGACGAGAGTGTACACCTCGCAACATATCCCAAGTGTGATGAGTCGCTCATCGACACCGACCTTGAGAAGATGATGTCATTGGCACAGCGCGCCTCTTCAATGGTGCTTGCTCTGCGCCGTAAGGTGAATATCAAGGTGCGTCAACCTCTTCAGAAGATCATCATCCCCGTACTCGATAAGGATATGGCAAAGCACATCGAGGCTGTGCGCACACTTATTATGAACGAGGTCAACGTGAAGGATATCGAGCTTATTGCCGATACCACAGGTATCATCACAAAGCGTATCAAGCTCAACTTCAAGGCATTCTGCCAGCGTTATGCGCAGCTTGCGAAGCCTATGTCGGCTCTTGTTGCAACCTTCTCACAGGAGCAGATTGCCGCTATCGAGTCCAATAGCGAGACTACACTCGAAGTAAATGGACAGCAGGTTGTTGTAACGGCTGCCGACTTTGAGATTACGTCGGAGGATATGCTAGGCTGGCTGGTAGCATCAGAGGGTAAGCTTACAGTGGCTCTCGACATCACTATCAGCGACGAGTTGCGTCGTGAGGGTGTTGCCCGCGAGTTGGTAAACCGCATACAGAATATCCGTAAGGACTCTGGCTTCGAGGTTACCGACAAGATTCGCGTGGAGATTGAGTCTACAGAGCTTACTACGCCCGCTGTGGAGAGCTTTGCCGACTATATCGCACAGCAGACCCTCGCACTCGAGGTTAAGGCTGTTGCAGCTCCCGCAGGCGACTTTGTGGTAGACTCTGACATAGATGAGGCTCCGCTTAAGATTGCCGTGACAAAGGCATAAACGTAAGCCTTAATACTCTTGATAAGAGGCTGTCCAACATACGTTGTGACAGCCTCTATTCTTTGAAGTTACTTCATTTTTAGCTATATCCTACCTACTTATATATAGGTATAGTCATCGTCCTGTGGTTTTGTATATTATATTATTTTTAAAAATAAACAGCCCCACAGCTGCTTTCAACGCCATATTAACAGAATATCTATCACTTTTTTATAAATATATTTGCTTGTGTCATATTTTTTGCATAATTTTACACTTATTAAATATGAATACATACTAAAACGCAACGATTATGGCAGAGGAGAAGACCAGATATAATGACGCCGAGTTGGAGGAGTTCCGTCAGCTTATAGAGCAGAAACTCGCCTCGGCACGTGCCGATTTTGATATGTTGCGCTCGGCAACAAGCAACGAGAATGACACCGAGGACTCTTCGCCAACCTTTAAGGTTATGGAGGAGGGTGCAACGACTCTCTCAAAGGAGGAGTATGGACGTTTGGCACAACGTCAGGCGAAGTTTATTCGTAACCTTGAGATGGCTCTTGTGCGCATCAACAACAAGACCTACGGTATTTGCAAGACCACAGGTAAGCTAATACCCAAGGAGCGTCTTATGTGCGTGCCCCACGCCACAGAGTGTATAGAGGCAAAGGAGGCTCGTAAGTAGTGTAGTGTGTTTGTTGGCGCGGTGGTATAAGACTATCGCCTTGCACTCAATTAACAAAGAAAATGTATCTAACCGTGTGGGTTAGATACATTTTTTTTAAGAATTCCTTATCCTTTCTATATATAGGAGGCGCAGCTAACTAAATTAGCTGAATGACTGCATCTCGATAAGGTGGGCATATATGCCACCCTTTGCCAAAAGCTCGTGGTGCGTTCCCTGCTCGGCGATACTTCCCTGATCTATGACATATATACGGTCAGCATTATATATCGTGCTTAAGCGGTGGGCAATAACAATAGATGTACGTCCCTTAAGCAACTTTGTAAGGGCATCCTGCACCAACTTCTCCGACTCGGTGTCGAGAGCCGATGTAGCCTCGTCGAGGATGAGTATCTCGGGGTTTTTAAGCACTGCACGCGCTATGCTGATGCGTTGACGCTGACCTCCAGATAGCTTTGTGCCGCGATCACCAATATTGGTGTCGTAGCCCTCGGGACTCTCCATAATAAAGCTATGTGCATTGGCAATCTTTGAGGCAGCAACAACCTCCTCGTGCGTAGCATCGGGACGACCCATAAGTATATTACCCTCGATAGTATCGTTAAATAGCACAGTCTCTTGTGCTACGATGCTCATCTTACGGCGCAATGACTCCTGCTTATACTCCTTGACATCTACGCCATCGAAGAGTACCTCGCCCGCCGTGACATCATAGAAGCGCGGTATAAGCTCGCTCAACGTCGACTTACCACCACCCGATGCACCTACAAGTGCCACAGTCTCGCCCTTGCGAATCTCTATAGATATGTCGTTTATAACCTCGCGGCTACCGTCATACGAGAAGTGTACATTCTTAAGCTCAATGTTATGCTTGATACCCTCAAATTCACGGGCATCTGCCTTATCTTTAACCTCACTACGAGCGTCAATAATGGTAAATATACGTTCACCTGCGGCAACACCCTGATTGATATTTGCAAACTGGTCGATAAAAGAGCGCAAGGGGCGTGTAATCTGCGAGAAGGCGGCAATAAAGGCTATAAAGCCTGCGCCCTGCAATGCCCCATCAACAACAAGACTACCACCAAACACCAAGATTACAGCAACCGCCGTGATACCCAAAAACTCGCTCATAGGCGATGCTAACTGCTGGCGGCGTGCCATACTCAACATTAGGCGCGAGAAGTGTGAATTAAGACTCTTGAACTTTTCGGTAATAAAGCTCGAGGCGTTATAACCCTTGACAATCTTCATACCCGACAAGGTCTCGTCAAGCACTGACACCATATCGCCCATACGCTCCTGACCACGCTTCGCAGGGTGGCGCAGACGCTTGACTATGCTGCCAATGACAACACCAACGATAGGTAGGAAGATAACAGCAAAGAGTGACAACTGCCACGATATGCCAATCATAAGCGTAAGATAGCCGATGATTAGGAAGGGATCGCGGAAAGCCACTTGTAGCGTATTTGTTATACAGTATTGCACAACCATTACATCCTGCGTAATCTTCGACATAATATCGCCCTTACGCTGCTCGCTGAAGTATCCCACATTCATATCTACAACGCGCTTAAACATCTCGTCGCGCATACGCTGCAAAGAGTTTATGCGCAGCTTCTCAACAGTCATTGCAGCAGCATAGCGAAATGTGTTACTCAAGAAGTTCATAGCCACAGTAACACCTCCCAACATCATTAAAAAGCGCACGTGGTCGAATTCTACGCCAAACACCCACGTATAGATATAGCACAGCACAAGGTTAAAACCTTCGGCATTAAGCGAAATTTCGGGGAAGGTGTAAATGGGTGTAAATACGAAGTCAGACTCGAACATCGCATTAAGAATGGGTATTATCATCGCATAGTTAAAGGTGTTAAACACCGCATGCAACGCCGCGAAGATAAAATAGGGAACTATATATCTTCCGAGGGGTCGAGCAAAACCCAACAGTCTTAAATAGGTCTTAAACATCTACTTTAATTTATGGTTATGCCATCTTGGGCAATACCTATACATACATTTTTGGTCGCCAAATAAACTCTCTGACGACCATTTTTATTATAACATACCATCTTTTGCGTACTCCTTAACACACTTCTCGAAGTGCTTAAGCGTCTCCTCCATCGACACAAACGACTTACCTCCCGCAGCATTCTTATGTCCACCACCATTGAAGTAGCGTTGCGCAAAGATATTTACATCTATATCACCACGCGAGCGCAACGACACACGTATAAAGTCGGTATGTTGTGTAAACATCGCAGACATCTTCATCTTCTTTATCGTCAACGGATAGTTTACAAAACCCTCCGAGTCGCCCTGCTGAAACCAGAAGCGGCGCAACTCATCTTCATTTAACGACATATGGGCTACAGTGCCATTATGGAAGATCTTCATCTTACGATTTATAACATATCCAAATAGGCGTGCACGTCCCTCTGTAAAGGAGTTATAAACGTGGTTGTGTATAGCTGGTATATCTATACCCTTTGCAGCAAGCACCGATACCATACGGAAGACATCGGGAGTAACGCTCGAAAATGCGAAGTTGCCAGTATCTGTCATCATACCCACAAACATATTTTCAGCCATATCGCGTGATATATGCTCCTCTCCTACAAGCTGCTCAACGAGCAATGCCACAAGGTAACAGGTGCTCGATGCCTCGGGATAAGATATCATAAGGTCGAAATCCTCCGAGGGGTCGAGGTGATGGTCGATAAGCACACGCTTTGCGTGCTGATTCTCGTCGATAAGATCTCCTAAATGGTCAAGACGTGTGAGAGTATGAAAGTCGAGACAGAAGATAATATCTGCGCCCTTTACGGCTGCCTCCGCACGTCCCTCTTTATCATCCTTGAATATAACGATGCTCTTTATGTTAGGCATAAACTCAAGGTAGTAGGGATAACGATTAGGTAAGATGCAAGTTACATTGTGTCCCTGCTTTTTAAGAAGTTCTGCCCAAGCGAGCGAAGAGCCGATAGCATCACCATCAGGGTTAGTGTGAGAAAGAATGACTATCGAGCGCGGAGCAGAGAGCATTGACTTAAGCTCCTCTATCTTTGTCTGTGCTATATGCATAATAGTTGCGTTATGCGTTAATTTTGGCAAATATAATAAAAATAGGTATAATTTCCTAATAATAGCACCTTTTTAGCCAACGAGGCGATAAATGAACCAAAATGGCTCTTTAGGCTTACACCTATTCACTTTTTTCAAAGAGTTTAGAAAGTGCGCCACCTCTATTTATAAAATAGAGGTTGAATAATCACACTCAACGAGAAGTAAGCCGAAGTTTTAAACAGTTATTATTTATTTTTTTATACTTATATTAATATTAAATAAAAATATAGAAATAATAATAGCTGTTGAAAGTGTCAGTAACTGTTAAATATATTTTTTATTAACACTCAATTTTTATTTTGTTTATTATTATTTCGATTTAAATTATTTAAAATCAATCAAATAAAGTGTTTTTAAACACTATTAACACATAAGTTATTGACATATAAATATCCAAAAATTATTAACACACTCTTACTATAACTATCTGAAAAGCGGTTGAAAAAAGAGATGATAAAATATGGTCTAAATATTTGGAAAGAAAAAGTGGTCGTATATACAACGACCACTCTCAAAAATGCAAATTTATTTTTCAAAATTTAATACACATTTCTCAACACTATTTTTAACACTCCGCGGGTAACTTTTCAACAATCTTTGCGGCAATGTCACTATAGTACTCTTCAACGCGAGAATCGAAACCTCCAGCAGGACGTCCCTCTTCACCTCCATCCATAATAGACTGAATGATAGGTACTTGACCAAGAAGGTCTATACCAGCCTGCTCGGCATAGCGCTTTGCTCCACCACGACCAAAAAGGAAGTACTTGTTATTGGGCAACTCCTCGGGTGTAAACCACGCCATATTCTCAACTACGCCTAACACGGGTATAGCAACCTGTGGATGGCGGAACATCTCAACACCGCGCACAACATCTGCTACGGCAACCTGCTGTGGCGTAGAGACGATGACACTACCCGAAATCTTTAGTTCGTTGATGATGGAGAGGTGTATATCTCCTGTGCCTGGAGGAAGGTCTATAAGCAGGTAGTCGAGCTTACCCCAGCGTGTCTGGTGTATGAGCTGGTGCAGAGCATTGGTAGCCATACCGCCACGCCACATAAGAGCATCCGTAGGACTTATAAAGAAGCCGATAGACATAATCTTTATGCCAAGTGACTGCGCAGGAATGATATACTCGTTACCCTCCTCGTCGCGCTCCGCCTCGGGAATGAAGCCCTCACAACCAAACATCTTGGTCTGTGAAGGGCCATATATATCGGCATCGAGGATACCCACATTATATCCAAGCTGGCGCAGTGCAACGGCAAGGTTGGCAGTAACCGTAGACTTACCTACACCTCCCTTGCCCGAGGCAATAGCCACAATCTGGCATATATCGCCTGTGGTAGTAACCTGCTCACGACGGCGTGGCTTGGGAGCTGCCTCACGTATTATAACCATACAAGGCATTTCGGGGTATGTAGAGGAGATTATCTCCTCTACCTCGCGCTTGATCTTGCGGGCAAAGGGGTCGTGCGCCTTCTGAAAGCGGAGAGTGATGGCGATGCCACCATCTGCACCCATATCGGCGCGATCAACAAAGCCACTGTCTACAATATTCTGTCCCGTTTCGGGATGTATGATACGGCGTAATAGTGCCTCTAACTGTTCGTTCATAGGAGTACCTATATATAATTAGAATAGTATGTTAATGTCGTAAGGAACCTTTGCCTGAATACCGCTATTTGTGAAGAGCTCGTGGTACTTGTTTACAAAAAGCAGGAACTCCTCGCCATAGAGCGACATATCAACACCGTAGTCTACAGAGACTACGCCACCGAGTGAGTTAAGCCACTCCTCGAAGGGTGTGCGTGCCACAGAGAACTCATACAAGGTGTAGTCGCTACCAAGGTCGGCAAGATCGGCTGCCATAGCTACCGCGTCGGTAAGACCACCGTTCACATCTGCCAAGCCGTTGGCTACAGCTTGCTTACCGCTCCATACGCGACCTTCGGCAACGTTATATACCTCCTCGATAGAGAGGTTACGACCCTCTGCAACGTGGCTTGTGAAGGTGGTATATACCTTATCTACTCCGCGGCTGACGGCTGCCTTCTGCTGCTCGTTGAGGGGCTTGGCAAGTGACATACCCGAGGCTGAAGGCGATGTTGCTGCCTCATCGAAGGTTATGCCGAGCTTATCCTTAAGGGTGTTGTGCAGGTTGGGAATCATACCAAATACACCTATCGAGCCAGTAAGCGTGAGGCGGTTGCTGACGATATAGTCGGCGGGGCAAGAGATGTAGTAGCCACCGCTGGCTGCCATCTCACCCATAGAGATAACAACGGGCTTTGCCTGCTGCAACAGCTCCATCTCTCTCCAAGCAAGATCCGAGGCAAGTGCCGAGCCACCGGGAGAGTTTACGCGCACCACAACAGCCTTTGTCTCGTCGCTTAAGCGAGCCTGACGCAGCTCCTCGGCAAGGGCTGCTCCCACAATCTGTCCCTCAACCTTCTCGTTGCCGTCGATGATGTCACCCTCGGCATAGATAAGTGCTACAAGTGGCGAGTCGCCAGCAAGCAGATAGGGGTTCTCGCCACCAAGAGGTATTGTGAGTGTGCCAGTAATCTCGTTGGCAACATACTCGCCGAGCGTCACCTTATTTATGTTGCTGCGCTCGTCGCTACCTGCGCCAAGCTCCACAAGCTGCTCGAAGAGCTCATCCTCATACGCCAAGGCATCCACCAATCCGTATATCACTGCATCCTCGGCAACAGCCACAGAGAGGTTTGCAGCGATGCTCTTAAGAGCCTCTGGCTCCATATTACGGCTCTTGGCAACATCCTCTACCACCGTTGCCCACATATCGTCGGCAAGAGATTGCATCTGCAGGCGGTTGGCATCAGACATCTCTGTAAGGAAGTATGGCTCAACGGCACTCTTATACTTACATACCGACGGACGGAAGATCTCCACCTCGGCACCCACCTTGTCGATAAGACCCTTGAAGAATACGAGGTTGAAGCCCATACCGCGCCAGTCTAACGAGCCCTCGGGCTGCAACAACACCTTGTCGGCAACCGATGCGAGGTAGTACTCGCTCTGTGTGTATGTGTCGTCATAAGCCACGACAAACTTTCCCGAAGTCTTGAACTTCTCGATAGCGCGACGCAGCTCCTCGATGTTGGCTATTGAGACCACGCCCACGCCCTCCTGCTGTATGCAGATACCTGCAATTGCGGGATCCTCGGCGGCCTTCTCTATGGCTGTTAGCACCTGCATAAGCGTCAGGGGCTGCGACATAGTCATACTCACGGGGTCGAAGCTGCCCAGTGGCGAGAGCATAGGCGCGTCGATGATATTCTCTGCGAGGTCGATGTACAACACGCTCTGCTCGGGTGTTGCAGTCTTCGCGTCGCTCATCGACATAATGGCACTCACGCCCGAGCCGATAAGGTAGAAGAAGATAACCACCACGCCCACGATAAATGCTACGAGGGCAGCAAGAAATGTTTTCCAGAAATTCATAATATTAGGTTTTTTAGTTATTTTTCAAATATTATACGCAAAGATACAAATAAATGGATAAAAAGCGCAAGCCAACGGCGTAAAAGTGGCATATAAACCACCATACAGTGTGTTATCTCTCCTGCACCTCCGTCACCGCAAAAAAAGAGAGCATCCAACATATCGTTAGATACTCTCTTCCTATTTGTTCTTGCTGTAGCGTTGCTACATTGCGCCATCTATGCGCTCGGCGTTCTCGCGTCGCCACTCATCTATGATAAACTCTGCCTCTTGGCGCACCTCTGGCTCAAGACCATCGAGCCACTCGTGCATATCGTCGTACAGAGCGTCCACCCTCTCGCGCTCCTCTGCCTCCATAGCCTCAAGTATCTGCTCTTGATAGCTGTATACGCGTCTTTCGAGGTCGTTAAGCTCCTGCTTTGTGCTGCCACACGCAGTGAGCCATAGCGCGATAGATAAAACGGCAAAAATCTTTTTCATAGTAGCTCGTTAAAAGTTTTGAAACGTTGTCCAGTTGCTGTTCTTCTCGGCAGCCGTCTCTACGCTGTCTGGCAGATTTACAAAGAAGTCAAAGCCCGTCCACGCCTCTACTTGGTCGACTGTTGTCGTGTGGTCGTAGTACTTGTCGGTGTACTCCTTATTCTCAAACCAAAAGGCAATCGTCGATGCCGATGTCACCACGCCCGAGCTATTTGTCTTAACCTTTAGCACCACCTTGTAGAAGTAGTTAGGTATAGGCACGTTCTTGGTGTCGCTGTTCGACTTGATGTATGATACGCTCTTGTTCTCGCCAACCTTGCTGAAGGCGACACCCGTTGTGACATACACCGTTTCGCCCTCGGCTATCGCCTGCACAGCCTGCTCGAGGTTGTTCCATACACCATCGTTGAAGCGTGTCTGCACCTGTGGCACCGAGTTGGTGTAGTAGAATGTCTGCAACTGCATACCCCTTATGCCATTGCGCGAGGCGTTGGGGATAAGGTGTCCTCGACTGTATGTGCCTCCCGTGTACGAGCTACTTAAGTTTACCTGATAGCTTGTGGAGATATTGGGGTTGGCATTCCAGCTGTTCGGACGATCGAGATTGCCCATATGTTTTGCTTCAAGTGGGTATGCCGTCCAGAGCGATGTGTATGTTGACTTGTCGTAGTATATGGTGTAGTTGCGCTCGCCACCATACTCAACGGTACACTCTATGGCATTAGCATTGTCACTGCGTGTTGCAGGCAGCTCTAACCACGACTGCGAGGCTGATCCTTCTGTTCCCGGGGTAGGGTCTACGACGGGAGGCTCTTCGCCCCCCGTATCGTCTCCCGACTCTCAATTTCCGCTCTTCTTGTAAAGAGTGATAGCCTTCTGATTTGTGTATGTACTTGACTTAAAGTAGCGGAAACGGTATTGACCCGATGTATCATTATAACGCAAGTATGCACCACCACTAACAATATTTACAGTACCATCATTATTAATAGATAGGGTATTTGTATATGTTGTAGTTGTGTTGCTCTTTAAGCCATTTGCATTAGATGTTTGACCAATGTAATAGCCACTTGCAGATTTAATATATCCATTGGCATCAATAGTAAATGAGCTCTTATCAATTTCTGATGTGCTTGCAATCGTATTGTCAGTAATTGTTACGTTAATAGTGTTGCTGACAGCATCGAGAGTTGTAAGATTGCCATTAAAGGCTACGCCACCACCCTCGTATACGATAAGGTATTCACCTGACCAATCTGCAGGAGCAGATGTTACCTTTGTATATACAGCACCACTTGCAGCAGGAGCTTCTGCAGTTGTTGCTTCTACAGTTGCTGCAATAGAGTCGGTATAGTAGGTGTCATCGCCATTTGCAACAACCGAGATAGTGTATGTTGTCTCGGGTGTAAGACCGTCAAAGGTGTGAGTTGTTGTATTTACAACAGTTGTCTCGACACCATTAGATACCGTGTAACCAGTAGCATTTGCAACATTATCCCAGCTTACAGTAATGCTGTTTGAAGTGACTTCGGGTGTGTTAATTGTGGGCGTAGCAAGCTGTTGAGGCTCAATCACACCTACCTCCACAGGAACGATAAAGAGATCTTGTCGCTGCGTACCTGTATAGAATGCAAAGTACTCACCATTGCTATTTTTAGAGAGGAATCGTGAAGAATCGTCAGCCCACTGGATATTATACTGATTCGTATCCTCTACCTGTGATATAGTAACCTTGCTATCTGCTGTGCCTTTCAAATTAGCAGCATTTCCTCCCTGCCAATTAACATACTTGTTATCATCGGTATAGATTACATAACCGCCATCGACACTCTTGATATTCCATACGTAGGTATTATTGGGAGCAGTAAATGTTGTAGCTACACCATCATAGTTCACAACCTGTGATACAATACGCACTGTTGAGCTTGTGGTCTCAATGGTTGTCATAGCAGAGTATTCTTCTCCGGCAGCGTTTACGGCAATAATTGCATACTTGCCATCCTCGATTGTAGCTACTGCATCGGGATCAGCTGCTGTTGTTGCAGAGATTGATGCGGTAGATGCTGTGTTCACAGCCTCATCCTCGGGGTTGGCAACAACGGTAATAGTGTACTGTGTAGAGTACTCCAAGCCATTGAAGGTCTTGGTTGTTTCCGTGATAGTCTCGGGAGTGCCATCATCAAGAGTTACGGTGTAGCTCTCTGCACCCTCAATAGCTGTCCAGTTAACAGTAATTGAGTTACCATCAACAGTAGTTGTCAGCACAGGCTTATCGAGCGCAGTCTTTACAACACCGTCAATAGGAATAAGCTGAACACCGTAGTACTCATCATCTGTATAGTTGGTTTTAGCATAAGCACCAAACTTATTTGTTGTTCCCATACGACAAGACAAGAAACGGTTATCTGCTACGGGAGAGATAAACATATAGCCCTTTGAGGTATTCTCTGTGTCAAGAGCCCATACAGCTGCTTCTGCCTGTGTCTTCAAGTTTGTATTACTGCCCGATCCATTCAAGTACTGCTCGCCATTATAGAAAGTGTAACCACCATCTGCAGCTGCAATTGTCCATACAAAGCCAACAGCATCATCCGTAGCCACCTTGCCATCGGTTACGGTAATCTCTTCGTGATCGATAGTACCTGCTGAAGACTTATTTGCGTTGGGCAGAGCGTAGTACTTCTCGCCATCAAAACCAGCGATAACATAGTGACCATCCTCGATTACTGTGGGCAGTGTGCCGTCTTTCTCAACGCCATCCATTGATACGCTGAACTTTGATACGCGACCGCTGGTGAACTTGAAGTTCTTGCCCGCGATATTCAACTCCTTGGTGTATGTGCCAGATTCGGCGTATACCTTAACGGTGAGTGTGCCCTCCGACAAGTCGGCAGGAGCGCAACCAAACCAGAAGGTATTGTTATCATCGGCGGGGTTGATTACAGCGATTGTATTCTCATTAGCGTTACCAAACTCACCACTTTGGTAGTAGTACCAGCAGCTATCGCCAGCAAGAGCCTTCGAAGCGATAACCTCAACCTTCTCGATAGCCTCTGCAAAGTCTGTGATAGTCATCTTACCAAATGCTGCCACAGGCTTGAATGTGAGGTTTACAGCTGTGGGAACACCATTGTTGTAGCTGTGTGTAGCAGCAAGCAGATGCACTGTCTCGTCAACAGATGTTTTTGAGGGGTACTGCTCCGCGGGAATCACGACATACATATCGTGATATTTGGTATTTAAACTGGTGAAGCCACCAACAATGATACCGTTCTGTTTATCATACTTACCCATAGGAGAGAAAGCATAGATGTTGCCCTCTGTGGTCTCGTCATCAGTAATCTCTGCCTTAAAGGTGGCAGTTGCGCCAGCAGTGTCAATGTGAGCTGACACAAGTGCAGCCTCATTGAGTGTTAGATAAACACTCTCGTTACCGCTCCAAGTTGAGGGGTAGATGGTGTTGTCGCCATCCTTGTAGCTGTCACCAAATGACGAACGGGTCTCGTCGAAGCTGGCGGTAAACTCGATAATGCTCTTACGAGCGGTTGTGTTGATGTCGTCGGTGTCGTTCTGACAACCTACAAATGCCATTGCAGCTACTGCAACAAGCATCAAGCTAAAAAATCTCTTCATTGTTGCAATAGTTTTAGAATGATCCGTAATTGTCCTCCTCGGCACCGTCAATAGACGAGCCATCGAAGCTGGTTGTGAAGCCCTGCTCAACCAAGGCGGTGAGCACCTCAAGCTCGGGAGCGATGTAAAGCTCCTCCTGTTTTGTTCTCCGTAGCATAGTTATATTGAGTTTTTATGTGTACACATACGATGGCGCAAAGGTACACAATTTTACGATAAGTTGTGTAACAACTTCAACAAAAGAGCCTGCCCAACAGCATTTTGTCAGACAGACTCCATAATTTTCTTAAATGACACCCTTTTTGGTGCCGAGCGACCTATCGCACGAGGCGGTTATAGTGGCAGACGAGCAGGTTGCCGTCATCGTCGTAGAGGTGCATACCGTTGCCCTCGCAGTATTGCCACATCTTGCAGTCGGCACACTTGCCACGTTTAGCCCACTCGCGGTTGCGGAACTTCACGAAGCGGTTTTGCCACACATCCCAGAAGTTGTCGCGGTAGATGTTGCCCTGTGTGAAGTTGGCGCGGACACTTGTGCAGCCCGAGATGTCACCATTGACACGTATCGACGCGATGTTGATGCCCGCATAGCACTCAAAGGGGTTGGTGCGCACCTTGAGCTCGTAGCCACCCAGGAAGCCCTCGCAGCCGTACGACACCATTACACGTCCCTCCTTGCGCGTAGCCTCCATCCACTGCATAAGGTAGGTGAACTCCTCGTCGTTGAGCTGCAATGTGGCATCTTGGGCGGCACGTCCCACAGGGAAGATGGTGAAGATGCGCCACTGGCGCACGCCGAGCGAGTAGAGGAACTCCTTGAACTCGTCGATGCGTTGCAGCAGCGCAGGGGTTATGCACGTGACGACATCCGAGGCGATGCTCTTCTCGGCAGATATCATCTTAACAGCCTCTACAGCGCGCTTGAACGACTCCTTGTTTTGGCGTATATGGTAGTGGTGCTCCTCGAAGCCGTCGAGTGACACAGTGATAGAGTGCAAGCCAGCACGCAGTAGCGAGTCGAAGCGTTGGCGCGTGAGAGCCATACCATTGGTGACCATACCCCACGGATAGCCGCGACGGTAGAGGTTCAAGCCTATCTCCTCGAGGTCTTTGCGCACAAGCACCTCGCCGCCCGACAAGATTACAAGCACCTTGTTTGGGTTGACGTTGGGTGTTATCTCGTTGTCGAGAACACGGAAAAAGTCCTTGGAGCTCATGTCTTGCAACGTGGTGTCTACCTTACAGTCGCTACCGCAGTGGCGACACTGCAGGTTGCAGCGCAGTGTACACTCCCAGAAGAGTGTGTTCAGCGTGTGCTCCTGCTGGTGTATGTGGTGTAGCTTCTTGAAGAGTTTTAGTATTAACCATTGGCGTAGTCCAAGTCTTTTTCCCATAGTATATATCTGTGTATTAATGTTTTATTTATGCCTTTTAATCTCCATATCTATAACGGGGTCGCGTCTTGTGAATGTGCCGTACACCTGCTCTGCGGCAGCACGGCAGCCACCTTTGCAGCTCTCCCATAGTTGGCACGCGTTGCACTTTTCGGGCACTGTTGCGAAGTAGCCTGTCTCGTCACAGCGCGCCAAGATCTTTGCGAGCGGCTCTTTGTGGATGTTGCCCAATACGCGCGGTGAGTGGTTGCAGAAGCGTACGTCGCCACGGTAGTTTACGGTCAGCGGGCGCGACATAATGTCGGTTGTGCAGCGTGTGAAGAGTATGTTGCGGTACTCTTTGGGGTTGAGCACGCAGTGGGGTGTACACACGCCGCTATGCACGCTCATACCGTGCTCGCCAGCCTTTGCGTCGACACGGCGGAAGGCATCGCGCAGCTCGTCGGGTGTGAGCATAAGACGCTCGGCGTTGCGCTTGCCCTGACCACCAATGTTGAAGCGGTTGACCATAATATGGCGGCACCCCATCTCGGCATACATATCGAGTGTTGGCTCTATGCGCTCAACATTCATACGGCTCAATATGAGCACTGGCGTAAGCCAGCGTGGCTCTATTGCGGCAACACGGCGGGCGTTGTTTGTAGCACGTCGCCACGAGCCGCAGAGCTGTGTCATCGAGTCGTGTATTGCGCTGTCGTCGGCAAGGATAGGTATCTGCAGGGTGTTAACGCCAATATCGCGGAATATGGCTATGTCGTGTACCGTGAGCAGCGTGCCATTCGTGAGCATATTGACGCTGCATCCAGCGAAGCGTGCGCGCAAGATAAGCTCGTGTATCTTCGGCATAAGCATTGGCTCGCCCCCCGACATTGATAGTGACCCAACCTCCGCCTCGCGCAGCAGTCGTTTGAGCGTGCGGCAAGCCAAGCGGTAGTTGGGAGCTTCAATAGGGTAGTCATCGCCATTGCCCTTGAAGTGGTTGTAGCAGAACTTACACGCCTGATTGCAGGCATCGGTAAGCTCAAAGACCACGAAGCCGAGCTTCAGCTTATCTCTGCGCCAGCCAAACATAGTTAGTCGACGATATTCAGCAGATATGCGCCGTGGCTATGTTCCACGAAGATACCTAACTCGGGGGCATAATCAAAGTATATGTGTAGCTCTGCCACGCCGCGCCACGCGCCCACATCGACAATCATATTAAACTCGTTGCGCTGGTTGTTGTCGCTCAAGTAGCGCACCCTTTGCAGCTCCTCGCCCTCGGGTGTCGAGATAACAAATATCACATCCTCCTCGCTCTCGAGGGTTATGCTGAAGGGCAGCACTGCGCCATTATGCACGTCGTATGCCTCGTTTATCACCGTTGTAAATAGCGCGTATACATCATTTACAGCAGGTGGTATATGGTCGATGGGAGGTGCAGGGTCGTAGCAAGTGGTGACGCCCGTCTCACAGCTCGAGAGTGCAGCGATACCTGTCAGCGTGAGTATAGCTCCACCGAGGCGAAACTTTGTGCGTATAGCCTTGGCACTCTTGCCACCGCTCAACACTACCCAAGCCGATGCTGCTACAAAGGCTATGGCAAGACCTATGATGATTACCCCCTTCTTCATATTACGCTCGTTATATTTGTTATATATGGTTGTCCATCTCTATACGGCTGAATGAGCCGTCGCTAATCTCTATCTCTTCGTCGGTGTCAACGTCCACCGCCTTAAACTCGAAGTTTGCCGATGTGTGGTATCCATCCTCGTGTGTTATGAGTATCCACCCCTCGGTGATGTCGTATAGCGAGTATACGCCGTTGCGGTTGATGCCTATCTGGCTCTTAAATGCTGTCTCGTCGCTCTGTAGCTCACTTGTTGTTAGTGGGTATGCGGTATTATCCTGTAGCTGCTCCTGCTTGAATATGGCTATGCGCATATCGGCATAATAGCCGTCGTCGCTATGCATCACGCGACGCACCTGCAACATAAATGATGTGTCGGTGATAATTAGCATATTGTCGCAGTTCCACTCCATAGCCTCGGTGCGGTAGCCGACGCTTGAGTAGTACTCGTCGCCAATGGTGACACTCATAGGGAAGCTCTTTGTGGGCTGCACGTCGTCGAGGTAGTAGCAACCGCCGAGTGTGAGCATCATCGCCAGTGTCAGGATATATGTTATGCGGTGTAACATACGTTTTTCGTTTATCGCTGTCGTACAATTGCGCGGCTGTTGGCAAACACGCCCTCATTAACCTCTATTGTGTCGCCATCCGAGGACTTTGCCTGAAAACGGAACTTGCCCGATAGCAGGTAGTCACTATTGTCTACCACCAGCTGCTCGATGATGATGTACCCATCTGTTGCTGTGTAGCTTATGCCGTTGTTTGTTGTTATCGTGGCGCGGCTCTCCGAGAGCATCTTCAGCGAGTAGACTCTGCCAAGTTGTAGCGGTGTGCGCTCGTGCTCGATGGCTATATCTATGTCCACCGTCTGGTTGAGGCTCTCGTTTTTTAGCTCGCGGCATATTTGTAGCGCGAAGCCACCATCTATGAAGTGTACGAAGCGCGAGTGGCGGTGGTTTTTGAACACCTCATACTCGCCGCTAAACAGTGTGTTGTCGTAACGCTCATAGCTGCCCTTTAGCTTCAAAGACATAGGTGCCTCAATCATATCGCTCGGCACGTAGTCTTCGCACGCCGTAGCACATACAGCCACCGCCAGTAGCATAGATAGGTATCTCGTTATACGCCTCATAGCACCCCTCTCTGTTTATGCCTCCTCTTTAGGCTCGTTCTGCTCCTCGTCTACGCGGTATAGCACCACCTCATCAAAGTAGGTGTACCCCGTGTCAAGCAGGCGTATGGTGTGTTCTCGGAACTCGCCGCCATTCTCCGTGCCGTCGATGTCGCTAAACACTATCACATTGTCGCCCTCGTCACCCACATCAAACCAGCCTCGTGAGTCGGTGATGCACTCATCCTTACCGATGGTTACACGTATGCCCTGAATAGGCTTATGTGAACTGTCCACAACGATACCGTGACCGTAGTGTGTATCTTCGGGTACATTGGGCTTTGGTTCGAAATCTTCGTACGGGACGCCATAGCACGCTACGGCAGTCAGTGTGATGCCAAAAAGTGCGAAAAACTTTGTCAATATCCTTCCCCACATAACTCTACGTTTTAGTTGTTTGTTGTATAAATATTCTCTCTTGTGGCACGCTGTGTGCTGCAAGACCCCCTTTTTCGGCTATTTCCGTGTTAGCTCCACGTCGCCAAGCTCTATAAGGCTGCTGCCCGAGTAACCCCACTTGTCTGGTGGTGTGGTGGGTGTTAAGAGGTGGGCTATGTCGACATACTTTGTGGCGTAAACTCCACCATTGTACTCGTCGTCGATATCCTCAAAAACTACTCGCTGCACGCTATTTGGCTCTATATGTGTGCTGCCACCCATCTCGCCAAGGTAGTTGGTGTAGCCTTCACGTCCTGGGAAGGTGTAGCCCTCGGGGTAGACGTGTATGCCCTGTATGGGGTTGCCATCGCTGTCTACCACGCGCGCCGTTAGCCACAATACGTAGTATTGGTTGTGGCTCTCGGTCTTCTCCTTATTGCAGCCTACGCCAAGCGTCGCCACAATGGCTAAACAGAGAAATAGTGGTCGTCTCATCGCTCTCACGTGTTTAGTTGTTACCTGTCTTGGTGTTCTCGCCACTCTCGGTGTTCTCGTCGTCGGGCTGTGTCTCGCTTAAGTGCATAACGACCTGACCAACATTGGCTCTATAACCGCCGTTATACCAGTTGCCATCGCCATCCTCTATATGCTCTACAAGTTCGGACATATCGACATATTTTGTCTCAAACTCTCCGCCATTAAGCTCGCCATCGAAGTCGATAAACTGCGCCCGCGACGTCTCTGGGTTGAGAAAGACCAAGCTACCCCTTGCGTCAATGTTTCCGAGGTAGTCCGAGATACCTGTTTCATTGTCAAACCTCAAAAACCACTCGTCGTCACCCTCGTCCCCTACGCGTACCTCGATGCCCTGTATGGGATTGCCCTGCTCGTCAACAACTTTTGCCTTCAGCTCAAAGTTGACGTGTGGTGTGCCATACTCCGCAGCACCTATGTTAAATATATCGTCGATAGCATCGCAGCTAACGCCCAAGAGAGGCAATAGTAGATAGATTATTCGTTTCATAGTCGTAAAATTTTTATATGTTACTGCTCTTTGTTCTCGTCGTTCTTGTTGCCGTTGTCGCCCTCGGTGTTGTCGCCATTCTCGTCGTCGGGCTGTGTCTCGCTTAAGTGCATTACGACCTGACCTACGTTGGCTTGGTATCTGCCACTGAAAAAGCCTTTACCCTCCTCAACCTGCTCGACAACATCCTTAATCTCGACACATTGCGCCTCATACTGTCCGCCATTAAGCTCGCCGTCGGTGTCGACAAACTCGGCGTGGACGCGGTATGGGTCGATAAAGTCTACTGAGACCGATGCATCAATCTCTCCGAGGTCGTTTGATGTGCTTGTGTCGTGCTTAAAGTATATAGGTCTATCGTGATTTATTGTCGATAGATTTACAGCGATGCCTGGTATAGGCTCGCCCTGCTCATCCACAACACTCGCCTTAAGCTCAAAGATTGTGTATGGTGTGCCATACATATCGCTTCCCATACCACAACTGACACCCATCAGCGCAAGCAAAAAATAGAGTAGTCGTTTCATTGTCGTAAACACAATTTTATTAGTAAACTCTCATCTCGTCGCAACACTAAATTCTCATTGGACACACCAAAACTGCCCACCGTTCAATTTTCTTTTCACAAAATTACAACACAGAAGAGCTATCTACCAAATTTTTGGGCAAAAAAGTTTTCGTAGGTGGCTTTGTAATGCGCTGATTTTCAGATAGATGAAAATGCGCTCCGGGCGATTTTTTCATCGTGCTGATTATCAAGTAGTTACGAGGGTGTAAAAATGATAATTGTGAAATGTGGCATAACAGTCTTATATTCAGCGTGTTGCGGTGTGTGAGTAATGAAAGTTGCGGTGTGTGGCGACCAAATCCGCGAAAAAAGTTTAACTTTGCCTAAAAGTTACGAAAAACTCCCAATTATGGTGGATTTAACAAAGTTTGTTCGTCGTCGTGCCCACGAGGTGCGCATTGCCGAATGTGTAATTGGTGGTACACATCCCATTGCCGTACAGTCAATGACTAACACACCGACAGCAGATGTAGCAAGGTCGGTGGAGCAGACACGCTGCATAGCCGATGCAGGTGCTCCGATAGTGCGCCTTACGGCGCAGGGTAAGCGTGAGGGCGAGGCTCTCAAGCCTATTGTTGAGACGCTGCGTGGTGAGGGTTATAAAACAGCCATTGTAGCCGACATACACTTTACGCCAGATGTGGCGATGATAGCTGCCGAGGCGGTGGATAAGGTGCGTATAAACCCAGGAAACTTCCGCACGACAAATGGCGAGTTGGAGCGTCTTGTGGCGATATGTCGTCGCCGTGGCGTAGCTCTGCGCATAGGTGTCAACCACGGCTCACTCGCCAAGCGCATCTTCGACGAGTGGGGCGACACGCCCGAGGGTATGGTTGCCTCGGCGATGGAGTTTTTGCGTATGTGCCGCGACCTCGACTTTAACGACGTTGTGGTATCTATGAAGTCGAGCAATACGCGCGTTATGGTGCACGCCTACCGCCTATTGGTCGAGGCTATGGATGCCGAGGGTATGACCTACCCGCTGCACTTGGGCGTGACCGAGGCTGGCGATGGCATTGAGGGGCGCATAAAGAGTGCTGTGGGCATTGGCGCACTGCTTGCCGATGGCTTGGGCGACACGCTGCGTGTATCGCTTACGGAGAACCCCGAGAATGAGGTGCCCGTAGGTCGCACGCTTGTCGACTATTTCGCGCGACGAGATGGCGAGTTCGAGGTACTGCACCCCGAGCGTTACTCGCCTACGTGCTATAAGCCGCGTAGCAGCGCAGCACCCGTTATACATAGCGAGATAACTGACGAATACGTAGTTGTGGATGCCACGAGTGGCAACCCTACAGCCGAGTGGCGTGCCGCGATACTCAACCGTGACGATAGCCGTCCTGTGGTGATACGTCGTCGCTACGACATCGCCGACAAGGAGCTTGTGGCGTTATATGCCGCTGCCGATATGGGTCAGCTACTCATAGATGGTCTTGCAAGTGGCGTGTGGGTGAATGCTCCGCAGTTGAGCGATGCCGATCTATGTGACATCGAGCTGATGATACTTCAGGCGGCGCGCGTGCGCTTCTCGCGTACCGAGTATATAGCCTGTCCGAGCTGTGGACGCACGCTCTACGACATACAGTCGACGCTGGCTACGATTAAGTCGCGTACGTCACACCTCAAAGACCTCAAGATAGGTGTTATGGGCTGTATTGTCAACGGTCCGGGCGAGATGGCAGATGCTGACTATGGTTATGTAGGCTCGTCGCCAGAGCATATCACGCTCTACCGAGGTCGTGAGATTGTCGAGCGCAACATCCACCAATCGGAGGCTCTCGACCACCTTATAGAGATTATCAAGCGTGACGGACGCTGGCAGGAGCCAAAGTAGCGTGACACACGCATAGGTTAAATATAGGTAGTAGTGGCACTCAAAACATATAAGGCGCGTGGCATTGTTCTCGGCACTATCAAGTATGGCGAGAAGGGTGTCATCGTGCATATGCTCACCGACACGCACGGACGACAGAGCTATATGGTGCAGGGTGTGCGCACCACGGCGCGTGGCTCGAAGATGGCACTGCTGCAACCGCTCTTCCCCGTAGCCTTCGAGGGGCTTACCTCCTCGAAGATGTCGCTGCACCGTCTCAAAGACCTTGTACCGGGTGTTGTGTTGCAGACAACGCCATTTGATGTGCGCAAGTCGACGATGGCACTCTTTATGGCGGAGGTGCTCTACCGCCTTGTGCGCGACAATGAGAGCGTCGACGAGTTATTTGACTTTGTATGGGGCTCGGTGCTTGCCCTCGACCATATCGAGGAGGGTATATCCAATTTTCATCTATGGTTTTTAGCAAACTTGAGTCGCCCGCTTGGTTTCTCGCCCGATAATGAGTATAGCGAGGGTGCGTGGCTCGATATACGCGATGGACACTTTGTGCCACACGCGCTCATACCCAGCGTCGCCCTCTCGCCCGAGAATGCGCGCATATTGCACGATATGCTTGAGTGCGATGTGCGCTACCTCGGCGAGATAGGTCTTAACCGTGTGCAGCGTGTTGACTTCTTGGAGGCTATGCTCAAGTACTACGCCTACCACCTCGACGCAATACACTCTGTTGAGAGTCTGCGTATCCTTAAAGAGGTCTTTTAGGCTGCAACATAGCCACCTGCCACGTCGCAACGCGCGTATATTATCCTCTTATGCAATACCTCTCGCAACACATATTATATATATAAAGTAGCAGGGGCTGTCCTCATTCGAAGACAGCCCCTGTTGTTTGTCGACACGTGCCGACACAAGGCTTATTACTGGGTGATAGCACCAGTGAATGTTGCCTTGAAGTTGCTCTTGTCTTTTGCAAGAGTCATATCCATTGTTACAGTGTAAGTGTCGCCATCGAGAGCAACCTCAACAGTACCATCTGTAAACTTAAGACCTGTCTCACGGCTACCTGTGCTTGATGCAGATGCAGGGATAGTGAGCTTTGTGTCATAGTTATCCCACTGCCAGCCACCATTGCAGTAGCTAGCGCCCTTATAGGTACCTGCCTGCAAAGGCTTAGTGTGTGTTGTGTCGAAGTAGAGGTTGATCTGCCAACCCTCCTCGTTAGTGAACTGGTAGGCTGAAGAGCCATAGCCGCCATTTACCAAGAACTTCGCATTGGTGAATACAACAGCAGATGACTCAACGGGCTGTGCCAAGCCGTCAATCTTACCTGACCAAGAGCCCTTAATATCCTTATCACCGAATACGAGGTCGTTGAATGTGAAGGTGTAGACATTATCCTCTGTCAAATCAACAGTAATAGAGCCGCTTGTGTAGTTGAGTCTTTCGTTACTATCTACGAGGTAAACGTATGATTGAGCACCGCTGAAGTTGCCGTTGTTGTATCCGTCAGTGTATGTGCCAGCGGGAACATAAGTCTTGTCGCTCATAAAGGCAAGGAACATAATCTGTGTCTCGTCATCGTTTGTGAAACGAATCGTGTAGCCACCGATTGAGCTGTTCAAAGTAGCCTTTGTAAATGTCAACTCATTTACAACGGGCTGCTCTGCGCCACCCTCATAGTTTGTCCACATTACATCCCAAATTGAGTAACGATCCTTGTTAGAGTCAGATGCTGCTGAAGGACAGTTGTTGGTGATGATGATCTTGAAGTCGCCAGCAACGTTAACCTCCTGTGACCACTCTGTAACCTTGTACTTTGTAGTGTCGTCGTTAGTAACCTGGAAAGTCTTAACGATAGCACCATTCTGCTCAATCTCAACCTTGAAGTCTACGCCATTCTTCTCCGAGAATGCGCAACCATATTTGAATGAAAGTGTACCAAGACCGCCAGTCAATGCGGGAGAGATAATCTTACCTACGGCAGTTGTCTTACCATTGATAACGAAGGCACGTGCGTTCTCATCAGTACCGAGCATTGAGGGGAATACGGGGTTTGAATCCTTTGGACCACCTGCCTGAACAGCGCAGTTCTCGCCAATCCAACCTGCTGTGGTCTCACGAGCGAGGTATGATGAGTTCCAAGCAACGGTGTTGAAGTCGTCACGGTTTGTAGCCTCGGGAACAACGGGATCTGAAGGCTCATCGCCACCAACCTCACCTAAACGCTCACCTGTCAAGCCTGCGAAGTCCTCAACAGACGAGAAGATAATCTGTACAGTACCCTTGTTGTAGCCAGAGATACCCTTCAATACGCCAGAGCCCTGTGCTACAGTCTCTGCACCATAGGTAGCATACTTTGAAGAGAATACTACGAATGAGTTACCCTCTGCATCCTCGATGTTGATAGAGGTGTGAGCACCGCCCATAACCCAAGTCTTTGCAAGGTCAGCCTCGGCAACCTGAACACCCTCGATAGCAACATACTGACCCTCGTACTTGTTTGCGAGGAAGTCAGCCATAGTCACGGTCTTTGCAACAACCTCGTTGTCGCTTGATACAACGGTAATCTTATCCAAATTAAGACCGCTGATCTGAATAGCCTCGTTATACTGACCAATCTTCACGCCAGAGAGGTCGATGCGCACCTTATCACCACGCTTAAGCTCGTGGTTTGCTGCGAGGTATAACTGCAAACCTGCAGTCTCATCCTGAACATAGAGACCCTTCTTTGAAGTGAGGTTGTTAAGATCCATATTAGAGATTACAACAGCCTCGATAACAGCTGACTCAACAGTAGCATCTACGCCAAGAGCCAATACGTCAGCGATAGGAGTGATTGTCTCGGGCTCGGGCTCGGGTTCGGGCTCGGGAGCAACGCCCTCGCCTGTGAGCTTATAGAGAACGGGCATAGTACCCTTTGCATCGGCATAAGAGCCGTAGCTTGAATAAGCTGCGTCGAACTGAACATACTTGTTTACAGAGTTGTTCAAGATCTTGAATGTGCCATCCTCGTTAGCTGTGATGCTCCATACAAAACCCTCGCTGGGAGTTGCGTTTACATTGAAGCTGTTGTAGTTGCCTGACTGATAGAGGAAGCGACCATCGGGCTGCATAAGGGTAAAGCCACCATTTGCGGGCATAACGCCGAATGCATAAGCACCCAAAGTGTTGATAACGCCATCCTTATCCTCAACATTTGCTACTGCGAGGTAGCCGTAGCCCTTGTCTGCTGCAACGGGCTGTGCTGCCTTGCCGTCAGCTACGATCAAGTACCACTCGCCAGCCTCAACCTTATCAGCCTTTGTGAAGGTGTAGTAAGCAGCAGTGTCGATAGTTGCGAGGCTGATCTCTGCCTTGGGAAGGATAAGAGTAGTGCCGTCGCTCAAGTATACGTAAACGTAGTTGTCGTCCTGCTCAACGCCCTCGAACATACTGTCACCGTTTACGCCGTCCTTGCCATCCTCACCGGTAGCCTTGCCGAGCTGTGTCCAAGTAGCACCGCCATCCAACGATACATACCAGTAGCCCTCCTCGATCTTAAGGCTGGGAGTAACGCCGTCAACGCCATCTGCGCCATCCTCGCCGTCAGCACCGTCCTCGCCTACAGCCTTAACCTTGTTGCCGTTCTCGTCGAGCAACCAGTCGCCGTCGATAGTCCAGTAGATAACGCCGTCAGCATCCTCACGAACGCCAATCTGCGGTGTATAGCCATCCTTGCCGTCAGCACCATTCTGACCATCCTTACCATCCTCACCGTGGTAGATAGTGATAGGATCGCCCTTCACGAAGTTGATGGTGTAACCTACAACCTCGCCACCCTCTGTGATAGGAGTTACGCTTGTCACGTAGTCATTCTCCTGCAATGCTTTTACCAATGCCTGCAATGCCTCAATGTTTGAGTTGATGTCCTTGCAAGCCTGCTCAAGCTTCTCAACACGGTTCTCGAGGTCGTCGAGACGGTCAAGAATGCCTGAATCATCATACGAACAACTGTAAGCAAACAGTGCTACAGTTGCCAACACGATAGATAAAAATTTTTTCATAGACATTAAAGTTTATAAAATTGAAAATGTTGTTTGCATATTCTGTCTTGTGTAGTGCGACTTTCGAGCCGACGAAGAGCATAAAACCACACGTTGGCACAGCTCCCGAAATGCCCTTAATTGCACACTATCGACACTTTACCTCGGGTATTCGCGCGCAAATATGCGTAGGCGCACGGGCATACCTCTTGCAAAAGTAACAAAAAAAAATTAATGTAGCAACATTCTACGGCATTAACCGAAAAATATCGCTACATTATCTACTCTAATCTACTGTGCGGGGCAGCCTCCGTTGTGGGCTACCGATGCTCGTTGTCGTCTATCTGCTGGCGCACCGACTCATCGTGTATGGCGGTGAATATGCGGTGTATGAAACGCTTCGACACACCCATACTCTCGGCACGTGCCTCGGCAGCTGTGAGCATCTCGTTAAATCTGTCACGTTGCACAACTGCCATAGAGTGCAGCTTCTTATAATCACCAATATTGCGAGCCACCTCCATACGTTCTGCCAGTAGTTCAAGTATGCGGTTGTCTATCGAGTCGATATGTAGGCGGAAGTCGCGTAAGGCATCGTTGCCAACAGGTGTACGTCGCCACATAAGAGCCTCTATAATCTCCTTCAAATTGTCGGGCGTTACTTGTTGGGCCGCGTCGCTGAGAGCGGTATCGGGTGTAGGGTGACACTCTATCATAAGTCCATCGAAGCCACGGTCTAATGCCTCCTGCGACAGTGTTGCTATAAGGTCGCGTCGCCCGCCTATATGGCTGGGGTCGGAGAGTAGTGTGAGGTCAGGCATACGGCGATGCAGTTCTGTAGGTACAGACCAGTGGGGTGTGTTGCGGTAGTGCGACATATCGTATGTCGTGAAGCCGCGATGCACAGCCGCCATACGACGTATGCCACTGCGGTATATGCGCTCTATGGAGCCTGCCCAGAGGTCTACATCGGGGCTTACGGGATTCTTGACAAGTACCGCGATATCCACGCCGCGCAATGCATCGGCTATCTCCTGTATGGCAAAGGGGTTTGTCGTGGTGCGTGCACCTATCCACACGCCGTCAACACCCGCCTTGAGTGCTGTGTTGAGGTGTTCGGGTGTCGCTACTTCGGTGAGCAGACGTAGTCCATACTGTCGCTTCACCTCGCCAAGCCACTCAAAGGCTATGCTACCCACGCCCTCGAAGGAGCCAGGGCGTGTGCGAGGTTTCCAGACACCAGCACGGAATATGCCGACCCCTGCGCGCGCCACACCCTCTGCGGCGGCGAGCAGTTGCTCTTGGCTCTCGGCACTACAAGGACCTGCTATGTATGTGGCACTCGTCGTGGAGCACTCCTCAAAGAGTGGTTTGAAGTCGGTCACGCTACTACGCTTTTATTTGTTGTTGCTACTCCTCGACGATTGTTACCGACAGGATAAGGTCGCCAGGACGAATATCGTCGATAACATCCTCGCCCTCGACAACCTTGCCGAAGCAGGTGTGTACGCCGTCGAGATGCTGGGTGTTCATACGGTTGTGACATATAAAGAACTGCGAGCCGCCAGTGTTAGGGCCACGATGTGCCATTGAAAGCACACCACGGTCGTGGTATTGACGCTCGGCGCGTGTCTCACAAGGTATAGTGTAGCCTGGACCACCTGTGCCATCGCCCTTGGGGCAGCCGCCCTGAATAACGAAATCGGGTATTACGCGGTGGAAGCACAATGCATCGTAGAAGTGGCTCTCTGCAAGTTTTACAAAGTTAGCAACAGTGATAGGCGTCTCCTTCTCATAGAGCTCCACCTTCATATCACCCTTCTCGGTTGAGATGATAGCATATTTCATAATATTCTCTCTGTTTTTGGTTATTATTTTGCGGTCTTGGGTGTGCTGTTAGAAGGTTATGCCCAAGCCAATAAATACCGACTGGTTAAATGTCTTGCGGTTGACATCCTTCGGGCTGAACGAGAAGTCACCGTTTGTCATAGGACGTGGGTTGAGCAGTAGTCCCTGATAGCCGAGCATAATGTCAATTTTGTAGGGGCTGTCGGGTGATTGTAGACGGTAGCCCACGCCACCCGCTGCCACAGAGCCAAAGCGCATACCGTGGTCAAAGAGGATGTTGGTACCCATATTCACGAAGTTAAACAGGCAGTTTTTGCGGGTGCCATAGAAGTAGTGTGCCGTGGCGTAGATGGGTATCACAGTATGGTTATACTGTATCTGCGCACCAGCCTCAACGCCTATCTTCCAATGGTTGTTGATGAAGTATCCTGCGTTGAGCATCACATTTCCGCCAAACTTCGTCTGTGCCTCGTATGCGCGCACCGCCTTTTGACCCTTGATACGCATATAGTCAAGGTCGTAGAAGACCAAGCTGAAGCGTCCTACGGCACCAAACTCCCAGCCCTCATAGTGGCGTGTCTTCTTCTCTATCTCTTCGGCTGTCTCGCGGCGTTTAGCCTCTGCTGTGGGCACTATGAAGAGTATCATCAGTGCCACTAATATCAATCGTCTCATCTGTAAAGTGTTATTCTGTGTGAAAACCAACTAATTCTTTGTGTATAAATATGTTTAAGTGTTGCCATCGACTGCTTCTGCTGCGCCTACTCTATGCCACGCATCTTGCGCTCCCACGCCCACGCAGCTCGCAACGTGTCGTCGAGGGCACGCTCGGCACGCCAGCCAAGCTCATTGTTTGCGTGTGTCGTATCTGCCCACACCGAAGGAACATCTCCTTCGCGGCGTGCCGCTATACGTACATTTAGTTTAAGGTTGTTGGCGGCCTCAAAGCCATTCACCAGCTCGAACACCGACACGGGATGACCTGTGCCGACATTGAATATCTCGTAGCGCGCCCTGTTTTTGCCAGCGAGCATACGCTCTATTGCTACGACGTGGGCACGTGCAAGGTCGACAATGTCGATGAAGTCGCGCTGACACGAGCCATCGGGGGTGTCGTAGTCGTCGCCAAAGATACTCAAGCACTCGCGCACGCCTGCCGCCGTCTGTGTGATGTATGGCACAAGGTTGTTTGGTACGCCACGTGGCAACTCACCGATGTTGGCTGTGGGATGCGCACCTATAGGATTGAAGTAGCGCAGTGCTATGCCCACGATACCCTCGCACGCTGCGGTGACATCACGCAGTATGTCCTCTGCCATCTGCTTGGTGTTACCATAGGGCGATGTTGCGGGCTTACGCGGTGTCTGCTCTGTTACGGGGAGCGTCTCCGCGTCGCCATATACGGTTGCCGATGACGAGAAGACGATGTTTGGTCGCTTGTACTCCTGCATCAGCTCCACGATATTCATAAACGACAGGAGGTTGTTGCGGTAGTACTTCATAGGCTCTGCTACCGACTCGCCCACAGCCTTGTATGCTGCAAAGTGTATCACCGACTGGAAGTCGTGTGCCTCGAATACGCGGCGCAACGCCTCTTTGTCGCAGCAGTCTGCCTCGACGAATGTCGGACGTACACCTGTTATGCGTTCTATGCCGTCGAGCGATGAAATGTCGCTGTTCGAGAAGTTGTCTACGATGACAACCTCAAAGCCCGCCTTAATAAGCTCTACGGTGGTGTGTGAGCCGATATATCCAGCACCACCCGTAACAAGTACTCCTCTCTGCATTGTGTCAAACTTTTGTTTTAGCCTACAAAGTTAAAAAATTTCTCCCGATACTTACACAATTTGCGCCACAAAATATTTATTTTGTCACCGTTGCACCAATTTGATTAGAGTTTAACAAGGTTGTATTTAGCCATATCCTGCCATTGCCCCGATAATTTCTTTGTTCAATTCACAATTATTTTATATCTTTGCAATATTGTAGCGATTTGTGCGTTTCGCCTTGGGCGAATACCCCGCAGCGACCAGCGAAACAGCAAAATTGGCTCACGCTAAACAAGTTTAGGTCAATAGCAAGTTTAGGTCATAAGAGTAAAAACAAATATAAAAATGAACGAAGTAGTAAACATCAAAGAGCTTAATGCGCATATTGAGCAGGAGTCGGTATTTGTCGACACGTTGCGCAAAGAGATTGGTCGTGTAATCGTAGGTCAGCAGCACCTCGTCGACACTCTCCTTATAGGTCTGCTCTCCGACGGTCACATCCTTCTTGAGGGTGTCCCAGGCTTGGCAAAGACACTCGCCATAACAACACTCTCAAAGGCTGTGGATGCCAAGTTTGCCCGCATACAGTTCACCCCCGACCTGTTGCCTGCCGACCTTATAGGTACGCTCATCTACTCGCAGCGCAGCGAGGAGTTCACCGTGAAGCGTGGTCCCATCTTCGCCAACTTCATCCTCGCCGACGAGATTAACCGTTCTCCCGCAAAGGTGCAGTCGGCACTACTTGAGGCTATGCAGGAGAAGCAGGTGACAATTGGTGACAGCACCTACGCGCTGCCACAGCCCTTCTTGGTGCTTGCCACACAAAACCCGCTGGAACAGGAGGGTACCTACCCGCTGCCCGAGGCGCAGGTTGACCGATTTATGCTCAAGGCGAAGATATCATATCCCAAGCGCAGCGAGGAGCTCGACATCGTGCGTATGAACCTCTCGGGTGACGGTATGCCCGAGGTTAAGCGTGTCATCACGCCCGAGGATATTATGCGTGCCCGAGCCGTTGTCAACAAGGTATATATGGACGAGAAGATCGAGAAGTATATAATAGACATCATCTTCGCTACGCGCGAGCCTGCGGAGTACCGTCTGAACCACCTTCAGCCGCTTATCGCCTATGGTGGCTCACCGCGTGCGAGCATCGCTCTTGCCAAGGCTGCCCGTGCCTACGCCTTCATACAGCGTCGCGGCTATGTTATCCCCGAGGATGTGCGCGCCGTATGTCACGACGTATTGCGCCACCGCATAGGTCTCACGTATGAGGCAGAGGCAGAGAATATCACCTCGGAGCAGATTATCACCGATATCCTCAATAACGTCATTGTACCATAATGCACCTTACCGAGAACGATATCATTCGCCGCGTGCGCAAGATTGAGATAAAGACGCGTGGTTTGTCCGACGAGATATTTGCGGGCAAGTACCACACGGCTTTTCGTGGTCGCGGTATGTCGTTTGCCGAGGTCAGGGAGTATCGTGTTGGCGACGATGTGCGCGACATTGACTGGAATGTCACAGCGCGCTCGGAGCGCACCCACGTCAAGGTCTACGAGGAGGAGCGCGAACTTACAATGATGCTGCTTGTCGACGTGTCGCCGTCGCGCCTGTTTGGTAGCAAGGAGTACACCAAGAAGAACATTATCAACGAGATTGCAGCGACCCTTGCCTTCTCAGCAGCCAAGAATAACGATAAGGTGGGCTGCATACTCTTCTCTGACCGTGTCGAGAAGTTCATACCTCCGAAGAAGGGGCGCAGCCACATCCTCGCCATCATACGCGAGCTTGTGGGCTACGAGCCTACGGGTAGTGGTACTGCAATCTCGGAGGCTATGCGCTACTTGGTGGGTGTCAGCAAGAAACGTGCTACGTGCTTCCTGCTCTCCGACCTTATAAACAACCCCGCTGATGGTGCCAAGCTCGAGGACGCGCTGAAGATTGCCACGTCGCGCCACGATATTATGGCGATACGTGTATTCGACGAGCGCGAAGCAAAGCTCCCAGATGTGGGCATTGTCGAGATGCGGGACTCGGAGACGGGTAAACGTGAGTGGCTCGACACCTCGTCACGCCGTGTGCGCAAGTTCTGGAGTGATGAGTATGAGTCACGCTGTGGAGCTATGCGCGACCTATTGCGCCACAACCGCATAGACATCGCCGAGGTTGCCACCGACCAGGACTATGTTGTAGAACTTATAAAGATGTTCAAACAGCGATGAGAGTGTTACACACCATACGCCTTCTATTGCTTACTGTGGCTATGCTTGCTACCGTAACGATGCTACGTGCCGATGAGCCTGTTGTTGTGGGACACTTCTCCACTGACAGCGTTGAGATAGGCGACCAATTTGAATACATCCTCACCATAGAGAAGGATCGCGCCACGGAGATTGGCGTGCCCTCCTTTGGCGATATGCTCACCCGTGAGCAGCAGTCGCAACTTAACGCACGCAAGGCAGAGATGTCCACATTCGAGGAGTACGACGACGACCTCTTCGAGCTTGTTGAGAACTATCCCATCGACACGCTCAAGGTTGAGGGGCGTCGCTTGTATCTGCGCAAACGTTACCGCCTTGCAGCTATGGAGACGGGAGATATGCACCTGCGTCCCGCGATACTCTATTTTGCCAAAAACCGTGACCTGCCCGATACGCTCTATGGCGGCGACACCGCCACGCTGCACGTCGCACGCTACGAGCTGTATGACACCACGAGTTTCCTTGTTGCCGACCCTATGCAGGGCGTGAAGGTCGACTCGCTGAAGGCTATGCACTACCTCCGCACAGAGGGTATCACCACGCAGAAAGATTTGCCTTTTGTCTTTAAGGAGATACAAGACTATGTCATCTACGGTACTATCATCGCTGTTGTCGTGGCACTCCTTGTTTGGCTTGGTGTGGTGCTTCTTGCACGCTATATAGCCCGTCGTGCAGAGCGTGTCAAGCCCCAGCCGAAGATACCTGCTCACATCGTTGCCAACAAAGCCCTCGTGGCATTGAGCCACCGCAAGTTGTGGCAGAATGGCAAGTTCAAGCAGTACTATACCTCGCTGACACAGATTCTGCGTGTATATATTTCGGAGCGTTGGGGTGTGGGTGCACTTGAGATGACCACAGACGAGATTATCGCGGCACTTGCGGATGTCGACATCCCGCGTGATAGCCGTATGGAGCTTGTTGCAGTGCTGCGCACCGCCGATATGGTGAAGTTTGCAAAGGCACAGCCCGACGGCGAGGAGAATGAGGCGTGCTATACGCGTGCCTACTACTTTGTAGAGAACACCAAGCCTGTGACCGATGCAGAGACCTCGGGCAAGGGCGAGATAACCATCGAAACGAAGATTAACGACTGATGAGAGCACTGTCTAAACATATATTACGCCTATTGGCTGTTGTCGTGTTGCTTGTATCGGGAGAGGGTGCTGTTGCGCAGTATCTCCCAGAGCGTGCCCTTGTGCGTGAGGGCAACACACAGTTTGAGAGGCGCAACTACCGCACCGCGCTCAATCGCTATAATGAGGCTTTAGAGTGCGACTCCACGAGCTACGAGGCGGCATACAACCGTGCTAACGCCTACCACCACCTCAAGCTCACGTCGCCTGCCGACTCTACGCTGAAATGGGAGGTCGCAAACGAGTACTTTGAGTACATAGCGCGTGATACGTTGCTCACCACTGTACAGCGTGCAGAGACCCTGCGCAATCTTGGCGAGAGCCTCTTCACGCAGCAACGCTATGAGGCGGCACTCAACTCCTTCCGCGAGTCGTTGTTGCTCAATCCCGATGACCGTGAGACCAAGCATAACTACGTGCTCACAAAGCGTATCGTCGACCAGAAACGTCGTCAACAGCAGCAGCAAAACCAGCAAAACCAAGACCAACAACAGCAGGGTGATGGTGGCGGTGGAGGTCAGAACGACCAGCAGCAAGACCAGCAGGACGAGCAGCAGAACCAAAACAACGAGCAGCAGAACGACCAGAATAAAAATCAAGACCAGCAACAAGATAACAAGGGTCAGGACGATAAGCAGCAGGATAAGAACAAGCAGCAGGAGAACGACCCCAATAACCCCAACGAGCAGCCTAATGAGGGTGACGATGAGCGTGAAGGTCAGTCACCACCGCCACAGGGCATAAGCCGCGAGGAGCAGGAGCGTATGCTCGACGCTATACAGGCGGAGGAGGACAAGACGCAGGATAAGCTCAAGGAGGGCGAGAAGGTGTTGGTTATACCAGGAAAGAAAAATTGGTAACGTATGAACTTTCTAAATAGTGAACTACTGTGGTGTGCGGTGATTATCCCGCTTGTCGCAGCATACTATATCTACATCGGACGCCGCGAGCCGTCGCTCACGGTCTCCACGCTTGGCACGAGGCGACCACCGCGCACCTTGCGCTACTGGTTGCGCCACCTGCCCGTGGTGTTGCGCCTTATGGCTCTTGGCGCACTTATCGTGGCATTGGCGCGCCCTGTCAACGAGCACGTCTCGCGTGATGTTACGTGCGAGGGTATCGACATAGTGCTCTCTATGGATATCTCTGGCTCTATGCTTGCCCGCGATTTCCAGCCCGACCGCCTCACTGCCGCCAAGCAGATAGCCTCGGAGTTTGTTGCTGACCGCACAGGTGACCGACTCTCTGTTGTTGCCTTTGCGGGTGAGGCATATACGCAGTGCCCGCTTACGTCCGATCAGGCTACGGTGCAGACTATGCTCTCGCGCCTACGTAGTGGTGTCATCGACGATGGCACAGCCATAGGCAACGGCTTGGGTACCGCCATTAACCGCCTGCGTGAGAGTGGTGCAAAGTCGAAGGTGGTCATACTGCTCACCGACGGTGTGAACAATCGAGGACAGATATCTCCCCATATGGCCGCCGAGATAGCCGCCGAGTTGGGCATCAAGGTATATACCATTGGCGTTGGTCGTCGTGGCACGGCACCCTATCCAGCACAAGATATCTTTGGTAATATGACTACCGTTATGGCAGAGGTGGAGATAGATGAGGAGCTGTTGCGCGACATCGCCTCGACAACGGGTGGCGAGTACTTCCGTGCCGAGAATAACAACGCCCTCGCCGAGATATACGACCAGATAAACACCCTTGAGAAGAGTGAGGTACAGGTCACTGAATATACCCTCTACGAGGAGCTGTTCCTCGGGTGGCTACTTGTCGCCTTTGCACTTCTTGTTGCGGAGTTTTTAGTACGCTATGTGGTGCTTAATCGCATACCGTAACCCGATAATACTGAATGTGTTATGACAGATATTAATATATTTGAATTTGGTGCACCGCGCTACCTGCTTCTTATCGTTGTGGCGGTAGCTGTGGTTGTTGTATACGCACTAATGCTCTTTGTGCGTCGTCGCAAGCTACGCCGTTTTGGCTGCGAGGCTACCTTGCGTGAGCTTATGCCCGAACGCTCTGTTGCGCGAGGCTGGGTCAAGGTCATAATTTTTGCCTGCGCCCTCGTTATGCTTTCGCTTGCTGCGGCACGTCCGCGCACAGGCTCGAAGTTGCGCTCTGTGGAGAGCGTAGGACGCGAGATTGTCCTTGCTGTCGACGTGTCACGCTCTATGCTTGCCGAGGATGTCAAGCCTAGTCGTATGGAGCGCACGCGCTACGCCATATCGCGCCTTATCGAGGGTATCAAGGAGGATAGGATAGGTATCGTTGCCTTTGCAGGTGAGGCGGAGGTAGTGCTGCCTATAACCTCGGACAAAAAGATGGCACAAGCCAAAGTTAGGGCATTATCGCCCGCGCTAATCGCCAATCAAGGTACCGACGTAGGTGCAGCACTTGAGCTTGCCACGCTCTCATTCTCAAGTAGCACGCAGAATAATCGTAGCCGTGTTGTCATCCTCATCACCGACGGTGAGGATCACGACGAGGGAGCACTTGCTGCAGCGGAGGCCGCCGCTGCCGAGGGTATCACTGTGTGTGCTATTGGCATAGGAACGCCCGAAGGTGTTATCCTTGAGATTAATGGTGAGACCATAGAAGATGAGAATGGCAAGATGGTGCTCACAAAGCTCAACGAGCCACTCTTGCAGCAGATTGCCCAGACCACAAATGGCATATATACCCGCTCGCGTAACGAGGACTTCGGTCTTGAGGGCATCATCGCCAAGTTGGATAGCATCGAGGAGTCGCAGTTCAAGGAGCGCACCTTTGAGGAGTATGATGAGGAGTATCAGTGGTTTGTTGCTGCGGCAATAGTGCTGCTCTTGGTAGAGATGTTGGTGCTGTCGCGCCGCAACCCGCTGTTGGCAGGCATCAAGCTCTTTGAGCGCGACACCACCCCCACATCCCCCACATCCCCCACACAACGCTAATTGTTAACAACCAACAACATAAACTATTAACTAATAACTAAATAAGACCATGACAATCAGAGATTTACAGCCCAAGCTTATTTGGGAGCAGTTCGACGACATCACACGTGTACCCCGTCCGTCGAAGCGTGAGGGTAAAATTATAGAGTGGCTTCAGGCATTTGCCAAGAAGCACGGTATCGACTACCAGACCGATGCCACAGGCAATGTTGTTATGCGTAAGCCTGCTACCGCTGGCTTTGAGGGTCGCCCTGCAGTCATACTCCAGTCACATATGGATATGGTGTGCGAGAAGAACTCTGACGTTGAGTTCGACTTCGACAATGACCCCATACAGACATATATCGACGGCGAGTGGGTCAAGGCAAAGGGCACTACGCTTGGTGCTGACTGCGGTATCGGTATGGCGGCAGCCCTGGCTGTGTTGCTCGACGAGGAGCTTGAGCACCCAGCTATTGAGGCGTTGTTCACTGTCGACGAGGAGACGGGACTTACAGGTGCATTTGGTCTTGGCGAGGGTATGCTCACAGGCAAATACCTTATAAATCTTGACTCGGAGGACGAGGGCGAGATTTTCATCGGCTGTGCTGGTGGTGTTGACACTGTGGCACGTATGGACTATGACACCGAGGAAACACCCGAGGGCTATGAGTTTGTGCGCTTGGAGGTGGGCGACCTGCTTGGTGGTCACTCTGGCGATGATATCGACAAGGGTCGTGCCAACTCTAATAAACTTCTTGCACGCTTCCTCTACAATGCGTGCGACACATTCAAGATTGCTGTTGAGCGTATTGATGGCGGAAACTTGCGTAACGCCATACCGCGCGAGGCGTATGCCATTGTGGGTGTTCCCGCCGAGTCGAAGGCAGACTTTGTGGAGCGTTACCTGGAGTTTGGCGAGTCACTTAAGGAGGAGTTCCGTCACACCGAGCCTCGTATGCGTTTCTCGGTAAGTGATGCTACTGCGCCTGCTGCTGTTATGGCTTATGACGATCTCTGCGCGCTACTTATCACCATCGTCGGTCTGCCCAATGGTGTCCTCGCAATGTCATTTGCAGTACCAGGTCTTGTTGAGACCTCGTCTAACCTCGCATCTGTGAAATTTGATGAGAGTGCCAAGCAGGTTGTCATCACCACATCTCAGCGCTCCTCTGTTGAGAGCGCGAAGCTCTATGCAGCACAGACTATAGAGTCGGTATTCTTCCTCGCTGGCTGTGATGTAGAGCACTCTGACGGCTATCCAGGCTGGTCGCCTAACCCCGATTCAAAGTTGCTCAAGACCAGCGTTGAGTGCTACCGCAACCTCTTTGCCACCGAGCCGAAGGTGCGTGCTATCCACGCGGGCTTGGAGTGTGGTCTCTTCCTTGAGAAGTACCCGCACCTTGAGATGGTGTCATTTGGACCTACGCTCCGCGGCGTACACTCACCCGATGAGCGTCTTGAGATTAGCACCGTTGACAAGTTCTGGAAGCTGCTCGTAGAGCTACTCAAGGTTCTCGAGTAGAGCAGATTTAAGGCTTTATAGGGCGAGATAGGGTTTGATAGCGCTTTCCCTATTTCGCCCTCTCTATACCTATCTTACCGCCCGCTCTCGTGCTAAATTCTCACCCTATACCTCCCTAAATTCCCGTCCCCACCTAAAATAAGTTATCAAAAAATTTGTCTACATAAGCTAAAAATAGTAACTTTGCTACAGATTGTAGCTATACGCCTCGGTGTGTAGAGTGTGTGTGGTGTGCCATCAGCTATCATACGAAAGAAGGTATTTACTCAAACAATAACTAAAACTTAACTATCATGTACGGAAAATTTCAGCAGCATTTGCAGAATGAGTTGGCAGAGATTAAGGCTGCCGGCTTGTACAAGACCGAGCGCATCATCGAGTCACCCCAGCGTGCAGAGATCGACGTGGCTAATCGCCCCGTGTTGAACTTCTGCGCCAACAACTACCTCGGTTTGTCAGACAATCAGCGTCTTATCGACGCAGCAAAGAGAGCTATGGATGAGCGTGGCTTCGGTATGTCTTCAGTACGCTTCATCTGCGGCTGTCAGGATATGCACAAGGAGCTTGAGAAGGCTATCGCTGACTACTTCGGCACAGAGGATACAATCCTCTATGCTGCATGTTTTGATGCTAATGGTGGCGTCTTCGAGCCTCTGTTCACTGCCGAGGATGCTATCATCTCTGATGCTTTGAACCACGCCTCTATCATCGACGGTGTACGCCTCTGCAAGGCACAGCGTTACCGCTATGCTAATGCCGATATGGCAGAGCTTGAGGAGTGCTTGAAGCAGGCACAGGCACAGCGTTTCCGCATCATCGTAACTGACGGTGTATTCTCTATGGATGGTAATGCTGCTCCGCTGGATAAGATCTGCGAGTTGGCAGAGAAGTACGACGCACTTGTAATGGTTGATGAGTGTCACTCTGCAGGTGTCTTGGGTAAGACAGGTCGCGGTATCACAGAGCTCTTCGACTTGCGCGGTAAGGTGGATATCCTCACAGGTACCCTCGGCAAGGCGTTTGGTGGTGCAGTAGGTGGTTTTACAACAGGTCGCAAGGAGATTATCGATATGCTCCGTCAGCGTTCACGTCCCTACCTCTTCTCTAACTCATTGCCCCCCGCAGTTGTTGGTGCAAGTATCGAGATGTTCAAGATGTTGGAGGAGAGCGACAAGCTCCACGACCAGCTCGTAGCCAATGTTGAGCACTTCCGTACCAAGATGATTGCTGCAGGCTTCGATATCAAGCCTACACAGTCAGCTATATGCGCTGTTATGCTCTACGATGCAAAGCTCTCACAGGATTTTGCTGCCGAGTTGCAGAAGGAGGGTGTATTCGTTACCGGCTTCTACTACCCCGTAGTACCAAAGGGTCAGGCACGTATCCGCGTTCAGGTGTCGGCAGGTCACACCACCGAGCAGCTTGACCGTTGCGTTGAGGCATTTGTGAAGGTAGGTAAGAGCCTTGGTGTCCTCAAGTAATTTGTCGTTATAAGGGGTCATCTTTGACTCTTCAATCAAAGCCATGAATGGGACGTACGTCAAGTACTACCCATCCATGGCTTTTTCATATCATAGCCAAATCTAACCCCTTTTAACAACAAATTATCCGTTATATAAGGGGTCATCTTTGACTCTTCAATCAAAGTCACCAATGGGACGTACGTCAAGTACTACCCATCGGTGGCTTTTTTTGGTTTATAGGGCTGGATAGGGTTTTATAGGGCACTCTCTATCTCGCACTATTCCGCTCTATCTTGCCGTCGAGCTCCCCCGATTTTCCCTCTTCCTACAAAAAATTAAATATTTTTTGTATCTTTGCATAAATTAACTTAAAATGCCCGACAATGAAGAGGTTAACATATGTCTTGGCGGTTGCACTACTGCTACTCTTTAACGCACCATCAGCCCACGCCGTGCTCAAAGGCTATAACCTTAATGAGACGGTGGTAATGCTCGACTCGGAGCTTGAGGTATTCACCGAGAAGGTAAACACGCTACACGCCGACTTCCGCAAGGCGCGCGACGACTATAGAGCCTATCTCTTGGAGTTCAACAGGGAGATGACATCGGCGAGGTTGAGTCTCTACTCGCAGCAGGAGCAGTATGTCTTTGGTAACGCATACGCCGCGGAGGTGGCACTACGCCTATGCGAGGAGTTCTACGCCAACGACCTGCCCATAAAGCTGTGGGAGACGACCTACAAGCGCACGCTCTCGCGCTGCGAGCAGCTGCACAAGACGCTCTTGGCGATAGACCCCGCTCTTCTGAATGATGCTGCGCGCCAGAGCCGCGACAAGAGCCTTGCCTGCATCGACGAGTTGCTCATAAAGATAAACACGTGGTGTGGCGAGATATGCGCCGATATGGAGAAGTTTGAGGCGTTGTCAGCCTCGGTAGATGCCTTCCAGCGCGACATCGACAACAACTACGACTACGTATTCAACTCGCTGCTGCTCACGCCCGACAAGCAGCCTACGCAGGTTGTCTTTGGCGAGGAGTTCGCCGATAACTGGAGTGCCTGCAAGAACACCATCGTCGGCATCTTCGGAGCATCGCACTACTACGGCTGGGAGTTTCAGGATAAGTGGAGTGCCGAGGGTAGTGTTATCATCATCGCGGGCATCATAGCCTTTGTTGTGGGCTTACTCATCGCGCTTCTTGCTCTGCGCTGTGGCTGGGTCAAGCGTTGGAAGCTTATGGCATCACACCCCGCTATATTCTCCATCTTCTGTGGCTGGCTTGCGGTGACGCTGACCTGCTTCTTTATACGTGTCACCCTCACCACCAACCCCTTCTTCGCCTCGGCACTCAACCTTATCATCGAGCTATGCTTGATGTACGTGATGCTCAACTTCAGCGTGCTTCTGCGCGTCAAGATCGACCAGCTTGTGCCCACCATCTTGGCATATATGCCCACGGTGATGCTCTCGATAATTATCTTTATGTATCGTCTGTTGCTGGTGGATATCAACGTCGTGCGCATAACTTACCCCATAACACAGCTATTGCTCATCGTGGCGCAGATACTCGTCCTTGTGCGCCTACGTGGCAGGCTCCTCGCCATAGACCGTTATGTGGGCTATATTGCAGTGCTAATCTTCGCGCTCTGCTTTATGATGAACTTCTGGGGCTACTACTACCTCTCGATATACATCGCCTTGGCGTGGGCGATATTCATCATCGGTCACCTTGTGTTGTCGTGCCTCTACAACTACCTCTACCGTGTCGAGCGACGACGCATCGAGCAGGACGAGGAGGCGTACAAGAAGTCGTGGATGCCCTTTACCTTCAAGTGGTTTATTAAGCCTATGTCGCTGTTGTTGGTGCTCTTCTTCTGCACGCTTGAGTGTGTTCACGTCTTCAGCATCAACGAGTGGTTTGACGCGGTCTTTAACTATATGTTTGTCAACATCCCCGACTTCGTAGCTATCTCGGCACACCGCGTCCTTGTTATCCTCGCCAGCGCGATACTCACCAACTACTTCATACATCTTGTCAACTACCTGCTCCACCTGCGCTACCACGAGCGCGCCGATGTTGGTGCTATCAACCTTGCGCGCAACATCTTCGCCATCGTTGTTTGGGCTGTCTTTGTGCTGCTCTCGCTCGCATATATCGAGGTCAACTACATCGGTATATTGGCAGCGTTGGGAGGTTTCGCCATAGGTCTTGGTGTTGCTCTGCGCGACACGTTCGATTGCCTGCTGTGTGGCATAATCCTTATGATGGGACGTATCAAGATTGGCGACTACGTGGAGATAGGCAACATCTACCGTGGCAAGGTTATAGATATACAATACCGCACCACGCTTATCGAGACCGATGACGGTGCTGTTATATCGGTCTTCAACACGCAGTTCTTCGACAAGGACTTCCGCAATATGAGCTATACGGGCGACTACCAGCGTCTGCACATCGCCTTCACGGTGCAGAAGGAGATAAACACTGCCGAGGTGCGCGAGCTGCTTGCCAAGGCACTCGTGGAGAGGGTTCCCGAGATTGCCAAACACCCTGCGCCCGTCATCCTCTTTGGCTCGGCTGATAGCTACCATATAAATATGATTGCGCAGGTGTGGCTCTCTGTGTACGACTACGATGAGGGCATCTCAAATGTCAAGGAGACGCTCTTCAACACCCTCTTTGAGTACGGTTTGAGCGATACCAGCGTCGAGTCGCGCGTTATCTTCACCAAGGAGATTGCGGATATTGAGGAGGCATATATATATAAACCCAAAATATAGTATATAGCTTAAAACCAATAATTTAGTATATAAATAAAACTACAAATAATATGTCTGTTATTCGACTTACCAAGGAGTTTACCTTCGAGGCGGCACATATGCTTGAGGGCTACGACGGCTTATGCCGCGAGATACACGGACACTCTTACCGCCTCTTGGTTACCGTTAAGGGCGAACCCGAGAGCGACCCCACGTCGCCCAAGTTGGGTATGGTTATGGACTTTGGTGTGCTTAAGAGCATCGTCAACGAGCAGATTGTCTCGCGCCTCGACCACTCCTTTATGATGCGTAATACGCTTGCTGCCGAGCAGATGGCAAGCGACCTTGGCTATCGTTTCTCAAAGGTTGTGCTCACGGAGTATCAGCCCACGTGCGAGAATATGCTGGCCGACTTCGCAGAGAGGCTGCTCGGCGCACTTCCCGACAATATCGAGTTGTGTAAGTTGCGTCTGCACGAGACAGCTACGTCGTATGCCGAGTGGTACGCCTCGGATAACTTTTAATACGGTGTGCTATGAGTCGCAAGAAACTCTTTTTGGTTGATGCCTACGCGCTAATCTTCCGCTATTATTACGCCTTTATGGGTCGCCCTATGCGCAACCGCGATGGTCTGAACACGTCGGTTGTCTTTGGCTTCACAAAGTTCCTGCGCGACATCCTGCGCCGCGAGAAGCCCGACCTTATAGGTGTTGCCTTTGACCCTCCTGGCGGCTCGTTCCGTTGCCGTATGTATGAGGAGTATAAGGCTAATCGCCCACCAACGCCCGAGGATATAAAGCTCTCTGTGCCCTATGTCAAGCGACTGCTTGAGGCTATGTGCATCCCTATCCTTGAGGTCGCAGACTTCGAGGCTGATGACGTTATAGGTACTCTTGCCAAGCGTGGTGCTGCTGCGGGCTACGATGTCTTTATGGTCACTCCCGATAAGGATTACGGTCAACTTGTTGATGACCATTGTGTGATATACAAACAGAAGGGTGACGACATAGAGATTGTAGACAAGGCGGCAATTGAGGCGAAGTATGGCTTTAGCGATCCTACGCTTGTGTGCGATATGTTAGCACTCTGGGGTGACTCGGCAGATAATATTCCTGGTGTCCCAGGCATAGGTGAGAAGGGTGCTGCAAAGCTCGTGCGCGAGTGGGGTAGTGCCGAGAATATCATCGCCAATGCCTCAAAAATAGGCGGTAAGACGGGAAAGAACCTTATGGAGTGGGGCGATAAGCTCCTCTTCTCGAAGCAGCTCACCGCCATACGCCTCGACGTGCCTATCGAGTTCAATGAAGCAGACCTCACGGTGTGCTGTCCCAACTATACACTGCTGCGCGGACTCTATGCCGAGCTTAACTTTACGTCGTTCTTGCGCGATATCGAAAACCTTGCGCCAGAGCCTACAAATGAGAGCGCACCGAATATTCCGCGCCAAGAGCCACAGATACAGCTTCAGGAGGTGGCACGTGCCAAGTCGGAGGCGAAGCGTCGTGCAAGTCTTGAGGGTCAGGGCGACCTCTTCGCAATGTTTGATGCCGCACCATCCGCACCATCCACATCTGCCGCACCTGCCGCTGCTACCGCACAATCCATTTTGGAGTCTGCTGTGGAGCCAGAGATGGAGGGTGATGCTGTTATGCATACACTTGCAGATACGCCACACGACTACCGCACGATACATAGTGTCGAGGAGCTGCGCGATGTTGTGAGCTACATAGCTACCAAGACGGAGTTCTGCTTCGATACCGAGACGACGGGTCTCGACCCGCTTACGGCAGTTGTTGTGGGTATATCGTTTGCTGTCGAGCCATTCAAGGCGTGGTATCTACCCTTCAGCCCCACTACGCGCCAAGCGTATGTAGAGGTGCTTAAGCCGCTCTTCGAGCGCGACGACATTGGCAAGGTGGGACAGAATATGAAGTTCGATATAATGATACTTCGCGGTCTGGGTATTGAGGTCGCAGGAGCCAAGACTGACACAATGTTGCTGCACTACCTCATAGATGCCGAGGCGCGCCATAATATGGACTTCCTTGCGCAACGTTACCTCAACTACGTACCCATATCTATCGAGACGCTTATAGGAAAGGGTGCGAAACAGCTCACTATGGACATGGTGGGTGTGGAGCGTGTCGCAGAGTATGCCGCCGAGGATGCAGATGTCACGTTGCGCCTTAAGCATATATTGTATGCCGAACTTGATAGGTTGGGTATGGTCGAGCTATACCGCCGTATTGAGGAGCCTATGATTGATGTCCTTGCAGATATGGAGCTTGAGGGAGTGCGCATAGACACCGAGGCGTTGAGTAGCTACGCTTGTGAGCTGCGCGAGCTGTTGTCGCGCCTTGAAAACGAGGTGCGTACCCTCGCAGACGAGCCTACACTCAACATCAACTCGTCGCGTCAGCTGGGTGAGGTGCTCTTTGCCAAACTGCGCATCACCGACAAGCCCAAGATGACGCGCACCAAGCAGTTCTCAACAGAGGAGGAGTACCTGCAAAGTTTCGCGCACCGTTTCCCAATCGTAGATAAGATACTCGAGTACCGTGGCGTAAAGAAGCTGCTGTCAACATACGTCGAGGCTCTTCCCGAGCTTGTTAACTATGTGTCTGGTAAGATACACACATCATATAATCAGGCTGTTACGGCAACGGGTAGACTGTCGTCAACCAATCCTAACCTGCAAAATATACCCATCCGCGACGAGCTTGGCAAGCCTATACGTGCCGCCTTTATTTCGTCGGATGCCGACCATACGCTTGTCGCTGCCGACTACTCGCAGATTGAGCTACGCCTTATGGCGCACCTGTCGGGTGACGAGGCCCTTATTGATGCCTTTATGCACGGTGCCGATATCCACGCCTCGACTGCTGCGCGCCTCTTTCATAAGAGCGCGACGGATGTTACGTCGGACGAGCGACGCAAGGCAAAGACCGCCAACTTTGGTATCATCTATGGCATCTCGGCATTTGGACTGGCGCAGCGTCTTGACATCCCTAATCGTGAGGCGCGCGACCTTATTGAGAGCTACTTTGTGTCGTATCCAGATATCAAGCGATATATGGACGATGCTGTGGCGCGTGCCACAAATGAGGGCTATGTGGAGACGATGTTTGGTCGTAGGCGCAAGCTCCACGACATAGCCTCGAGCAATCGCACGGTGCGCGGCATTGCCGAGCGTAATGCCATAAATACGCCCATACAGGGCTCTGCTGCCGATATAATGAAGTTGGCGATGATTGAGATACGTCGTCGCTTCAGAGCAGAGGGCATACGCTCACGTATGATACTTCAGGTACACGACGAGGTTGTTATAGATACGCTCAACAGCGAGCTTGAAGCTGTCAAGCGCATAGTCAAGGAGGCTATGGAGAGTGTTGCCACACTGCGTGTGCCTCTTATTGCCGAGGTCAATGCTGCCCGCGACTGGCTCGCAGCCCACTGATATAGCGAACAGTATATGAGAGGGGGGATGGCTAAACTTCAGCCACCTCCTCTATTTATATATGTGTAGGTTACGATTACTTTACGCTGACCTTGGGAATATCGCTCCAGCGTGTTGTATAGTGTGGTGACTGGTTGTCGCTTGCCGTCTTAATCTTACCACTGCCCTGTACGGCTAATTTTACAGCTCCCCTGCCAAAGGTGGCATTGATGCTGTCCAATGCCGATGTTATCTTCCGTTCACGCTCTATTGCCGATGCACTTTCAAATAGCGAGTGCATAACCTCACCCTCAGCGATAATCTTTGTGGCAATAACCCCCGCCTTCTTATAGCCGTAGCCACTTTTGAATATGCGCTGCGTGGTGTGTACAGCCTCGGCGACTATCTGTCGCTGGTTGGCTGTAGGCGTAGTGAAGGTTACCAGGGCGTTAGCGTATGTCTGTGGCGCGTTCTCCTTGAAGCGGTTGGTGTAGGCAAATACAACCATCTCGGCAGCAACACTTCGCTGCTTGCGTAGCTTCTCTGCCACGGTGGATGCAAAGTTGGCAACCTGCTCTTGTAGCTCCCTTGTGTCGTATATCTCGCTTGAGAAGCTACGCGACACACATATTGAGTGTCGCGCCTCAAAGCCATCTTCAAACTCTATGCAGGGCGTGCCTTGAAGCTCCTTCCACGTCCTTACGCCCGTTATGCCCATCAGCGCGTGGACGATATTCTCGGTAAGCTGCGTAAAGTCGTAAGCCGTGGTTATGCCTCGCTCCTTTAGCTTGGGTACAGACCTACGACCTATGCCCCAGACATCCTCTATGGGGAACTTCTTTAACACCTTCTCTATATCTTCTGGACGGTGCATATAGCAGCCACCGCGCAGCTTGGGATAGTGTTTGCAGAGCTTGGAAGCTATCTTTGCAAGGGTCTTTGTTGGAGCAATACCCACCGACACGGGTATAGATGTCTGCCGCCAGCACTGTGCCGATATCTCCTTTGCGTAGGCATCAAAATCTATATCGTGCATACCGCGCAGATCCAAAAAGCACTCATCAATGGAGTATGCCTCCACCGAAGGAGCATACTCCTCCAGCACCCACCTCACCCTCTGCGACATATCGCCATAGAGAGCCATATTGCCCGAAAATACCGCCACGTTGTGCCTCTCGACAATATCCCGAATCTTAAAGAGTGGTGCCCCCATCTTTATACCCAACGCCTTTGCTTCGTTGCTTCGTGCCACAGCGCATCCGTCATTGCTCGACAGAACAATGATAGGCTTGCCTTGCAGGTCGGGGCGAAAGACTCGCTCACACGAGGCATAAAAGTTATTACAGTCGGCAAGGGCAAACATCGCTACATCTTCTTAATCACCCACGAGACAACACCCCAGATGATAAAGTTATTCTCGGCGGTTATCACAATCGGTTTATATGCTGTTGTACGCTCATTGGCAGGCATAAGGCGAACCTTGCCATCAACCATCTCTACACGTTTTACGGTATACTCTCCATCAATGTAGCATATAGCCTTGCAGTTATTATACGGGTCGATGGCTCTATCTACGATAAGTATATCGCCCTCATCCATTCCGCTATCCACCATAGATACACCGTCTACGCGAAAGAAGAATGTCGAGGCTCTGTGCCTTACGAGTAGTTTTATAAGGTCTAACTTCTCACGAATATCATCGGCGGGGCTTGGAAATCCCGCCTTGACATCGCCCACGAGCTCCGTCTCAAACGAGCTGTTTGTCTCTATGCTGTGTGGTATAAACTTGTCCAATTCCATAACGTGTGGTCGCTGTGTTACTTTCTCGCTGTAAAATTAGCAAAAAGTGGGCAACTGGCGGTTACTCACTCTTGCCGAGTTCAAGAGCCAAAGTTACGCATATTCTCAAAAAAAGATTAACTTTGCTAAAAAAATTGTCGAGGCGTGTAGTTTTTGGTGTAGTCTGCGCGTCTAATGGTTAAAAACATCTACGCAATGAGTCAGAAAGAGCAAGAATTTACAACCATCATTGAGCAACATCGCAGCACGATATACTCCGTCTGCTTTATGTTTGCCAAGAGCTCCAATGAGGCGGATGACCTCTTTCAGGAGATACTTATACGTCTGTGGCAGGGCTTTGATAACTTCCACCACGAGAGCAAGCTATCAACGTGGGTATGGCGCGTGAGCCTAAATACGTGTATCTCTGCTGACCGCAAGCTCAAGCACTATAAGGAGGCAGCTATTGACTTCGGACGCAACCTCTACCACGACAGCGACACCGAGAGCCGCCAGGCACAGATGCTTCACGAGCGCATACAACGCCTGCAACCCTTTGACCGCGCGATAGTGCTGCTGTGGCTTGAGAGTATGTCCTACGAGGAGATAGCCGCTATCGTGGGTATAACACCAAAGAATGTGTCGGTGCGCCTCTACCGCATAAAGGAGGAGCTTAAGAAGATGAATAACCAATAAAAAACTATACCACTATGAACGACAATAACAACACCCGTGAGCTTGAGGAGCTACGCGACCAGATAACACAGCTACGCCAGATGCTTGAGAGGGAGGGACGACTCAATGAACGCACCGTGCGTCGTGCAATGGGTGAGAAGGCACATAAGCTCACATCGCGTGGCATAGGCTACGTCATCATCGACATTGTAGGCATCTTTATTATGTTTACTGCGATTTATGTCCTTGAGCTAAATATGATGTTTGCCTATGCGTGGATACCCTTTGCCCTCATTGCTGTGGGCTACGACCTCTATATGAATAGCCTTATGCCCGCCGACCTCTTTACATACGGCAGCCTCATAGATATTGCCCGTGCAGGTGTCCGCTATAAGCGATTTACCTACCTATGGTTTGCCATATCTATACCATTTATCTCGGTGTGGGGTTACCTCTTTGTGTCACAGATGTTGCACAACTACGGCGAGGTTACAATAGGCTTCTTTGTAGGAATTGTCATCGGTGGATGCTTCGCTGCGGTAAACATTGTTAAGGCACTGCGCACCGCTAACGATATCATCCGTCAAGTCAATGAGCTTATGCGTGAGTAACACGAGTAAAAAGCTGTAAACACCTCGCCTATGTCGGTATATACCAAACTTCTCGCATCACTGCACACGTTGCTCTATGGTAACGTGTGTATTGCTTGTGGTGAGCCTATAAGCGATGTTATGCACGGTATGTGTACCCACTGCCGCTATGCCATACCCGAAACAAACTATTGGAAGCACGCCAGCAACCCCATTATGGAGCGTCTTGAGGGTCTTATGCCCTTTGAACACGCATCGGCACTCTTCTTCTATGCTGTGGAGAGCGACTGGCGCAAACTCATTCATAGCTTTAAGTATGGCAGTAGCTGGCATAAGGCATATAGTATGGGTCGCTGGTATGGCTATGCCCTTAAGGAGTCGCCCTACTATGCCGATATAGATGTCATCGTGCCTGTGCCTCTGCACTATAAGAAGATTGCGCGACGTAGCTATAACCAATCGCAATATATAGCAGATGGTATATCGAATGTTATGGGCGTTAGAGTAGATGGCAGTGCTGTGTGCCGCGTTGTAAATAATCCGTCGCAGGCGCGTTTGGAGCGCGATATGAGGTGGAATAATGTTGATAGTATCTTTGCTGTGCGACACGCTGAACGGCTACGTGGCAAGCATATACTGCTTGTCGATGACGTGCTTACTACGGGTGCCACCATCATCTCGTGCGCCAATGCTATCGTGCGTGCTGTCCCCGACTGTCGCATCTCTGTAGCCGTTCTCGCCGTAACGCGCCATATCGTCAAGGAGTAGACTGTCTCGCTCGCCCGACTCGGGTAGGTAGGTCTGGAGGGATTGGCTACTACGCAGACCTGCGGTCTGCTCCGCTTAACGCCTTTCCCTTCCGCTCGCCGCTGGGGCCCTTGCAAAGACCACAAAGCAAGAAGCTACTACGTAGCCCATTTTTTGTTTTCCATACCTCCGTCAACAAGCAAGCTTGAGCCGTAGGCATAAAAAACAAAAAGATGTCTTGCGACATCTTCTTGCTCTTTTGGTCTTTGCGGAGAGGGAGGCTCTCGAACCTACACTTTCAAGAAATATCATAAAATTGCAAATCACTGATAATCATATACTATCTAAAGTGCAGAGTAAATCTAAATCTTTCTGAATATCTTTTGCTATTCCAAATATTGGGTGTATATTTGGGTGT
>JAEIGA010000126.1_pt1 | contig 105655 bp, 110 predicted proteins | sample 9270691 | NCBI WGS metagenome assembly JAEIGA01 (sample SAMN17057246, study PRJNA624740) | gut metagenome | biome: biome; isolation source: fecal sample | host: Bos grunniens | place: China: Xizang | collected 2019 | reverse complement strand
TTTTTCAAAAAAAATAAAAAATGAAAAGGTGGAAAAATATATGAGTGAAATAAAGAAAGTAAATGGGAAAACAGTATTTAAAAGATTTATATCATATGAACAAGATAAAGAATTTATTAAAAATAGTGAATTAAGTGAAGCGAAAGATGAAGGAATTAAAGAAGGAATTAAAGAAGGTTCATATGATAAACAAATTGAAATTGCGAAAAATCTACTTAATGAAAATATGGATATAAAAACTATTTCAAAAGTAACTGGTCTATCAATAGAAAATATTAATAAATTAAAAATAAAGTAAAAACCACTTTATTTTTTTATTTTATATGTTATAATTAAAGTACCTATAAGAATTAGTGTACATATAACCCACTAAAACTTCGATAAGGGAATCGGGAATAATAAATGGTGTTGAATACTTACTTGTTAAGGATCCTAAAGTTTATTACAAGATGCCCACCTGCACATATGTGTAGGTTTATCGTAACAATTCTTATAGGTTTTTTTGAGGTAAAATATGTTTGATAGATTAGAAAAACTTATAGGAAAAGAAAATATTGAATTATTACATTCTAAAACTGTGTTAGTAATAGGTTTAGGTGGAGTAGGTGGTATGGCTGTTGAAACACTTATTAGAAATGGTATAGAAAACATTATATTAGTTGATAATGATATAGTTGATATAACTAATAAAAATAGACAAATAATCGCTACTGATTTAACTATAAATAAATTAAAAACAGATGCTTTTGAAGAAAGAATTAAAAAAATAAATAAAAATGTAAATATAATAAAAATTAATTATTTTATTACTAAAAATAATGTAGATAGTTTATTTGAATATAAATTTGATTATTTAATAGATGCATGTGATACTATTTCAACTAAAATATTATTAATTGAAAAATGTTTAGAAAAAAATATTAAATTTATTTCTTCAATGGGTACTGGTAATAAATTTGATATTACAAAATTAAAAATAATTGATATAAAGAAAACTAGTTATGATCCAATCGCAAAAGTTATTAGAAAAAAATTAAAAGATGATAAGATTAAAGGAAAAGTTATGGTTGTTTCTAGTGATGAAATGCCTATAAAAACAAATAATAGAACACCTTATTCTTATAGTGTAGTACCTAATACTGCAGGTATTATGATTGCTGATTATATAATTAAAGATATAATAAATATTGAATTTTTTAATTAATATGTTAATATATTATAGTCACTAATTTTTTTAGGAGGTTTAAAAAATGGCTAAAATAGATGAATTATTTATAAAAGAGGTAGTTAATCAAGAAAAAAAATCTATTTATTCAGATGCAATTTTAGATAATATAAATAATAATGAATTTAAAAGAGTATTAACAAGATTAGAAAAATTATCTGAAATGTATTATACAAAGAAAAAGTTTGATGATGAATTAATCGTAGAATTAGGTATAATAAATTGTTCTAATGCTTTTAAACAAATTACTAAAAAATATGTTGAATATAAAAAAGATAATGTATATGATTTAAATAGTGTTAAAATAGATAAAATAATTAATAATAATTATCAAAAATTAAGAAAAACTACTTTTAAAAATAATAGTGAAAATATGATATATAATATTGCTGTAATTAAAACTTTTTCTAATATATATTTTCAAATAAAAGATTTAAACAAAGGAAAAGATTATACAGATAAGAATTTTATTGAAACAAAAAGAAAAATATCAATAAAACAATCATTTAATAGTAATTTAGTTAAAGCTAAAGAACTAGGTAGTAATGTAGATTTATCTATTAATGATATAGAAAATATTGTTAATAATAATTTGGATAATGGTATAGAAAATATTAATAGTTTATTTGTTAAAGATAAAAAATATGTATATAAAAAGTAATGATATATTATTAATCATTACTTTTTTTATTTATATTTTCTATTTTCATATATATTTCATTTAAACTTTTTTCATAACTACTAGTTAATTTAGCTTTATAATATTTTTTGTTTTTTAAATTATCAGGCATATATTGTTGTTTAACATAACTACCTTTATAGTCATGTGGATATTTATATATTTTAGAGTCTATTTTAATAGTATTAGGAATTGGATATACTTCATTATCATTTAAATCATTATATGCTTTATCAAAAGCTAAATAAGCACTATTAGATTTAGGTGATAAAGCCATTTCTACTATAGTTTTAGCAAGTATTATTCTAGCTTCAGGCATTCCAACTCTTTCACATGCATTAATCGCACTTTCAACTTTAACTCCCATTAGAGGAGATGCTAAACCTATATCTTCATACGCTATTACAGTCATTCTTCTATATATACTATCTAAATCTCCTTGTTTTATTAATCTAGATAAATAATGAAGTGAAGCATTAACATCTGATCCTCTAATAGATTTTTGAAATGCAGATAATAAATCATAATGAAATGATTCATCTTTATCAGATAAAAATATTGGTTTAGAATTTATTTTATTTATTACATCAATATTTATTTTTCTATCATTAGTAGAGTAATAACACATTTCAAGTAAATTATAAGCATTTCTAAGGTCATAACTAGAGAGTTTTGCTATCATCTTAATACTTTTATCATCAATCATAATATCCTTTAAATAAGTACTTTTAATGGCTTTATTTAATCCTTCTATTATTTCATTAGTATTTAATGGTTTTAATTCAAAAATTGAACATCTACTTCTTAAAGCAGGATTTATTTTATGATAGGGATTAGAAGTTGTTAAACCTATTAAGGTAATAAGACCATTTTCTAATACAGGTAATAATATATCTTGTTTATCTTTATTTAATCTATGAATTTCATCCATTATTAATATAATACCACCATACATTTTAGCTTCTTCTATAACAATATTAATATCTTTTTTATCATTAATAGTAGCATTTAAAAATCTATATTTTAAATCTATTTCATTTGCGATTACAGTAGCAATACTAGTTTTACCAATACCTGGAGGACCATATAATATCATAGAAAATATTCTTTTATTATTAATAAAATTCCTAATAGGACAATTATCACCAACTAAATGTTTTTGACCAATTATATCATCTAATTTATTAGGTCTAAGTTTAATTGCTAAAGGTTCATCCATTAATATCACCATTATATTTTTCAATTAAATTCTGCATTTTTTAACCTCCATGGTAATATTATAACATGTTTACATTTAATATAATAATTATTTTGTAAACTAATTGTATTTTTTTATATTTATTAGTATAATTTAAGTAGGTGTAATAATGAAAATAGAAGAAATAGAAAAACAAATTAAAGATTATATGAATTATTTAAGTGTTGAAAGACAATTAAGTAATAATACCATTGATGGTTATAAAAGAGATTTAATAGATATGTTTTCTTATATAACAAAAGAATATAAAAATATAACAAAAGAAGATATAATTACTTATTTATCTTACTTAAATAAAAAATTAAATCCAAAAAGTATAAATAGACATATAGTATCAATTAAAAATTATTTTAAATTTTTACAAAGAAATAATTATATTAAAGATAATATAATAAGTGATATAACAGGAATAAAAACTAGTAAAAATATTCCAAAAGTATTATCTGAAAATGATATTAATAAACTGCTAAATATAAATTTAAAAGATAATATTAGTTATAGAAATAAAGCAATGCTTGAACTTATGTATAGTTCTGGTCTTAGAGTAAGTGAATTATTAAATTTAACTTTAAATAATATAGATTTAAATATGAATACTGTAAGAATATTTGGTAAAGGTAGTAAAGAAAGAATAATGCCTATTGATGATATTGCTTCTAAATACTTATTTGAATATATAAATATATATAGAGTAACTTTAATGCATAATAAAACTACAGATATATTATTCTTAAATAGTAGAGGAGATAAACTATCAAGACAAGGTTTCTTTAAAATATTAAAAGGAATAGCTTTAGAAAAAGGAATAAATAAAGATATATCACCTCATACAATAAGACATTCATTCGCAACACATATGCTTAATCATGGTGCAGATTTAAGAAGTATACAAACAATGCTTGGTCATGAAAATATAGAAACTACTCAAATTTATACACATGTTTCAAATAATTTTGTAAAGAAAAATTATGAAGAATCACATCCAAGAAGTAAAAGGAGTTAAAATGATAAAAAATATAATATTTGATTTTGGAAATATAATAGTAAAATTTAATAATTATGATATGGTATCTAAATTTACTGATAAAGAAGAAATAAAAGAATTTTTAATTAATGAAGTAGTACATTCAGATGAGTGGTTAAAAAAAGGTATGATTGATTTAGGGTTAATTTCTTTAAAAGAAATGGCGAATAGAATTAATAAAAGAACCAACTATAAATATAAAAATGAAGTATATGATTTTAGTACAAAATTTCCTTATGAATTAGAATATAATGGAAATGTATTAAAATTAATTAAGAAATTAAAGGATAAAGGCTATAAATTATATTTACTTTCTAATACATCAGAGGAAGTTTTTAAACTATTTATGAAAGATTTAGAACCTTTATTTGATGGTATGGTATTATCTTATAAAATAAATATGATTAAACCATATGATGGTATATATCAGTATTTAATTAATACATTTAAATTAAATTCTAAAGAATGTTTATTTATTGATGATAGACAAGATAATATAGATACTGCGAATAAATATGGAATTAAGGGTAGAAAAATTAATAGAGATGATTATAATGATATTTTAAAAGTTTTAGAAGAATATAATATTTTTGGAGGAAATATATGAAAGCTATAGAGAAATATAAAACGTGGTTAAATGGTAATTTTTTAAATAAAAACGATAAAGAAATATTAAAAAATATGAATGAAGAAACAATTAAAGAAAACTTTTCTAGTGACTTAAACTTTGGTACTGCAGGAATTAGAGGAATAATGGATTTAGGTACAAATAAAATTAATATATATAATATAAAAAGAGTAACACAAGGCCTAAGTAATTATTTAATAAAACATTATAATAATCCAAGTGTTGTAATTGGTTATGATACAAGAAATAACTCTTATGAATACGCAATAACTACAGCTCTAGTACTAAATAATAATAAAATAAAAACATATTTATTTAAAGATATATCAAGCACACCACTTGTTAGTTATGCAGTAAAATATTTAAAATGTTCTTCTGGTATAGTAATAACATCTTCACATAATGCATCAGTATATAATGGATATAAAGTATATAATGATAAAGGATGCCAAATACTAGAAAAAGAAGCTAATTTAATAATAGATGAAATAAATAATACTAATTATAATATTAAAGAAGAAAACATTAATAATGAGTACTTTAATTATGTTAATGAATCTATTAATGAATCATTTGTAGAAGAAAATGAAAAAGTTATAATTAATAAAAATATTATAGATAATTATGCTTCTAAATTAAAAATAACTTATACATCTCTTCATGGGACTGGAATTAAAGTAATACCATTTATATTTGAAAAATATAAAATAAGATATAACTTAGTTAATGAACAATGTAAAATAGACAAAGATTTTACATATGCACCTGAACCAAATCCTGAATACTTATATAACTATGATTTAGCGTTTAAATATGCTGAAGACTTAAATTCAGATGTTATAATCGCAACAGATCCTGATGCAGATAGAATAGGGGTATTATATAAAAAAGATGATAACTATGAAATGATAGATGGAAATATGCTTGGAAATATATTCCTATACTATATTTTAAATAATAAAAAAATATTAAAAAATAACTATTGTGTTAGAAGTATAGTATCTAGTAATATGTTTGATAAAATCGCTGATTTATATAATGCTAAAGTAGTAGAAGTACTAACTGGTTGTAAAAATATTGTACAAGTAAAAAATAATGATAAAGATAATTATATATTTGGATTTGAAGAAAGTTTAGGATATGTATTTAACATAGATATAAATGATAAAAATTCAATATCATCTACTATATTTTTAATTGAAATATTATCTTATTTAAAAAGTATAGATTCTTCATTAGATCAATATATAGAAGAAATATATAATAAATTTGGTTATTATAAAACTAAAACTATATCACTAACACTAAATCAAAATAAAATAGAATCATTAATGAATAAACTAAGAAAAGAAAACTTATTTAATGAAAAAGAAAAAATAGATTACTTAAAAGAAGAAAACGATTTAAAAACAAATGCATTAAAATTTATAATAAATAATAATGAGTACTTTATGATTAGACCTAGTGGAACAGAACCTAAAATAAAAATATATATGATAGTAAATGATACAAATATGAATAAATGTAACCTAAGAATTAATAATTTAGAAACAAAAATTAAAGAAATTATAAAAGAATAACGTTAAAAACGTTATTTTTTTTCGACATAATTCGATTTTTGTTGACAAATAAAAATCTGTTTGATAATATATGAAATCGACACTAACTTTTAAAGTTAATTTGGGGGATTATTTATGGAAGTAAAGAAAGCAACATATTTATTTATTAAAAGATTATTTGATATCTCATTAAGTTTATTTGGTTTGATATTCGCATTTATACCAATGATAATTATATCTATCGCAATAAAATTAGAAAGTAAAGGTCCAGTATTCTTTAAACAAGTAAGAACTGGTAAAGGTGGTAAAAATTTCAATTTATATAAGTTTAGAAGTATGACTGTAGATAATGATGTAATGAATTTTAAAACTGAAAATAAAATAACTAAAGTAGGTAAATTTATAAGAAAAACATCATTAGATGAACTACCACAACTATTTAATATTTTAAAAGGAGAAATGTCATTTATAGGCCCAAGACCTTGGATAGTAGAATATTATAATAATTTTAATGCATACCAAAAAAGAAGAGTAGAAGTATTACCAGGAATAACTGGACTTGCTCAAGTCATGGGAAGAAATGGTATATCTATATTTGAAAAAATTAATTATGATATTGAATATGTAGATAACTTCTCATTCAAAATGGATTTAAAAGTAGTTTTTAAGACTATTAAAACTGTTTTATCTAAAGATGGAGCAGAACTATCTAAATATGGAATAAAAGAAGAATTAGAAGATTTAAAGCATCAAAATGCTTAATAAAAGGGGTACACATTATAATAAATATAACACCAGGAACTGCCTAACCAGCAGTTTTTGGTACGTAAAGGGGAGTTTAAAATGAAAGATCTAGTAAGCATAATTATTCCAGTATATAATGCAGAAAAATTTATAGACGAAACAATCAATACAGTATTAAATCAAACATATACTAATTGGGAATTATTACTAGTAAATGATTGTTCAACTGATAATAGTGTTAAATTAATTAAAAAATATTTAAAAGACAATAGAATTAAATTAATAAATAATAAAACTAATTCAAAAGCTGCAATATCAAGAAATAATGGAATAAAAAAAGCAAAAGGTAGATATATATGTTTTTTAGATGCAGATGATTTATGGAATAAAGAAAAATTAGAAAAACAAGTTAAATTTATGAATGAAAAGGATTGTGCATTTTCCTTTACAGGATATGAATTTGCAGATGAAAACGGAAAACCAAATGGTAAAAAAGTATTTATACCAGAAACAATTACATATAAGCAAGCATTAAAAAACACTACTATTTGGACTAGTACAGTAATGTTTGATATGAATAAATTATCTAAAGAAGATATATATATGCCAAATGTAGCTAGAGGACAAGACACAGCAACTTGGTGGAAGGTATTAAGAAAAATAAATTATGCATATGGATTAAATGAAATTTTATCTTTTTATAGAAGAACAAGTGCTTCTTTATCCGCAAATAAATTTGTAGCATTAAAAAGAACATGGAATTTATATAGAAACGTAGAACATTTAAATATATTTTCAAGTTCATATAACTTTATATGGTATTGCTTTAACGCAGTAAAAAGGAGAATATAATTATGAAAAATATCTGTATTTGTGGACATTTTGCAGATGGATTAAATTCATATGATGGGCAAACAATTAAAACTAGAAACGTCTATAAACAATTATTAAAAAAATATGGGATTAATAATGTGAGTAAAATAGATACACACAATTGGAAAAAACACCCTTTTAAAATGCTTATTAGTTGTATAAATTATTCAAAAAAATCTAGTGATATAATTATTCTTCCCGCACATAAAGGGTTAAGAGTTTTTATTCCATTATTTAATTTTTTTAGAAAAAAATATGGATTTAATTTACATTATGTCGTAATTGGTGGTTGGTTATTTTCGTTAATAAAAAATAATAAATTTATGAAAGAACAATTAAAAAAAGTATCATATATTTATCTAGAAAACAATAAAACAATTAATCAATTAAGTGAATTAGGATTAACGAATCTATATCAAATGAATAATTTTAAAGATTTAAAAATATCTAGTTACAGATATAAATATGATAATAAAATATTTAATTGCTGCATTTTTTCTAGGATAGAAGAAAAAAAAGGAATTAGTTCTGCAATTAATGTTATTAATAAATTGAATAAAAATGGTATAAAAGTAAATTTAGATATTTATGGAAAAATATCAAATGATTATATTCAAAGTTTTAACAATAAATTAAATAGTTCAATTAACATTAAATATAAAGGTACTATAGACCCAAATCAGAGTGTGGAAACTATCGAAAAATATGATTTATTATTATTTCCAACTAAGTATTATACGGAAGGAATTCCAGGAACAATAATAGATTCGTTTTTTTCTGGTGTGCCAGTTTTAGCTTCAAAGTGGGAAAACTTTGATGAAATAATAGAAGAAAATGAAACAGGTTTTTCTTTTGAATTTGAAAATGATAATGATTTTTATGATAAATTAAAAAAAATAATTATTAATAGAAAACAATTAGAAAAAATGAGAATTAAATGTAAAAATAAAGCAAAAATGTTTACTCCAATTAATTCGTTAAGAATTTTATTTAAGAATATAGGTGATTAAAAATGGCTTTTAATAAGTTTTATATAAAAAAATGGTATAGAATGATAACTGGTAAAAGTATTTTACATGTTAATCAAATTGTTGGTAAATTTTATGATAAACAAGAAATAAGAGGTTACTATAATGATCTTAGGGAAAAAGTTATTAGGAGTAATTTAAAAAATAACGAACTTCCTCTTACTGAATTACCTAATGGTAAAAAAATATATTTTCCTATAGCAATATTTCAGTATGGCTTAGGAGCTTACGATTTATATCTAGAAACTAAAAAAAATGATTATTATACTATTTTTTTGAATGCTGCAAATTGGGCATTAAATAAACAAGAAAAAAATGGTGGTTGGATAACTTTTGATTATGAATGTGTTAGTAATCCATATTCTTCAATGGCACAAGGTGAAGGTATATCTCTTTTGCTAAGAGCTTACAAGGAAACTAATGATAAAAAATATCTTATAAAATCAAAGAAAGCGTTTGATCATATGAAAAAAGATATTTATAAAAATGGTTGTACATTTTATGATGGAAAAGAGATCATATTAAAAGAATTTCCAGAAAAACCAATTGTTTTAAATGGATGGATTTTTTCTTTGTTTGGAATTTACGATTATTATATTGTGAATAAAGAAAAAGAAATAAAAGATTTTTTTGATAAATCAGTTTCTTCTTTATCAAGATATATTTCAAAATTTGATATTGATTATTGGAGTAAATATGATATTGATAAAAAAATAGCTAGTCCTTTTTATCATAAATTACATGTAGAATTATTAAAAGTATTATATGATTTAACTGGTAAAAAAATTTTTCTTGACTATTCAAAAAAATTTAGTAGATATCAAAAAAGAAAAGTAAATAAGGCTAGGGCCTTTATAAAAAAGGCATATCAAAAAATAAAAGAGTGATTGGAGAAATAATAATGAAAAAAAAAGTAACAATAATAATTCCAACATTTTCTAGGGCAAAATATATAAAGCGCGCAATAAATAGTATCTTAAACCAAAGTTATAATAGATATGAAATTATTGTAGTGGATGATAATAATCCAAAAAGCTTGGAAAGAAAAAATATGGAAGATATTATGAGTCAATATAAAGATAATAGATATATAAAGTATTTAAAACATGAAAAAAATAAAAATGGTGCCGCAGCGCGAAACACTGGAATAAAAAATGCTACTGGTGATTATATTACCTTTTTAGATGATGACGATATATTTATGCCAGATAGGTTAGAAAAATGTGTTAATTTATTAGAAAAAAATAGTAATTATGGTGCTGTTTATACCAGTGTCATTCTTACAAAAAACGGTAAGATTAGTGGCTCATTAGAGGCAACAAACGAAGGAAATTTCATTAAAGAAACATTATTAAGAAAACCAATAATTGGAACAGGAAGTAATATGTTTTTTCGAAAAGAAGTGATCGAAGATATTGGTTATTTTGATGAGACTTTTATTCGCCATCAAGATTTGGAATATCTTGTTCGTTTTTTTAAAAAATACAAGATTATTAACTTAAATGAATATCTTGTTATAAAAGATGAGAGTGATAGAAGTAATGTTGTTAATGTAGAAAAAAGTATAGAGTGTAGAAAGCAATTTTTAGATAAATTCAAAAGAGAAATAGAAAATTTGAGTGATAACAATGATATTATGTTTTTAAATTATGTTTCTTTAGCTATGCTTTCTTTATATAATCGAAATTACAGATGTTTTAAAAAAATGAAAATGGAAGCGAAAAAACTTCGAAAAAGTAATATTAAGATAAATATTAAATATTTTATAGGATTTGTAATTGGATATATTAATCTTTTGAAAGTTCGAAGCTTAATTTCAAAAATTAAGGTAAGAAGAGTTGTAGGAAATAAAATGGTAAATAGAATTAAGAAAATGATATAAGTTTTAAAAAATATAAAGGAGGAAAAAAAGTATGAAAATAATTAATGATATAAAAAATAATATTGATGAATTTTTGTGTTCATTATATTTATGGATGTTTTCTTTTACTAGAATTCTTATAGCTAATTATGTAGAATATTCTTTTTTAATTTTATTATTTTCGTCTATAACCATTGTATTTTTGTCACTAATTTTTTCGAAAAAAACAAAGGTAATGAACATAACAGTATTCAAAATATTTTTTATTGTGCTATTTGGATTCATTACTTCATATTTTTTAACTCCAAATTCTATAATATTCCAACGAGCATATGAATTTATAATATATGGAGTAATTAGTATTTATCTTTTTTCAAAAATAAATAACTTAAATAAATTTTTTGAATATTTTGCATATTTATCAGTTTTATCATTTTTTATGCATTTTTTAGATCCACTAAATAATTATAAAATTTTTAGGGATTATATGAGTTTTGGTTTTAATTGTATGTTGTTAGTTTTTTGCGGATGTAGTATTGGTACAAAACTCTTTAATAAAAAAATCTTTGTGTTAATAAAGTATCTTTCGCTGATTGAATTAGCTTTGTTTTGTAATAAAGGAGCATTTGTAACTAGTATATTTCTTGAATTGCTATTTTTATTGTTTGAAACAGAAAAACCTATAAAAAAAATATTTAAAGTTATACTAGTTATGTTATCTGTTATTATGATTTATGTTTTTTTTGATGATTTATTACTATTTATAATAAATAGATTCGAAAAATTAAATATTAGTAGTTATTCGCTTACATCGATTTATAAGGTCCTATTTGGAGATAGTAATGGTTTAGCAGGAAGAGATTTAATTTGGGAAAATGCACTTTCATTTTTTCACGAAAGACCAATATTTGGAAATGGTATTGGCGCTTTTGATACTAAATATGGAGTATACACTCACAATATCTTTCTAGATATATTATGTAGCCACGGAATAATAGGCTTAATAATATTTATTATTTTTATTTTAAAATATTTTATCAAAATTATTAAATCTAATGGTGTTGAAAAAGATGCTTATTTGTTTTTTATCGCGATTGGTGTTGTACCATTGATATTTAGTATATACACATTCAAATGGCAATTTTTTTGGGTATTTATATATTTAGTATTGAAAAAGGATTATATTAAGAAAATAAGACTTGCAAGACAGGAGGGTAAAAATGAAGAAATATAATTTTGTTTTTGTTATATTGCATTACATAGAAATAAATGAAACAATAAATTTTATTAATAGTATTAAAAATTTATATACTGATAAAAATATTAATTTAGGGATAGTTATCGTTGATAATAATTCACCGAATAATACAGGAGCTATTTTAAAAAAGAAGTATTCTTCTACAAAAAATATACATGTTATATTGAATGATAAAAATCTTGGATTTGCTAAAGGGCAAAATATAGGTTTTAAATTTGCTAAAGATAATTTGAATCCAGATTTTATAGCATTGTGCAATAATGATATATTAATGATTCAAAAAGATTTTTTTGAAATTATTATAAGTGAATATGAAAAGGAACACTATAGCCTTATTGGTCCAAAAATATTAAATAATGATAGTATTCAAGCATACTCTCCTATATTAAAAGATGAGCGAGTATTAAAAAAAGAATTACTAAAGTATAGAATTTTATATTGTATGTATTTTTTAAGATTAGATTTCATACGAAAAATATATTTAAAAATAAAATTTTTAATTTTTAAAAACAGAAATGATATAAGAAATAAATACGATTTTGATAAAAAGAAAAGAAATGTTTGTTTACAGGGTAGCTTTATGATTTTTTCAAAACTGTATATTGATAGATTTGATGGTATAAATGATAAGACATTTTTCTATAAGGAGGAACAATTTATAGCGCGAAGATTGTTTAAAAACAATATGATAAGTATATATGAACCAAAACTATATGTTAGACACAATAATGGAATTTCCACAGCTTCTTTAAATAAAAACGAAAGGAAAAAGAATATATTTATTTATAAAAATCAAATATATTCAATAAAACAACTTCTTAAGTCAATAAGAAGTAATGATTTTTAAAAAATGAAAAATAAATCAATATCAAAAAATGCTTTTCTTAATATTATAAGAGTATTATTATCTATAATTTTTCCATTAATTACATACCCTTATGCATCAAGAATTATAGGTGTAGATAATATAGGAAAAGTACAGTTTGGGAATTCTTTAATAATATTTATATCATTAATCGCAGCTTTAGGAATAAATATTTATGCAACTCGTGAAGGAGCAATAGTAAGAAATGATAGGAAAAAATTTGAAAAGTTAGCTAGTGAGCTTTTCTCAATAAACATAATCACTACTCTATTGGCATATATATTATTATTTTTAATTTTATTTTTATTCAAAAAATTTAATAATTATAGATGGTTGATAGCAATACAAAGTATATCGATAATACTAACTTCAATAGGAGTAGAATGGGTTTTTCAGGTTTATGAGGATTATTTTTATATTACAATAAGAAGTATTATTGTACATGTTTTGGCTATCATTTTATTATTTTTATTTGTTCGTAATGAAAATGATTATTACATATATTCTTTGATAACAATCTTTTCTGGATCAGGTGCATATTTATTTAATATTTTTTATGTCAGAAAATATTGTAATTTGAAATTTATAATAAATAAACAAATAATAAAAAAGCATATAAAAAATTTATTAATACTTTTTTCAAATAGTATAGCAATTCAGATTTATATAAATTCGGATTTATTAATGTTAGGATTAATGACAACTGATTATAATGTAGGAATTTATGGAGCAGCTGTTAGAATATACTCTATTATTAAAACGTTACTTAATGCAGTAATTACTGTAATTATACCTAGATTAACATATTTATCAACAAATAATAGTAAAGACGAATATCAACGAATTATATGTAATGTTATTGAATTTTGTTTTTTATTTGTATTACCTTGTTTAATTGGGCTATTTATACTTTCAAAAGAAATAATTTTAGTTATTTTTGGTAATAAATTTTATGAGAGTATACTTATACTTAAGGTTCTTTCTTTTGCTTTAATATTTGCTGTTTTTAGTAATTTATTTGCAAATGCAATTTTAATTACAAATAAAAAAGAAAAATATGTTTTAATTTCAACAGTAATAGCAGCAGCAATTAATGTAATATTAAATTTATTCTTAATTCCAAAATATTTCGAATTAGGAGCAGCAATGACAACATTAATAGCAGAAATAACAGTAATGTTAATTTGTATGTATAATAGTAGAAATTTGATTAAATTTGTAAATTTATTTAAACAGATAATAATAGCAACCATTGAGTGCATTTCAATAGTAGTTATTTATAGTGTAATTATTAATTCTTGTAATAATAATGTATTAATAATTATGCTTACTTTGATTTTTAGTGTTTTTATTTATATACTTATACTTCTTATATTTTATAATAAACAAGTAATATATTTTTTGAAAACAAAATTTCATTTGCAAAAATGATAGAAATAATTTATAATATTTTTCGCTTGAAGAAAGAGAGTTTATTTTAATGAAAATAGCAGTCGCAGGCACAGGCTATGATGGTTTATCTTTATCAACATTACTTAGTTAAAAACATGAAGTTATGGCACTTGATGTCATAGAAGAAAAAATATGATATAGATAATATAATGTTTAGTCCATCATTTTTAAAGGAATTAGGTAATGGATTTACATTCATTGATAATGAATATAAAATAAAATTAGGAGAAAGATATTATTATATAGATTTATTATTATTTAATATAGAATATAATTGTTATGTAGTTATAGAATTAAAGATAACTGAATTAAAGAAAGAACATATAGGTCAGATACAATTTTATATGAATTATATTGATAGGAATTTAAAAAAAATAAATCAAGATAAAACAATCGGAATAATTATTTGTAAACAAGATAATGAAGTTGAAAAATATAAAGATAAAATATATACAAGAGATTAAAACATACTAAATAGAAATTAGTATGTTTTTTTGTAATAATTATATTGGTGATATTATGAAGTTAGAGCCAATTATTTTTACAATGTCTGTAGATAGGAAAGTAGGGGTGTTAAAGACTCCAATAGGTATTTTACTACCGAAGGATTTAATAAGGCTTTTAAGCCTATTAAAAAGCTGTATATGGCACTTTGGGATACAGGTTCAACATATAGAAAATGTTATGATTGCTAGTGGTAAATTAGGTCAAGGTATGGATATTTTAATAGGTATGGATATTATTACTTTAGGAGATTTTGCGATAACAAACTATAATAATAAAACTGTATTTAGTTTTAGATTTCCATCTAGTGAAGTTATAGATTTTGTTAAAAGTGAAAAAAAGTAAACTATATGTTGATTTAGGAATAAATGTTTGTTACAATTTAATTGTATTAATTCTTACCGATAATTAATATGACAATTTGATCGACTAGGGTTTTCTTTATAGGGTAAGATATAAAGATTGCATGCATGCGAGGATATACCTTTCTTAAGGAAGAGGGGTATATCCTCTTTTTTTATTATTTTAGATGGGAGGTATTATATATGAAAAATGAAATAATAAAAACTGATATCATTGATATTGAAAAAATGATTTATGAAATTGATGGAAAGGAAGTTATGCTTGATAGTGATTTAGGAAAGTTATATCATGTAGAAACTAAGAGAATAAATGAGGCAGTAAAAAATAATCCAAATAAATTTCCTAATAGGTATAGTTTTGTCTTAAGTGATAACGAAAAGAAAAATTTGTGGTCGAAATTTTCGACCGCAAATATAAGTACTAAATCTAGAAGTAATCCTAGAGTGTTTACTGAACAAGGAATTTATATGCTTGCGACAATACTAAAATCTAAAGAAGCTACAAAAGTAAGTATTAGAATAATGGACACTTTTGTTAAGATGAGACATTACATTAATTTTAATAAAGTTTTATTGCCGCATAGAGTAATGTTACTTGAAGAGAAAGTAGATAAGGATAGTAAACGAATTGATGAATTATTTGATAAGTTTAATCCTAAAGATATTGCCAAAGACTTTTTATTTTTTAAAGATGATTTATATGATGCATATTCAACTTTGTTAGGTATATTAAATAGATCAAATGAAGAGATAATTATAATTGATAATTACGCTAATAAAGATTTATTAGATATATTAAGAAAAATAAATAGAAAAATTATAATTGTTTCAAAAAATATAGATGATGTTTTAATAAAGAAATATGAGAGTCAGTATAAGAATGTGACATTTATTAAGAATAATTCATTTCATGATAGGTTTATTATTCTTGATAGAAATAGAATGTATTCTTGTGGTTCATCATTAAAGGACGTAGGGAAGAAATGTTTTGCGATTAATGAATTTGAAGATAGTTATTTTATAAAAGATATTTTAAAAAATATAAATATTTATAAATAGTTTTATTTTAGATAGGAGGAATTATATATGAAAAATGAAATAATAATATTTGAAAATCAAGGTGTGAAATTGGAGGTGAATGTGAAAGATGAGACTGTGTGGCTAAACGCAAATCAAATATCAAAATTATTTGATAGAGATTACAAAACAATACGCAAGCATATTAACAATTCACTTTTAGAAGAGTGTAATGGCTCAAGTATCGCAAATTTTGCGACAGTTCAAAAGGAAGGTAATCGTAATGTTGAAAGAACAATTGAATATTACAATCTGGATGTCATTCTTAGCGTTGGTTATAGGGTTAAGAGTAAAAATGGTATAGCTTTTAGAAAATGGGCAAATAATGTTTTAAAAGATTATTTATTAAAAGGATATTCTGTTAATCAAAAAAGATTAGAATATTTAGAAAAGAAAGTTCAATTAATAGATATAGCTAGTAGAATAGAAGATGATATTGATGGAAATGAAGCTAAAGAAATTATTAGAGTTATAAATGATTATAATGAAGCTTTAGATTTATTAGATGAATATGATCATAGAACATTAAAAGTACCTAAAGGAACTAAATCTGATGAAGTTATTACATATGAGAATTGCCTAGATATAATAGGTTTATTAAAGTTTAATAATCAAAGTGATATATTTGCTTTAGAAAGAAATAAAGGATTATCTTCTGTAATAAATAATGTATATGCTTCTTTTGGTGGTGAAGATGTATATAAGAGTATTGAAGAAAAAGCTAGTAATTTCTTATATTTAATAATAAAAAATCATGTATTTATAGACGGAAATAAGAGAATAGCTGCGACTTTATTTATATACTTTTTAGAGTATTATAATATCTTATTTAAAGAAGAAAGAAGAGTAATTGATAATAATACATTAGTTGCATTAACTCTTTTAATTGCGGAGTCTAATCCTAAAGAAAAACAAATATTAATAGATTTAATTATGAATTTTTTAACATAATCTTTGACATAATTTTCGTAATATAGTAATATAAATATATAATAGAGGAGATTATATGAAGATAGGATTATTATTAATTGAAGCATTTATACTTTTTATTTTAACATTTATTTATTGCGCATTTAAAGTAAGTAGTAATAATAATGAATAAAGTTAAAATAGTATTAGTTTTAATATGGATGATTATTATATTTCTTTTTTCTAATCAACCAGCGACTGAGTCAAGTAAAACAAGTTCTAGTTTTATTAGTCACACTATAACAAAAATAATAAAGAAAGATAATAATTATGTTGTTAATAAATATGAAAAAATAGTAAGGAAATGTGCTCATTTTTTTCTTTATTTTGTTTTAGGAATGTTAGTTTTTAATTGTTATAATGAAAAACAATTATTATATGCTTTAATAATATGTTTATTATATTCTATATCTGATGAAATACATCAAATATTTATAGTTGGTAGAAGTTGTGAATTATTTGATATATTTATTGATACTATAGGGTCTTTCTTTGGAATTAATATACTAAATATAATAAGAAAAAATATTAAAAATAAATAATATTTTTTCTTTTTTTAATGGATTTTTTATGTAAATTTGCATTTTTTTAAAAAATGTGTATAATAGGTAAAGATTTTGTGAGTTTAGGGGGGTTTTATGAAAAATAAAATACTTAAATTAGTTAAATACTTATTAATGTTTTTTTATTCTTTAAGTACATTATTTATACTTATAAGTATATTTAGATTAAATGTATTAAAAAATAGTTATTTTACTTTATTAAGTTTGTTTTTAGTAGGTATATGTTTTATTTTAAATTATAGATTAATTAAAAGTAAAAGAAGTATCGCTAAAAAGATTATTATTATAATAATTATATTATTAAGTATACTTAATATTGTTGGTATTAAATATACACAAAATACAATTAAGTTTATTGATAATGTTACTAAAATCAAATATGAGAAACAAACATATTCAGTAATTGTATTAAATAGTAACTACAAAGAAATATCTGATTTAAATGATAAGAAAATTGGTTTCTTAAGTACAAATATTAATTATGATAAAACTACTAAAAAGTTAGATAAAAAAATTGATTTTAAAGATAATAAATATGAAAATATTGGTTCTTTAATCGCAGGAATTTATAATAATGAAGTTGATGCGATTGTTATTGATGAAGCATATTTAGATATAATAGAAGATAATCATATTAATTTTTATAATGAATCAAAAGTTATTTATACATTTAGTATAAATGTTAAAACAAAAGATACTGTTAAAAAAGTAGATATCAATAAAGATCCATTTATTATATACATTAGTGGTAGTGATTCAAGAACTGGTGTTGAAACAACTGCTAGAAGTGATGTAAATATTGTAGCAGTAGTAAATCCAAAAGAAAATAAGATATTACTAATATCAATACCAAGAGATTATTATGTACAACTACATGGTACGACTGGAACTAAAGATAAGTTAACACATGCTGGTGTATATGGTATAGAAAAGAGTATAACTACAATAGAAGATTTACTTGATATAGATATTAACTACTATACAAAAGTAAGTTTTAATACAGTTATTAATGTAGTAGATGTAATTGATGGAATAGATGTTTATTCTGATACTGAATTTAAAAATACTGGTTTAAATCGTACTGCATGTAGTTATGTAGTAGGTATGAATCATTTAAATGGTCAATGTGCATTAGCTTTTGCTAGAGAAAGACACATTTATACAACTGGAGATAGACATAGAGGACAAAATCAACAAGCAGTAATAACTGCAATAGTTGATAAATTAAGTCATAATCCAAAATATTTAGTTAAGTATAAAGATATATTAGAAGCAATTGATGGTTCATTTGTAACTGATTTAACATATGATGAAATAACATCACTAGCTAAATATCAATTAAGTGAATTAAAAGAATGGAAAGTGGAATCTATTAGTTTAGATGGAACTGGTTCTATGGAAAGTACATATAGTATGGGTAATATTAAATTATATGTTATGCTACCTGATGAGTCTACTATAGAAACAGCAAAAACTAAAATTAATGAATATTTAAATAAATAGGGGGAATATAAATGGAAGAAATTAATTTAAAGGAATTATTTGATTATATAAAAGAAAAATGGTTAATAATATTAATCGTTGTATTATCGTTTTTATCAATAACATTTGTTTATGATAAATTTATAAAAGTTAAAACATATAGTACTTATACAACAATTGCACTAGTTAAATCTAATACAGATACTAAAGGTTTAACACAAAGTGATATTCAAATAAATCAAAGCTTAATTAATACTTATTCAGAAATAGTAAAAAGTAAAAAAGTATTAAATCAAGTTATGAAAGAATTAGATATCAAATATAGTATTAAAGAATTATCTAATAAAATAGAAGTTAATTCTGTAAATGATACTGAAATTATTAAAATAAAAGTAACTGATACTAATAGTAATGATGCTTATTTAATAACTAATTCAGTTTCTAAATATTTTATAAAAGAAGTTAATGATATTTATCAAATGGAAAATGTTAGTGTAGTAGATAGTGCAGAAATAAGTAATGAAGTTAGTAATAATACTTTAATAAGAGATTTAGCAATTGCTATATTATTTGGAATAGCTTCTTCTTCTTTAGTATTATTTATAATATTCTATTTTGATGATAGAATTAAGTATAATGAATCATTTGAAGAAGAAATAGGTTTACCAGTTGTTTCTACTATATTTAAAAGTAGAATAAATGATAATAAGAAAAGAAAAATTAAAACAGAATTAATAGTTAATAAATATCCAAAATCAGTTGTTAGTGAAAGTATTAAAAATTTAAGAACTAATTTACAATTTTCATCTATTGATAAAACTTTAAGAACTTTATTAATAACAAGTTCTATTCCATCAGAAGGAAAGAGTTTTATTAGTAGTAATTTAGCGATTAGTTTTGCTCAAGCTAATAAAAGAGTATTATTAATTGATTGTGATATGAGAAAAGGTAGATTACATAAAATTTTTAGATTAAATAATACTAATGGATATTCTAATTTATTAGTAGATAAAATAGAAAATTATAAAGAATATATTAAAAAAACAAATATACCTAATTTAAGTGTTATTACAAGGGGTACAATTCCTCCTAATCCTAGTGAATTATTAAATTCAACTAAGAATAAAGAATTAATAAAAGAATTAAAAAAACACTTTGATAAAATTATATTTGACGGAGTACCTTGTTCTGGTTTAACTGATTCAGTTATTATGTCTTCATTAGTAGATAAAGTAGCAATCATCACATCTAATAAATATTGTCCTAAAACTGAATTAATGAATACTATAAATACATTTAAAAAGGCAAATGCTTCTATCGCAGGAATTATAGTAAATAATATTAATTCAAATAAGGGATATTATGGTAAATATTATTACTATTACGGAGATAAAAAATAATGATAGATATTCATTCTCATTTAATATATAATGTTGATGATGGATCTAAAAGTTTAGAAGAATCTATTAATATTCTTGATAATTATAGTAAAAATGGAATAACAGATATTATTTTAACTCCTCATTATATTAATGAAACTAAATATAATTCTTTAAAATCTGATAATGTTAAAATATTTAAAGGATTAAAAAAAGAATTAAAAAAGAATAATATAGATATTAATATATATTTAGGTAATGAAATATATATAGATAATAATATTTTTGATTTAATTAAAGAAAATAAAATATCTACATTAAATAATACTGAATATGTTTTAGTAGAATTACCTTTAAATGGTATATATAATGATTATATTGATATTTTTACATCATTAATAAATGAAGGTTGTAAGATAGTACTTGCGCATCCTGAAAGATATACTAGTTTTCAAGAAGATTATAATAAAATATTAGAATTAGAAGAGTTAGGGGTATTATTTCAATGTAATATAAATAGTATTATTAATAAGTATGGAAATAATTCTAAGAAGTTATTTAAAAGACTTTTAAAGGATAAAAAAGTTGCCTTTTTAGGTACAGATATACATAAAGATGTAAAAGACTATTCTTTTATTAAAAAGTCTATTAAAAAGATAAGTAAATATGTTTCAGATGATTATTTAAATGATATACTTATTAACAATGCTAAAAATATTATAAAATAACGTAATAGTTTACGTTATTTTTTAAATTATTAAAAATTATTAAATTAATTGACTAATTTAAATATTAATAATAAAATAATAAGAGTGGAAGTGAAATAACATGAAAGAGTATTATAAATATATTAATTATTATGGTAAAGATATATTAAAAAGTAAAAAAGTTAAAAGTCAAAAACAATTTATTCAACATGGAAATGTATCAGTTTATGATCATACTTATAGTGTAGCTGTTTTATCACTATATTTAGCAGATAAATTAAATATTAATGTAGATGAAAAATCATTAGTAAGAGGTGCTTTATTACATGATTATTTCTTATATGATTGGCATGTAAAAGATAAATCACATAGACTTCATGGTTATACTCATGCAAATACTGCATTAAAAAATGCTAAAAGAGATTTTAAAATAAATAAAATAGAAGAGAATATGATCAAATGCCATATGTTTCCTTTGAATCTATTTAGTATACCTAAATATAAAGAAGCTAAAATACTATGCATTTGTGATAAATTATGTGCTATTTCAGAAACTTTACCTATAAAAGGTATTTTAGTAAAAATATCAGAATTAAAGAGTTTATAAACAAACTCTTTTTATTTTACATATAAAAAATACTATGAATAACAAGGAAAAAGTAGGGGAGTAGGTTGACAAATAGTAGTAAAAAAGTATATAATAATATCATTTCGCTAATCAAAGGAGTGATATGAAATGAACAATAATAAACTACTAGAAAAATACGCCAACATCACAACATTTGACGGAAAAAAATATAAAATTAGAACTAAGAATTATTATATCTCTAAAAGTAACTTTGGAGAAGTATTAGTTGTTAAAGCTAAGGATTCAGCTAATAAAAATTTATATATTGTAAAAGAAGTATACTCTTTAGATGATAATAGATTAAGATTCTTATGTGATATATATAAAGATGTTAATACATTCTCAACTATAGAAAAAAATATTAATGGTGATGAGAAAAAAATTATTGTATTAAATGATTATCAAGATTATAAAGAAAGAATTATGAGTATAGGTAATATTAAATCAATAAAAACAGATCTAATTAATATTGAAGAGAAGAGTAAATTTAAATTATTAAAAAAGATAAAAGGAACTAAATAATATTAGTTCCTTATTTTATTTTATATATTAGTTTACATAATAGTTATTATATGAAATTAATTATTATATCTTTCTTGATTGAATTTCAGCCATTTTCATAAATACTTCTGATGAGTTATCAGCGTTTAATTCTGTATAACCTAATTCTTTTAAAGCTTGTTCCTTAGCTGAAGTTAATTCTTGAGTTCTAGATAATACTTCTTCATGTTTTTCTTCAATATCTGCTTCAAACTTCTTATGAACTTCTTTTAATTTGTTTATAGATGCTCCCTTATTATTATAGAAAATCATAGCTTGATATATTATACTTTCAAATGCAAATTGTTCATCCTTATTAAATACAAATTCATTCGCACCTATAAATCCAGTAGTTTTTGCTATATATCCAAGTAAATATTTGATTTCTGGTGAATTATCTAAAGCTTCTAATAAATAATATAAATATTTAACTATATTAGTACCATCAATAGAATTATTTTCTTCACTTTCTTCTAATATTTCTTTTAATATAGATATAATATCATTTAATAGTTTTTGATTAGTAGTATTTAAGTTGTTAAACTGTATCCTACCCTTTTGTAAAAGGGGAGATGAATCTTCATTAAGTAATGAATTCGCATGTTTAATAAAGTCATTATCTACTATAACACTATCTATTTCATCTATATTTTTTATATTTAATAAACTAAATAACTTTAGTTTCTTTTCTAATGGCCAATCAGATATACTATCCATTTCTAAATAATTATATACCATTTGTCTACTTACACCTAAATACTTAGCTAATTTAACTTTAGATATACCAGTTTCACTTAATATTTCATTTAAACGTTTCATACATATACCTCCCTAGTATATATACATTTTATATCATGTTAAATAAGATGTCAATAAAAAGTAAAGAAAAAAGAAAGATTTACTTTCTTTATAAATACCATAATTTCTTATCATCTTTTCTTACTTCTTTAATAATACCTCCACCAAGACATTCATCTTTATCATATAAAACAAAAGCTTGCCCAGGTGTTACTGATTTAACATTATCATATCTTACTAATAATTCATTATTATCTAAATATTCGATAGAAACATCTATATCTTCTTGTCTATATCTAAATTTTGCCTTAGCTTTATTAGGTCTTTTATCAGATATAAAATTCATATCCTCAATAATAGCAGATGTACTTAACAAATATTTAGTATCATCTCCTAAAGATACATATAAATAATTTTTATCTAAATCTTTACCAACAACATATAATCTATCTTTATTACCACCAATATCAAGTCCTCTTCTTTGACCAATAGTGTAGTACATTAATCCTATATGCTCCCCTACTTTATTGTTTGTATCTATATCAATAACGTCTCCAGGTGTATTTGGTAAATAATTAGTTAAAAATTCTTTAAAATTTCTTTCTCCAATAAAACATATACCAGTTGAATCTTTTTTATTCGCAACTGATAAATTTAATTCATTTGCTATTTTTCTTACTTCTTCTTTTTTTAAATCTCCTACTGGAAATATTACATTTTCTAGTTGTTTTTTAGATACTTGAGATAAAAAATATGTTTGATCTTTATTAGAATCTATTCCTTTATATAATTTACCATCAATCATTCTAGCATAATGTCCTGTTGCGATATAATCTGCGCCTAATTTTTCAGCTTCTTTTTTAAACATATCAAATTTAATATATTTGTTACACATTATATCTGGATTAGGAGTTCTACCCTTTTTTAATTCATCTAAAAAATATTTAAATACATAATCCCAGTATTCTTTTACAAAATCAATTCTATGAAGTTTAATATTAAGTTTATTACATACATCTAATGCATCATTATAATCTTGTTCTTGAGTACAAATATTATTATTTAAAGTAGGATTACCATTAATATCATTATTTAATGATGAATCCCAGTTTCTCATAAATAATCCTTCTACTTCATAACCTTCTTTTTTTAATAAATATGCACTTACTATAGAATCTACTCCACCACTAATTCCAACTATAACCTTTTTCACTTAAATCACCAAGGATATTATACATTATTTAATAAATTTAGTAAATATTTTAATAAAGTAAGGTGTTACAAAACCATCAATTAAACTACATATAAAACTAAATAATATTAATAAAAATAATATATATAAGTACTTACCCATAAAATTATTAAAATTTAATTGTTTTTTCTTAAATGCATTAATTAATAGATTAATAGATATATTAAGTGAATAAGTACTTAAAAGTATAGTTAAAAAGCATATTATTAAATGACTAGGAAATAAATATATAATAGATATTATAAAACCATTAAACTTATATTTAGCAAATATACCTGCTAGTGAAAAACCCAAAGTAAATGCTTTAAAAAAAACCATTAAATATATAAATATTATTCCAATACCACTAATGCCTAATAACCACATTATTATAAAGTATATATTATTATCTATTAATGATTTTTTAAATATTTTAATTTGTTCACTAAAGCTATATTTTAAATTAAAAAAATTAGATACACTATCTAAAACATATTTCTTATCACTATTATTTAAAAAAGTTATATAAAAACTACCTACAATTAATCCTACAAAAAATACTATTAATACTATAAAATATAAAATATTATTTTTACTTAGTTCTTTTCTATAAATATTATAAATGTCTTTCATATAATCTCCTTCATTTAATACTATGATATATATAATAACAATAGAACTTTTTTTAAATTTAAACATAATATAAATTAAAGAAAGGAAAATATATATGAATTATAATTATAACTATGGTCATAAAAATGATGAGAGATTTGTTGGAGGATTCTTTGGCCCATTTATATTAGGAGGAATAACTGGGGGTTTAGTCGCACCTTTATTCTATAATAATAGACCTATGTATTATCAATATCCTCCATATTATGTATCTTACCCTTATTATAGATAGAAGCTATGCTTCTTTTTTTTAATAACCTATATTCTCTTATGTATATCCCATTATATTTTATATAATTATTTTTATTTCTATATATATTATATATACTTTTTACATATTTATTTGATTTGAAATTCTGTTTATATATTAATTTTTCATATAAAAATAAATTATAATAATAATTTTTATTTTTAATATATTTTTTATGTTCATTTATAATAAATAAGGTTAGAAAAATACTATTATATAGTTTTAAAAAGAATATAAAAAAAATTAATAAAATAATAGATATTATTAGTGAAATATTGAATGATAATCTATAATTAAATATTTTATTAAAAATAATATTTAATATTTTATATCCATCTAATGGTAATATAGGTATTATATTAAATATAAATATTAAAAAATTATATTTTCTAGTAATTAAATACATATCATTTGATATTATATTTTTTTCATGTAATAAATATATAATAAAAAAATATATAAATTGAAATAATAAACCAAATATGGATACTAAGAATTCTTCTATTAATGGTTTATCTATTATTTCACTAAATTTAATATATCCACCAAATGGATATATTATTATTTTATCTATTTTCCATGATAATAATATTGCGATAAATAAATGCCCTAATTCATGAATAATAACAATTATATATAAATATATTAAACTCTTAAATAAACCTGTTAAAAACCCTATTAAAAGTAGTAAATAAGTCATATAATCTATTTTAATTTTATTTAATATATTTCTTATAGTCAATAACATTTCCATCTTTCTCAAACATTAAATATAAACTATTATCTTTAACAGTACCTAGTAAATCACCTTTTTTAACATAATCATATAATTTAACATTAATATCATCTAAATTGCCATATATATAATCAACTCTATTATCATCCTCAATTATAATAGTATTATTAAATCCTTCTTTTTCTCCAATAAAAATAACTATACCATCATTTAAAATAGGTATTAAATAATTATTATCAAGTTTTAATTTAACACCATTATTATAAGTACTTTTTTCAATATATTCTATCTTATTTAAACTAATAACTTTCTTTTGAGGACTAATACTTTCAAAAGGAATTATATCTCCTAAATACTTATTATAATATTTTTTTATAAAAGCAAAAGATACATTATGATTATAAATTTTATCAAATATAAAAGACTTATAATTATTATTCTTTTTTATAAATAAAGAACAAAAAATAAGTAAAAAAACAACTAAAAAAACTTTTATAAAAATATTTTTAATAAAAATACCAATATAATTTTCTTTATTCTTTCTTTTACTAATTCTATGTCTATTATTCATATATTCACCTAGTTAATTATTATGATTCTTTTTCTTATTTATGAAAAAAATAAATATTAAATAAATAAAATTAATAATAATATATCTAGGAATAATATAAATAACATTTAAAATATCATTATTAATAAATAATATATAATAAATAAGATTATATATTATAATACATATAAAAAATGAAATAATATAATATAAATATTTATTTTTAATATATTTATTTAAATAAATTATAAATAAACCTATAATAAAAAATAATATAAAATTAAACTTATATATATTATTAAAAAGAATATCATATATTAAACCTATTAATAGACATGTAAATAAATATTTATTTTTATTATGTTTATCAATAAATATTAATATTATAAGTGGAAATAAAGGATAAAAATAACTATTATAATTAATATAATTATTAAGTAATAATTGTAATAAAAAAGATAATATAATCATTAATTTTCACCTACTACACTAACATAATTTATATTATTAATATTTATCGCAGGTTTTAATAAAAAGGTATTAGATAGATTAAATTCATCACTTTTTTTACTAATAATTTTACCAATTATTATATTACTTTTAACATTAGTATTAAGTCCAGAAGTAACTACATCTATATTACTAATACCATCTTTAAAATCCCCTATTACATTACTTAAATATAAACAATTATTCTCATAATCATACTTATTTATAATTCCATAATATTCACTATCATTATATGTAAATTTCGCACTTATTTCTAAGTTCTTATTAGTTATTAAATTAATAGTACTTTCATGATTATATACCTTATCAATTAAACCAACTAAACCTTTTTCATTAATCACTGCCATATTCTTTTTTATATTATCTTTTTTACCTTTATTAATGGTAATATAACTATAATAAAGAGAATAATTTCTATTAATAATTTTAGAATTAATTCTTTTATCTTTATCAAAAGAAATATTATTATATTCCTTTAATTCTTTTATTTCTTCTTTTAACTTTTTATTTTCTTCTTTTAAAGTACTATCATATACTATTTTTGTATTCTTATGACTAACTTTTGATAATAAATTATTATATATATTATTTATATAATTAAATCTTATTGTTTTATTAAAAATTATAAATAATAAAACTAGAAAAACAATCACAATTATATAATTATATATAAATACTTTTCTTTTCTTTTTTCTCATATTATCACCCTTTAAATATTATCTATAATACTATAATAATTATTATTTCCAATAATAATATGATCTATAACATTTATACCTTGAATTTTTCCAATTTTCACTAATTGTTCTGTAAAATATATATCTTCTTTAGAAGGAAAACAATCACCACTAGGATGATTATGAACAACAATAATAAAACACGCACTCAATAAATAAGCGTGTTTAAATATTTCTCTAGGATGTACTATACTTTTATTTATAGTACCCTTAAATAATAATTTTTTCTGTATCAAATAATTTTTATTATCTAAATATAATGCAAAAAATAATTCCTGTTTACTATTCTTCATATCTTTCATATAATCAAATACTTTTTTAGAATTATTAAGTTGAACTAATTTATGTACACTATCATTATAAACTCTTTTACCAAGTTCAATAGATGCGAGTAATGTTATTGCTTTAACTTCACCTATTCCTTTTATATTTGTTAAACTTTTAATAGATTTATCTTTTAATTCTGTAATATCATTAATAGTACTTAATACATTATTAGAAATAGATTTCACACTTTCATTTTTATTACCAGTTTTTAATATAATACTTAATAATTCTTCATTACTTAAATTAGATGCACCATATAATAATAATCTTTCTCTAGGTCTATCAACTAATGGAATATCTTTAATTCTAGTATTATTCATTTCTTATTACCAACTCCTCGTATCTAGATAATATTTGTTTTTCTGCATTAACAATAATATTTTTATCATAAGTTTCATTCACTAACTTATCATATTGTTTTAAATTATCAATAAATTCTTTATTATTAATATTTTCCTTTCTAATATATATATTATCTGTAACATAATAAGAATCCTTTATTTTATCAATTAAATTTTCATTACTAGTAATACCTATTAATACATGATAACCATCTTTATCAGAATAATAAAAATAATTAATTAAATCTTTGGTATTCTCATTCATATTCTCTTTAGAAGAATAAACACCATATTGTAACAAATATATATAATTATCTTCACTAAATACTGTATTTGTTTTCTTTTCTTTAGTTATATTAATATAAAAATAGATTAATACACTAAATAAAATAATAATAACAATAAAACTAATTAATTTAATATATTTCATATAATCACCATTAATATAATACAAATTAAAAACATAAAAAAATGTCAAAAAAAAGGAGAAGATTATATTTTTTCTTCTTCTATAATATCTTGAATATTATCAACTACATCAAATATTGAAATTTCTTTGACTTCATCACTATTTCTTCTTTTTAATTCAACTATATGTTCAACAATCTTTTTACCAATTGTAATTCTAATTGGAATACCAATTAAATCCATATCATTAAATTTCACACCTGCTCTAACTTCTCTATCATCAAATATAGTTTCAATATTATTATATTGTAATTCCTTATATAAATGATTTGCAGCATCCATTTGATCTTGACTTAAAGTATCAATAACAACAATAGCTACTTTATAAGGTGCAATATTCATAGGCCATATAATACCTTTTTCATCATGTCTTTGTTCAACAATTGCTGCTAAACATCTTCCTAAACCAATACCATAACAACCCATATATACTTCATTTAATTTATTTTCTTCATCCTGATATGTTAAATCTAATGCCTTAGAATATTTAGTACCAATTTTAAAAGTATTACCAATTTCAATTCCTTTTTTAAATATTAAACTTGCACCACAATTAGGACATGCATCTCCTTCTTTAACATTTCTAATATCACCTTTAAATGTAACCTTAAAATCACTTAAATTTACATTCTTATAATGATAATTCTTTTTATTCGCTCCAACTATAAAATTAGACATTAATTCTACTTCATTATCCATAACAATATCACAATCTAATAAAATAGGACCTACATTACCAACATAAGATTTTAATCTATTTTCAATATCTTTTTTATCTGCTAAAGTAACATTTAAAGCACCAATTAAAGAACATAACTTATCTTCATTTATATCACTATCTTCCTTTATTAAAACAGCATATAACTTATTATTTTCATCTTTATATATGATAGTTTTAACAACTTTATTACTAGCTTCTGGTAAATATTCTATTAATTCATCTTTAGTAGTCGCTTCACCAGTAAATACTAAATCTTTTTCTAAAGGTTTTTCATCACTTTTTTTATCCATCACCATAGAAGAACTAATTTCAAGATTCGAAGAATAATCACACTTTTCACACATAACTAAAGTGTCTTCACCAATATCTGTAATTGCTTGGAACTCTTCAGATAATTCTCCACCCATCGCTCCAACAGAAGCTTTAACAATTTTATAATTAATACCTAATCTTCCAAATATCTTCTTATAAGTATTAAACATAGTATTATACATATCATCTAAACCTTGTTGATCTTTAGTAAAAGAATATGCATCCTTCATTAAAAATTCTCTTACTCTAATTAAACCATATCTAGGTCTCTTTTCATCTCTAAACTTAGTTTGAATTTGATATAGAATAAATGGTAAATTTTTAAAAGAATTAACATTAGCCTTCGCAGCAATTGTAAATAACTCTTCATGAGTAGGACCTAAAGTATAATTCTTATCAAATCTATCATTTAATTTAAACATATCTTTTCCAAAACTATCTAGTCTATTTGTTTTAGAAAATGTTTCTTCAGTAATTAAAGATGGCATTAAAACTTCTAATGCACCTATTTGATTCATTTCTTCTCTAATTATTTTTTCTATATTTCTTAAAACTTTATATCCTAATGGTAAATACATATAGATACCAGAAGAAGTTTTTTTAATCATTCCACTTCTAACAAGAAGATTTCCAGAAATACTTTCTTCATCCTTAGTATTTTCCCTAATTGTAAAAAAATAACTATTTTTTAGTTTCATAATTTCTTCTCCATTAACACATAAATTATAACAAAATATGTACTAAAAATCAACAAATATTAAAAGATGCATATACTATGCATCTTTATTATTCTTACTCTTTTCATTAATAATTGAAAATACAATTAATACTATTCCAATTATAAATAAAACAATAACTAAACCTATATTTTTAAATAAACTATATAAACTTAATACAAAATTTATAAATAAGAATACTAACGAATATGTAAGTAAATATTTATTATTTCTATAGTATGAAATAATAATAAATAAAGTGGATAATATTAAATTAAATATAACACCTATAAGATATACTCTTAAACATAATAATGATAAGAACATAATTATAAAGAATATTATAAGATTTTTAATAGTCTTATTCTTACTATTAATTAATTCACCTATTATAAATATATATAAGAATACAGGTAAAAGACATAACTGAAATTTAATATCAACATCTATATTACCTATTAATGTAAAATATGGTAATAAAACAATTAAACTAATAATTACTGATTGCTTACCGTTATATCTATCAAGTAAATATAATACTATTATTAATACTAAATCAAAAAATATTGTTAATAATGATGATATTACAATAGGATCAATCATTATTTTAAATATATTATAAATATAATTTAAACCAATAATGGATATAATTATAGAATATATATTCTTATTTTTTTCTTCACTATCTTCAATAATTATCTTATATGAAATAATATATCCTAAAATACTTAAAGATATTTTTACTAAATTCTTTTCAATATTAAATACAATTAATGAATATAAAAGAATAAATATTGAAAAATAAATATACTTTTTAACATTAAATTTAAACAACCTAGATATTAATATTAGGATCAAAAACAAAATATTAGAAATAATTATAAAATTATAATTTAAATTTGTAATAAATAATGAAATACAATTTTGTAATAATACAATAAATAATATAAATAGAATAAGTTGAGAATTCTTATTATTAAAGAAAAATGTCATTACAAAATAATATATTATAGTTATTAATGTAAGTATATACCAGTATGTAAACTCATTATATGTAAGTAACAATATACTTTCAATTAATATTAATGCATAAGAACTATATAAGAATATATTATAATTATTTTTATTATTTCCTTTTAATATATTATAAATAATAAAATATAAAACTGATAAGAATAAGAATCCAAAAAACTTATCAAATATATCAATATAATTTATTAATGAAATAATAAAAATAGAAAATGTAAATAAAATAAGATATATTATCTTTTTATTATTACTTATATAATAACTACTGATATAAAATACATTACTTATTATAGATGTCACTAACAACATTAAATTATTATCCTTAAAAAAGTAATAACTTAATAATGAAATATTTAATATACTATTTAAGAAAAACATAGTTATATTATTTATTTTATTATTTTTTATTCTAAAAATATAATAATATAGCATTGCAAACAATAATAATAAAATAACTATCATATTTGTATTATTATCAAATACATTTATTAAAAATATAATAGAAACTATTAATAATGAATAAGGCATTATATATTTTATAAAATAATTACTCTTATTAAATAAGAATATTAAACTATTAACAATATATAATCCAAAAATGATTATACTATCATTATAATTCATATTTATAAAATAATAATATATACTGAAAGTAAAATAAGTAATAATAATATCTGATAAAATAGTATATATTTTTTTAATACTTAAATCATTAATAAACCTATTAAAAATTTGAATTAATAATAATATTACTAATAATGATATATAGAATGATGATATACCATTTAATTTAATATGATTTAAATAGTAAAATGAAATAACTAAACTTATATTCATAAATATAGTAGATAATTTATTACTATATATCTTTGATGATATAAAGAATATAATAGTTGTTAATAAATATGAAATTGATAAATATATATACATTAAATAATCATTATCACTAATTATAGTATTTATAAGTTTATATTTTAAAAACATATTTAACAACAATGGAATAAATATAATTGAAATAATATCAAAAGTATTAAATATCTTTTTATTCTTATTTTTATAAAAATACTTAATTAAGAATGATATTAAAAACTCTATAAATATAAATAAAATTTTCATATTATCATTCATAATATTCCAGTTAAATAACCCAAAAGCAATACTAGAGATTATAATAAGTAATACTCCAAAAAACAAAATATAATTATTATAATTTGTTTTCTTTCTTAATTTACAACCACAATTAGTACAATAAGACACTTGATTATTATAATCTAAATTACAATTCATACAATATTTCATAAAAACAACTCCTTTTTAACTTTCTAATTTATTATTAATGACGATTAATTGTCTTTTTTCATTTTCAAGTTTATTTCTTTCTTCTTCAACTAATTCTTTAGGAGCATTATTTACATAGCCTTGATTTGATAATAACTTTTCTCTTCTAGAAATTTGACTTTCTAAAACCATTTTTTCTTTTAATAAACTCTCTTTTTCCTTTTCTTTATCATCTTCACTTACTTCAAAGAAAAATTTTAAATTTGCATTAAATACTTTTGTATCATAATCAACACTAATACTTTCAAAAGTATCTATTTCTTCTTGATTTGCGATATTTTCTTTAGTTAATTTTAACATATTACAAATTAAATTTTCAACCTTTAATTCTTCACTACATCTAAAGGAATATTTACAATCTTTTTTAATATTATTATCTTTCTTAGCAATTCTTACTTTAGTAATATAATCTCTAATAGATTCCATTAAATCAATTGTATCATTAAATACTAATTTTTTATCATATTTAGGATAATTACTAATCATAATACTTTCGCTATCTTTAATAGGAAGTTTTTGGTATATTTCTTCTGTAACAAATGGCATAAATGGATGAAGCATTTTAATAATACCAGTTAAAACATATAATAATGTACTCTTTGTACTAGAATTATTTATATCAAACTTACTAAATTCAATATATCCATCACAAAAATCAGACCAGATAAAATCATATAACTCACTACCAACATTTTGAAAATCATACTTTTCCATGTTTTTTCTAACTTGTTTTACCGTATTATTAAATTTTGTTAATATCCATTTATCACTGAATGTTAAATTATTAAAATCTAATTCATTAATATCACCAATATTCATTAAAGTATATCTTGATGCATTCCATATTTTATTAATAAAATTCCATGTAGATGATAATTTATCTTCATCAAATCTTAAATCAAGACCTGGCGCACTACTAGTAGTTAAATAAAATCTAAGAGCATCCGCTCCATACTTATTAACCATATCTATTGGTTCTATACCATTACCAAGTGATTTACTCATTTTTCTTCCATCTTTTGCTCTTATTAGACCATGAATAAAACAATCTTTAAAAGGCATTTTATTTGTATATTCATATGATTGAAACATCATTCTAAATACCCAGAAAAATAAAATATCATATCCAGTAGATAAATAGTTAGTAGGATAATATCTTTCAAATAAAGTTTTATCTTCCATAGCCCATCCTAGAGTTGAGAATGGCCATAATGCAGAACTAAACCATGTATCAAGTACATCTTTATCTTGTACCCATCCTTCACCTGGAGATTCAACTGATGCTTTTATTTGATCATCTTTATACCAAACTGGTATTCTTATACCCCACCATAATTGTCTAGATATACACCAGTCATAACATTCTTTTGCTTTTTGTATAATTGTTTTATTATATCTTTTTGGGAAGAAATCTACTTTTTCTTCTTTGATACCTTGAACTTTAATTAAATCTTCACAAAGTTTATCCATCTTAACAAACCATTGTTCTGATAAATAAGGTTCTACCATAGCATCTGTTCTTTCTGAAAAACCAACAGAATGTGTTATTTCTTCTATTCTAATTAATAAATCTTTTTCTTTTAATTCATTAACTAAATTTTCTCTACATTCAAATCTATCATAACCATTATATTTCCCAGTTTCTTCATTCATATGAGCAGTTTCATCCATAATAACTATTCTTTCTAAATTATGTCTATTACCTACTTCAAAGTCATTAGGATCATGTGCAGGAGTTATTTTAACTACACCTGTACCTTTTTCTATATCAGCATGATCATCACCAATAATAGGTACAATTCTATTAACAATAGGAACAATTACCTTTTTACCAATTAAATCTTTATATCTATCATCTTTAGGATTAACAGCAACTGCAGTATCTCCAAATAATGTTTCAGGTCTTGTAGTTGCTACATCTAAATAATCTTCAGTTCCTTCTATAAAATATTTAATATGATAAAAAGCTCCAGGTATATCTTTATAATTAACTTCTTCATTAGAAAGAGCAGTTTTAGCTTCTGGATCCCAGTTAATTATTCTTTTACCTTTATATATAAGTCCTTTATTAAACAAATCAATAAACACTTTATTAACTGCATTAACTGACCATTCATCTAAAGTAAATCTTTCATAAGTATAATCAAGTGAACACCCCATATTAGCCCATTCTTTTCTAATATTACCACCATATTCTCTTGTCCAATCCCAACAAGCATCTAGAAATTTTTCTCTTCCTATTTCGTATTTATTAATACCTTCTTTTTTTAATTTTTTTACTACTTTTGACTCAGTTGCGATAGCAGCATGATCAGTTCCAGGCAACCATAATACATCATAACCATCCATTCTTTTATATCTTGCAACTATATCTTGAAGTGATATATCCCATGCATGTCCTAAATGTAATTTACCTGTAACATTTGGTGGAGGTAATATAATTGTAAATGGTTCTTTATCACTATTTGGATCACATTTAAAATAACCATTATCTTTCCATTTATCATATTTATCTCTTTCAACTTCTAAATGATTATATTTTGTTTCTAACATAAAATAATCTCCTTTCAAATAAAAAAATATCTATGATGTAAGGACCCATTAGGCGGTACCACCTTACTTCATAGATATTTCTATGCTCTTAAATTCTTAACGCGAATAACGTAATATCCTATTTACTTAGATATTAAACTCAAAAGCTACCTTCAAATAACAATTATACCTAGTTTCACCAAACCTAGACTCTCTATAATAATTAATTATTTTACTCCTCTTTTTCTTCGTTTATAAAATTATTATATCATTCTTTTTTATTATTTTCAATATCACTATTTTGCTTAGTATTATTATCTTTCTTTTTCTTTTCTTCGTTATATATTTTTTCTTTAATTACATCTACTTCTGTTCTTAATTCTTTTAAAATATTAGTTTTATCTCTAACATAAAATTCATATTCATGTTCATTAACTTTTAATAATGTATCACCTTTAATAACAAAATTTAAGTCATTATTATCAAAAATAAATTTATTTTCTTCTTTAGATATATCTACATAATAAAATTTAGAATGATTATTTTTAATTAAATAATCTATATAAAAATAATATTCTGAATAATTTTCTTTTTTAAAAAATAATACATAATAATCAGTTTCTTCTTTATTAAATATATCAGAAGCATTTATTTCGTTAAAATCACTAACAGTATCAAATTTAGTTTTCTTATAAACAGTATTTATACTATTATCATTTGTTTTGTCTTTAACATCTAATTTTAAAATATTATATCCTTTAACATATGAAAATAATATTGAAAATGAAAATAGAATAAGAAAAAATTGTATTATAAATAATGTTTTAAAACTAATAATTCTAAACTTTTTAATATTTGTTTCTTCAATATTTTCTAAATTAGTATTTTCTTCAATAATGTCATTAACATTTTCATCAATTGATTCTATCTTTACTTCTTGTTTTACTTCTTCTTTAGATAATAAATCATAAATAATGTCATCATTAATTACATCAGTTTTAGTAAACATGAAATTCTTAGGATTTAATTCTATAACAGATGGATTTAAATCTTTATTAAATCCCCCACTAATTCCAATATAATTATTTGTAATTTTTTCTTCATTATATTTATTTAAACCTATTGTTTCAACTATATAATTAGTCGCATAATCATTAATAACAGATTTATATAAAGACATAACTTTAAATTTATAAACATAATATTTACAATTATTAAATTCAATTTCTTTATATAATTTCAAATTAGTTGGAAATTCTGTATAATTCTTACTAATCGCATAATTTAAATAAATATCAGATTCAGATAATGCTTTATTATTTGAATATTTTTTTGGCATTAATCTTTCTAAGTTATAATACATTAATAAACTAAATAAAGGATATCTACTTAGTTTATCTCTAGCGATAGAGTTTAAATTCATTTTATCAATTTTTTTATTCTTTTTAATATAGTTTTCAAGTATAAATAGTTTTAATTGATTGTCTTTTTTTGTAAATAATTTATCTAATAATTTTTTACTTTCTCTACTACTAACATAAAATTCAATATTAATCGCACTTTCTAAATAAAATCTTAGATTAACATAATCCATATTAGTCATATAGTTTTCATCTTTATTAAATTTAAATTTAATCGCTTCATTAAATATTTTACATATTTCTTTTTGTAAAACTTTTTTATATTTTTTTAAATCATCTACTTTAACTATACCCTTATTAACAAAATCATTTAATAATAACAAAATACTATTTCTTTTAATTTCAAAATTAAATGCTTTATATAAATCAGGAAATAATAAATCATAATTTTTAGGATTAGATCCTAATTTACCAATAGGAATTACTTCTTCTTTTGAAAAATATTTTAGTACTAAATCCTTATATAATCTTATCGCACTTTCGTTTTCTAAAAATGATAATATAGTTAATACTTTTATTTTGTTTGAATCAATAATATTAGGAAATATTTCTTTGATTTTTTCTTCATAAACATCTTTGTAATTATCTAAACATAAGCTTATAAGAGATAAAGAAAAAGTTTCTCTTGACATAGAATCACTATAATCTTTAACAGAATAATCAAGTATTTTTAATCCCATCTCATCAGTTAGTTTCATTTTTTTAATTTTATTAAATGCTTTTATTTTTTCAGGCATCTTTCTTAATAATACTTTTTCTAAATAATAAGTTAATCTTTCCAATCTAATATCATTAATAAAATTTTTAAACACTATCAATCACCCGCTATAAAAAATTATATCAAAAACAAATAAAAAAAAGAAGAATTATTCAAATATTTCTTCTAAAATATTTGCGAATACTTTCTTTAAATATTTCTTAATTTCTTTTTTATAATCATATTCTGTATTTTTAGATTTTGCAACTGTTTTTGTATTGGTATTTAATGAATAAATACCTCTTTTATTTTGTTTTGCTAGTTCTTCACTTTTTAATAAAATATCAGTATATTTATAATCGCCATATAAATATGTAACTTTTGCATATCCCTTTTTTACAAGTTCATTTTGTAATAATTTATCATCAGTAAATACCCATACTAATTGTCTATTATATCTATCTTGTTTATCACTATTTTCATCATACTCTATTTCTATCTTTTTAGCATTAGTTAATTTATTACATGTATATTTTGAAGCTTGTAAACCGTATGGTTCAACTCCTTTAGTAGGATGTTTAGTCTCAGGAGTATCTATTGCTAAAAATCTTACTTTTTCTTCTTTACCATCTATCATTAACCTAGCTGTATCTCCATCAATACATTTAACTAGTTTTACTTCTATTTTATCACTAGCATATACATTAAAAGGTATTATTATTAATAATAAAAGAGTAAATACTTTAATATATTTTATATTCAATATCATATATTTCACTTAAATCCTTCTTAGTTTCGGTTTCTATTTCTTTATATTCATTTACATTTAAATCACCTAAAAAGAATGATAATGTATCTATTGTTTTTCCTTCTTTATTCTTAACAACACCATCAATATTCTCATAAGATAAATCTTTATCACTAGTATTATGTACTGTTACTACAAATATATATTTATCACCTTTTTTTAATATATTAGCTTTTGTAAATTCAATATCTTTTACTTTTTTTACTTCTTGATACATTAATATATCTTCAGAAAAATTCTTTTTATAAAATAAAAATATAATAAAAGAAAATAAAAGTATAATTAATAAAATAACTAATATAGTTTTTTTGTTTTTCATACTATCACCAATATAATTTTATCATAAAACATATTTTTTAACAATAATATATATGTCATTTAACACTGTATATGCATATTATAATACGGGTGAAAATATGAAAAATTTAACTAATTTATTTAATTCATTATATGTAGGTAAAAAGAAATATTTTGTTTTAGCACTTTTATCTTTATTTATAATATTAGGTTATCAAATAATAGTATTATTATTTGTAACAACACCTATGAATGCAGCTTTATTATTCGTTGATTTTATTCTCATTATTGTCTGTTTGTTTTTTCTCTTTAGAACTTAATACAAATGAAGTATTTAATAATAAATCAATTTCTTTTCTAACATATAAAACATTTTGTAACTCATTAGTTGTAAAAACCATTTTATTTGGCACAGAAATATATATAAATAACAATTTTTTCTCTTCTATTGATAGAGGAAAAATTTTTTCATATGCATTTAATAAATATGAAAAATCATAACTAAGACAATATTTTTTATAAAAAAGTAATAAATCATATATAGGCATATCTTCTTTTAAATATTGTGTTGAAAGTAAATATGTTGAATCTTTATCTTTTAATAGATTTGATAAATCAATATTATTATAATTACTACATATTCTTATTTTTCTATTATTTTTAACTAAATCATACCAAGAGTATAATTCATTTTTTAAGAAATTAAGACATGAAAATACTAAAGATATATTTCTTATTATTAAGTAATTTGATGGAGAATAATATACATTATTCTCTATCAAATTAGCAAGTTCATTATAATAATCTATTAAATCATTTATTCTATTATTTAAATTTTCATATATATTTTTAAAATATAAATAATCTACTTCTTTATAATGTGCAGTTTTATTATGAAGAATAGATAAAATTTTAATAAAATCTAAACATTTTTGTGATTCATCATAAGATATATCTTCTATGTATTTATATAAAATATAATTATCATTGTAATCTATTATCTCTGGAAGAAAATTAAACCCCCTTGATAATAAGTAATTATAATTATAGTTTTTATTATAATTAGGTTTTATAATAAAATTACCTAAAGGTGTATCAATAATTATAACTTTACCTTTAAAAGTATATTTATTAACCTTTAGGTTATTCTTTTCTAAAAGATCTTTATAATTCATAACTTGGTATTATAATTTTACTACCAATAGATAATTTAGATAAATCATTATACTCTTTTAAATCATCCATTTTAGTATTATATAATTTAATAATATTTTCTATTGAATCATTTTCTCTAAAAATATGAACATGATAAGTAACATAATCTTCAGTTAATCCATCAATATTTTCTATTATATTATTAATATTATCTGTTTTTATTTCTTCTATTTCATCACAATCATTAATTATTTCTCTATTGTTTAATTCTTCATCTAATATCTCAATTATTTCTTCTTTATCTTCAGTTTCTTCTTTAATATTTAATTCACATAAAACATTTATTTTTATATTAAGTATATCTTTATCTTTAACTTCATAAGAAAAATCATCTATATCAATAAATATATCATCATATTTTTCATCTAATAATATTTCAAATGGTATATTATAAATAAATGGTTCATTTTTTAATAAAACATCACTTTCTTTATAATCCCCACTAATTATAAAATCACCTTTAATGTGATTATTATCATTTTTTAGATTATGTTCTAGTGAAATACTATTTATACAATATATTTTAGTATTAAATTTTATATCCTTTTCAAATGGTATAATTTTTTTCATTTTATCCCTCATTTCTATATAAATATATTAAAAAAAGTTCTTATTTAGAACTTCTTTTAAAACAATTCTTTATATATTTCACTATAATTATTAACTAATATTATATTAATATTATTTTTAATTTCATCAGGAATTAAATCCATATCACTTTCATTATCTTTAGGTATAAAAATTTTAGTAACACCAGAATTATAAGCACTTATTATTTTTTCTCTTAATCCACCTATTTTTAATATTTTACCTTTTAATGTCATTTCACCAGTCATAGCAATTGTATTTGATATTTTTTTATTTTTTAAACAAGATATAATTGCAGTGGTTAAAGTTATACCTGCTGAAGGTCCATCTTTTTTTATACCACCTTCAAATACATTAATATGAATATCATTTTCTTTAAGTATTTTTTCATCAATTTTAAATTTTTTAATATTACTTTTAACATAACCTAATGATACATTAGCACTTTCTTTCATTACTTCACCAAGTGAACCTGTTAAAAATATATTACCATTTCCATTATAATAACTTACTTCTATTGGAAGTAAAACACCTCCAAATTCAGTATAACCTAATCCATTAACGATACCTACTTCTTCATTATTATTATCTATAGAAGAATATTTTTCTTTGCCTAAGTATTTAATTACTAAATCTTTATCAATAGTTAATTTTTTTAATGTTTTATCAATTAACATATTTTTAACTATTTTCCTTGCGATTGTACATAATACTCTTCTTAATTCTCTTACTCCTGCCTCTTTAGTATATTTTTCAATTATAAATCTAATTACTTCTTCATCTATATCTATATTCTTTTTTAATAGACCATGTTCTAATAATACTTCATCTAATAAATGAGTTTTTACTATATCTACTTTTTCAAAAATAGTATAACTAGATAATTCTATAATTTCTAATCTATCAAGTAATGGATAAGGTATATCATTAACATTATTTGCTGTTAGTATAAACATAACATTTGATAAATCATATGGTTCTTCAATAAAATTATCATAAAACATTTTATTTTGTTCAGGATCTAATACTTCAAGCATAGCGCTTTCTGGATCTCCATTAATACCTTTACACATTTTATCAATTTCATCTATTAAGAATAAAGGATTATTACTCCTAGCTTTAATTATACTAGATATAATTCTTCCAGGTTGTGCGGAAACATAAGTTCTTCTATGACCTATTATTTCACTTTCATCACTAATACCACCTACAGATATTTTAACGAAATTTCTTTTTAATGATTTCGCAATTGAAATAGCGAGTGATGTTTTACCCACTCCAGGAGGACCTACTAAACATATAATAGGACTTTTTAAAGTATTAGTGGTCTTTTTAACTGCAATATATTCAAGTATTCTTTCTTTAACATTCTTTAATCCATTATGATTAATATCTAATTTTTTTTCTATTACTTTTAAATTATTTTCATCTTTAGTTAAAACACCATATGGTAAAGAAAGCATTGTATCAATATAGTTTTTAGTTATAGTAAGTTCTGGTGCGGTAAAAGGCATATTACTATATTTATCTATTTCTTTATATAATTTATTTTTAATTGTTTCACTAGCATTTAATTTATCAACTTTTTCTTTTAATAAATCTATCTCTTCTTCTTTATTATCTTTTTCATTTAATTCTTTTTTTATTACTTTAATCTTTTCTCTTAAAAAGAATTCCTTTTGTGACTTATCTAATTCAACTTGTAATTCACTTTCGATATTTTTTTCTATTTGACTTATATTACTTTCTTTAATTAATAAATCTATTAAATATTGACTTCTTTTTAAAGAAGATAATTCATTAATAAAAAAATATTTTTCTTCAAATGATAAAGGTAATATATTAATAATAATATCAGTTATTTTTTCTAAACTATTTTCTTCATTTATTTTATTTATTATTACATTAGATATAGAATTATTAACAGTTACATAATTAGAAAATTTTTCTTTTAGTATTCTTATATTAGCTTCTTCTAATGTTTTGTCATTAGATATAATTTTAACAGGACCTATTATAGCATCTAAACAATTATCTTCTTTTTCAATATATTCAAATACATTAGCTCTATTAATACCAATAATACTAAGTCTTAAATTATTATTAGGTAGTTCAAAACTATTTGTTATTTTACCTATAACAGCGATTGTAGGTAGTGTATTAATTAATACTTCATTATTTGAAATATACTTAGGTGATACTAATAAAACATAATTATTGTGCTTGTTAATAGCTTTATTTACTATTAATTTATCTTCCTCATTACTAACTTCTAATTTAAGTTCTCCGTGAGGTAGTAGAGACATATTTCTTAAGATTATGACAGGTAATTTTGTTTTCTTTACAATCATAATATGCCTCCTTGTTGTAAGTATTTCTTTTCAATAAATTTTATTATAATTTAAAAGAAGAAAAAGTCAATGTATATAATAAAAAAAATTAAAAAAGTAAAACTACTTTTTTAATTTTTTAATACATCAATAGCCTTTTGCATTTCTATTTCATATTTTAAAACATCTTTACTACCTATATGTTTTAAAACTTCTTCTTCAGTCATATTATATTGTTTAGCCATTTCATTTAATTCTTTATCTATTTCTTCATCAGTTACTTTTATTTTTTCAAGTTTAACTATTTCTTCTAACATTAACCTATATTTAACTCTCTTATCTGCTTCATTTCTCATTTGTTCTCTTAACATAGATTCATTAGAATTTGTAAATTTATAGTAAGTATCTAAATCAATTCCTTGCATTCTTAAGTTATTAGCGTATTCTTCAAGCATTCTATCTATTTCTTCTTCTATTAATTCATTAGGAATTTCTACTTCAGTATTCTTTGATACTTCTTCTAATATATCGTCAATATATTTATTTTCTACTTCATGAGTTTTATGATGTTTAATTTCTTCTTTTATTTTTTCCTTTAATTCTTCTAAAGTAGTAACATTTTCCATTTCTAAATCTAAGAAGAAATCTTTATCTAGTTCAGGTAATTTTTTAGTCTTAACTTCATGTACTTTAACTTTAAATACAGCATCTTTTCCTTTTAAATCTTCTGAATGATAATCTTCAGGAAATTTAACTTTAACATCTTTAGTATCATTTTCTTTTAATCCAATTAATTGATCTTCAAATCCTGGAATAAAAGTATTACTTCCAATTGTTAATGAATAATTTTCACCTTTACCACCTTCAAAAGCAGTATCATCAATAAATCCTTCAAAATCTATTATTGCAGTATCACCTTTTTCAATTTTACCTTTTTTAACAGTCATATCTGCATATCTTTGACGTAAATTTTCTATTTCTTCATTAATTTCTTTTTCAGTTACTTTTACACTACCTTTTTTAACTCCTAAATCTTTATATTTACTAATTTTAACTTCTGGTTTAGTAGTAATAATAAATTTAATTTCTGCTTTATTATCATCAACTGAAACAACTTCAATATTAGGTCTAATTATTGGAATTAATTTCTTTTCTTGTAATATGTTTAGATATTTTTCATCTAAAGCATCATTAATAGCTTCATACCAAATAGTATCTTTACCATTTTTCTTTTCAAAAACATTTCTAGGAACTTTACCTTTTCTAAAACCATCAACTTTAGCATTCTTTTGTAATTTTTCAAAAGCTTTATCTACTTTTTCTTTCCATTCTTCTTTTTCTATAACAACTTTAATTTCATGTATATTTTTCATATTTCCTCCTACTTATTTAATAGAAATTATTTGAATTTCATAATTTCCATTTGGACTTTCTATAGTTACTTTATCATTAACTTTTCTACCAATTATACCTTTTGCTATTGGTGATTCATTACTTATTTTATTATTAAATGGATCAGCTTCAGTTGAACCAACAATGAAATATGTTTCAATTTCATCATCATCTATATATTTAATTTCAACTGTAGAACCAACTGAAACTTTATTTTTTGAACCTTCTTCAATTATTTTAGCATTTTCTAATATATATTCTAATTCTTTGATTCTAGCTTCTATTTGACCTTGTCTTTCTCTTGCAGCATGGTATTCAGCATTTTCAGATAAATCACCTTGCGCTCTTGCTTCTTTAATTTGAGTTATTACTTCAGGTCTAACATCTTGTTTTAAATGATCAAGTTCAACTGCCACATCATCTAGACCTTTTTTAGTTAAAAATATATCTTTTTTTGTTTCACTCATCGTATTTCACCTCTTTATAATTTAACAGTTAAAAATAATACTACTTTTTTTTAAATTTGTCAATCTAAAAAATCAATTCTTATTAAATCATTTTTAGAAACCTTTATAGTACAAGGTATTCTTAATACCTCTTTTGGATGTCTTGCACAAGGTATTTTATTTCCTTCTTCATCTTTAATATATTCTACTTTTAAAGAAAACGATTCTTTTTTAGGTCCAAAAATATTTATTTTATCATTAACTTTAAAATAGTTTCTTTCTTCTAAAATTATTTCTTTATTTTTTTCATCATAATCTAAAACAACACCTAAAAAATCTTGATTAGTATTCTCTTCTCTACCAATAAAATACTGCTCATTTTCAGTAGGTTTTTTATCAAAATATTGCATAGTAGTATCCCTATTAGCACATCTATATAATGCTTTTATATCATTTTCATCAATAGAATAATTACCATTATAAATATTATCTATAATCTTTCTATATATACTTACAATAGTTGCTAGATAGTATACTGATTTCATCCTTCCTTCAATCTTAAAAGATCTAACACCTAAATCTATTAATTCTCTAATATTTTTTAACAATGATTGATCTTTAGGCGAGAAAGAAAATTTAGTATTCTTATCAATTAATTTCTTTTCATCATATAAATCAAATACCCATCTACATATTTGTGCACATCCACCTCTATTAGAATCTCTATTTGTTAAATAATTAGATAATGTACATCTACCACTATAAGCCATACACATCGCACCATGAATGAATACTTCTAAATCCATATTAGTTTTATCTATAATGTTTTTAATATCATTTTTGCTAGTTTCTCTTCCTAATACAATTCTTTTAACATTATTTTTCTTAAAGAATAATGCAGCTTCACTATTTAAAGTAGACATTTGTGTACTTAAATGAAATTCAAACTTTAAATTATGTTTTTTAATAATATCTAATATAAAAATATCTGAACTAATAATAGCATCAACGTTATATTCATCTAGTTTTATTAAATATTCTTCTAAATCTTTAATATCTTCCTGATGAAAAATAATATTTACAGTTACATAAACTTTTGCATTATTTTTATGAGCAAAAATAACACCTTCTTTTATTTCATCTAAAGAAAAATTTTTAGCATTTGCTCTTAAAGAATAATTTTGATACCCAATATAAACAGCATCCGCACCATATAAAATTGCCCATTTTAATCTTTCTAAATCTCCTGCTGGAGCTAATAACTCTACTTTATTCATAATCATTCACCCTAAATACAGTCTTTTTATCTAAGAATCCATTAAATGTATTATTTTCAGTATTTATTTTAACAACTTCATTTAATTTATTTATAAAATCAACATCATCAATATTATTTAATCCATCAGAATAAGCATCTATTATATTTAAAAATTTCTTATCATCAATTAAATAATCATCTAGATATATATAATCTACTTTGTTATCATATAATTCTTTTAAAAATAATAAACCATTTAATACATCTTTAGTTAAAAATAATGAATTATCTTCTTCTTTTATTAAATAATCTTTATTTTTTACTATATCCTTAAAAGTATATAAATCTTTATCTTTATTCTTATTAATATATTTAAAATAATTAGATAATAATTTTCTAGAAGAAGTTGCCATTAATAAATGACCATACATTTTAACAATAACATTGCAATTAACATTATTTTTAATACTAATTATTTCATCTTTTGTTATTTCTGTACTTAAAAATACCTTATTAACACCAAATTTATTTAAATAATTAATAGTATTTGAATTAGTACCTAAATGATTAGAAATCCATACAATATTTTTATCATATTTCATATCATTTATTATATTTAATACACTATAATCTGTAAAACCAATATTAGTAATATTATTATTAATTAATTCTTTAATTACATCTTTTAAACCACTTATTTCTTCTTCAAAATATAATTTATTTAAAAATATATATACATCTTTATTTAACTTATTTATTTCATTTAAATAAGTTTGTAATTCATTAATCTTAACATAATTATTAAAGTTTTCACTATAGCCTTCAATACCTATAATAAAACCATCAAATGTATGGTTTTTATATTCATTTATTCTTTTTAGATTTGGACAATTTACAAGTATTTTTGTCATATTAATCACCCTTTTTTTTAGAAATGGCAATTCCATCTCCAGTTTTTAAAAACTTTGTTTCATATTTATCATTTTCTTTTAAAAATATAATAAATTTTTCTATTTTACCAACTAATTGTCTTAAATTTTTACTCTTAATTAAATCCTTATTTTCACGAAAACCATGAAAATCCATATTATCACTAAAGAAATATCCATTTTCTTTTAAGTTTACTTCATATTTTTTAAAGAATCTAATATATTGTGCCTTTGCAGCATCAATAAAAATTAAGTCATATTTATCTTTTAAATTAATATTTAAAGCATCACCTAATATTAATGTTATTTGCTTTTCTAAATCCATATTTTTTATATTTTTAAGTGCTTCTAAATATCTTTCGTTATCTTTTTCAATAGTAGTTATTTTTATATCTTTATCTACTAAAGCCATTTTAATTGAAGAATAACCAATTGCACTTCCAATTTCTAATATATTTTTAATATTGTTCTTTTTTATAAAATTACACAAATAATTAATTCCTTTTTTTTGCATTATAGGAATATTATTTTCTTTAGCATATTTTTCAATTTCAATAATTCTATTATCCATATTACTCCTGCTTTGTCTTAGTAAAATTACTTAATAGTTTTTCGATGATTTTATAATTATTTTTATCATCTATAGACTTTATTTTATTATTTCTTTCATCATATATAATTGCGTATGTTTTTGTTGTTCCATCTTCTAATTTTTCATCTAAAGTATATACTACACAAATATTATTATCCTTAACTTCATAAGCATATAATATTCTACCACAAATTAATTCCCCGTTGTTATTCATAAATTCTATAGACTTATTATTCATAATTATTAATCCTTTCTTCTATCCAAAAATCTTTGAAGTATTATTGTTGATGCGACTTTATCAACACTATCTTTTCTTTTTTTTCTTGAAATATCATGTTTTATCATTATATTATTTGCTTCTACACTAGATAATCTTTCATCTTCTAAAACAACTAAAATATTTAATTTATCTTCAAGTATTTCTTTAAATTTCAAACTTCTTTTAGCTGCTTCACCTATTGAATTATTCATATTTTTAGGGTAACCTAAAACAATAGTATTAACACTATATTCATCAATAATTTTTTTTAATTCATTTATTAAATAATCATAATCTTCATTATCATATCTTAAAACTATTAATGAATTTGCGATAATACCTAACTTATCAGATATTGATACACCTAATGTTTTAGTACCTAAATCTAAACCTAAATATCTCATTTTTCTAAATAAGAATGAAGCAAATTCTCTATAATTTCTGTTCTATCTAATTTAGATATTTTCTTTCTAGAATCTTTATAATTAGATATATAACCTGGATCACCACTAATTAAATAACCTACTAATTGGTTAATTGCATTATAACCTTTTTCTTCTAAAGCATCTTTAACTTCGCCTAGTGTTGATTTAACTAGCATTGAATTAATATCTTTAATATCAAATATATTAGTCTTATCTAGCATAATATCACCTCTTTAATAAGTCTAGTATAACATATAATTAAATAAAAAACTAATGTTTTACCACATGTTATTATAATTTGAACTTTTTTCTTTATAAATATCGTCCATTTCTATTATATAAGTTAAATTTGTATCTTTTACAATACCACTATATCTTTCATAAGTATATACTTTTAATTTTGGTGGTAAAGACTCAGCAGTATAAATATTATTTTCATCTATTCCTATTATTAATGCAGCATGTCCATCTCTAGCGATAAAATCTCCAACTTTATAATTACCATTTTTCATATATTCATATGTAATTTTATTTCTTTTACCTAAATCTGATAATTCATCATCTATATCTATATAATCTCCAGCACCTACATCTTTAACATCAAATCCACCATTATACATAGCCCAAGTAACAAAACCAGAACAAGAAAAACCATTGCTTCTATAGCTATTTAAATATTCATCATATAAAGGACACCCCCAAATTTTAGGTCCACTAAAAGTAGATGAATTTTTTTCTATATCTAAGTACTTACTAGAATCTAAATATAAACCTTTGTGATAATATCTACCTTCACCATCTATATGTTTAAAATTATGATTATTTAATCTACCATTTTCATTAAAATAATTAATTGAATAAGGAAACTCTAATGTAAGAAATCTTGCTGCTGCTAAAACACCACCTCTAGAACCTTCTATTCCTTCTTTTACTCTAGAATATAATATATCATCAAGTAACTGTGCTTCTTCATATGTATATTTATTACAAGATAAATATGGCTTATTATTATCAATATACATAGGTACAATTAAATCTGTAACCATAAAATTATATTCTTTTTTATTACCATCTTCTAAATATGCAATTACTTTACTATTACCAACACTTAAACCATATACAATATTATTTTCTATTTTAATAACATTAGAATTTTCTATTTTATAATATACATTTTTATTAAATGTATCATCATATTTAAAACTAAAATTAAATGCTTTTTGACCATTTAAAGCTAAATAATAAATATCTAAATTATCAATAGAACTACTAAAAGAACCTAAGATATTCTTTTTAACATAGACCTCTTTAGATGCTGTTTTTTTACCTTTTTTTACATATAAAATATGTTTACCTTCTTCTAGCTTAAAAACAGCATTATCATGCTTTAAATAATCACTATTATCTATTTTAAAACTATACAATTCATTATTTTCTTTAGAATCAATTTTAACAGTATATTTAAAATCTTCATCTATTTTATTTTCATAAACAATATCAAAATTACTAAGATTAATATTCTTATCTTTAACATAATAATATACTTTAGTAAAAATAATCGAAGGAACTAAAAATAATAAAATTATAATATCAATTACAATAATCTTCTTCATATAAATACCCTTTTTATTTTATATAATTATATCATTTTTAAAAATAAAAAAATAGTTTAAATTAAACTATTTTTTATTTCTTTCTTCTATTTTTAATTGAATTGCAGTTATAGATTTCTTACTATCTGTATTAGATGAAATATTATAATCATATTTATAATCTAACCATTTATTAGTATATACTTTATAAGATGTGTTATATTTTTTATATAAAGTGTCAGAAAGCATAACTTTAATTGATGTTATTCCGTTTTTACTTTTAGTATTACCACATACTACTTCATCATAGCAATCATTTTCTATCCAATCTTTTTGATATACATTATAAAAAATATAACCTCTAGATTTAGATTTTACTTTCATTTCTACTGCTAGTATATTATGTTTTTTATCACCTGATACTTGACCATTTTTTTTCCATGAAGTCCAACCTTTTTCTTTAGTATAAGTTCTATAATAAACTTTTATACCTTTAGTATGAATAGATCCATTAATTAGAAATATTCCTAATAAAGAAATTGTAAAAACAACAAATATTATTATAATAATTAAAATTTTCTTATTTAAATATTTTTTCATAATTCACCTACTTTATATCATAACTCCATGAAATTTTCGATACTTTTCCATGTTTAACATCAAATGTAATTTTAGAAATATAACTGTATTTTCCATTTACAACATTATCTCTATTTAAATACATTAACTTATCTTTAGTTCTAACACCAAAATAAATTTGTTTATCAGTTTCATTATTATTTAATGCATCCATAGTATAATTACCATATAAATAATTACCCTTTGATTTTTCAACTCTATATTTTCTAGCAGTTTTATTAATACTATCTCCTACTCTAATATTTCTTGAAAATAAATATTTTCTACTAGTAGTTTCAACTTTACATAATACAAAATCATCATAGTTTTCTTTTAATGTTAAAGTTAATTTCTTATATTCTAGTTTTTTATACTTATATCCATTTTCTTCATAAGTTGTTTCTTTTTTTAATTTTTTAAAATTCTTTTTTATTTCTTTTTCATTAGTATTATAACTTAGTTTTGAAATAGTTAAATCAGAAGATGTAAAAATAGTTTTATTAATTTTTCTAATTCTAACATTTTCAAAATCTTCAAAGAACTGCGCAATTACAATCGCAGTTCCAAGAAGAAATACTAATACTATAATTGTTATTACAAAATTCTTATTTCTTTCCATTTTTGCCCCTCTTTATATCAAATTTATCACTCTTATTATTAATAAACATTAATACTGATATAGCAATACTTAAAACAGCTATTATTAAACCATATTTAATAATTTTTTGTCCTGTACGAATGCCTACTATAAATTCAGCTTGTGCAGATGGTACTACTTTAATTTTTTCTGTTTTTGATTTATTTGAAATAATTGAATTACCATATGCTTTACCATTACTATCAACAAAGAAAGTAGCTATATTAGGATTCTTTGGAAGTTCTTTTCCATCTGGAGATTTAATTTCAACAATTCTATATTGACCTTCTTCTAGGTAATAAACTGTTGCTTGTCCATTTTTAGTTTCTATAATAACATTATCAGTATTTTTATCAACTTTATAGAAGAACTTATCATCTTTTTCTTCTTTAGTAACAGTTATATCTTCATATACTTTATCATTATTTAATTTTTGTAATTTAAACTCTGCACCATCAATTAAATTATTGTATTCATCATACTTATAGAATGTAAATGGTGTTGGTGAATTGATTAAAGCATCCTTAGTATCAAATCCATAAGAATTATTTTCATCAATATTTATCATTACAAATCTATCATCTTCATTTTCTGGTAAAGAATAACCATTTGGTGCTTTTACTTCTTCAATAATATAACATTTACCATATTCAAGATATTGAATTAATGCTTCACCTTCTTGAAGATTTAAATTTGTATTAGATTCAGTAACCAAATTACTAAAATCACCTTTAGTATTTAAATAAGTTGAATAAGTTAATTTAGTTTCAGGATTAGTTGAAATAGAATTACAATCAGAACCAGAACAAGTTGTAAATGTATTTGTATCTTCTATAGGTCTAACTTCATATACTCCATCTCTAATAGTTTTTAAATTAACTACATAATTATCTTTTAATTCATTACTTATTTGTTTACTAGCTTTTATATTTGAATCACATGAATCTTTCTTATAAATCTTAAATTTAGCACCTGTTAATAAATTACCATTGTCAGAATACTTTCTTACAATTAATGATGTTGGAATATTTGGTACACTTACTTCTTCAACATTAACTGTAGTATTAGTTACAGTAAACATTGTTTCAGCATTTCTACCAATTGGAAGTGTATAATTTTTAGGTGCGACTGTTTCAAGTAATACATAATTATAACCTGCTGGTAAATATCTAAGTACTAATATACCTTTATAAGGATGTAAATCACTGACACCAGTAGTTCCATTATTTAAATCACTATCACTAACAGTTCTATATACTTCAACACCTTCTAATCCTTCTGTATCTGTAGGATCTTCTTCATCTCCATTAATTACTGCTCTATTATGGAATTTCATTAATTTCATATTAGAAGTAATTCCATCAGCAGGATGACATACTTCATTTTTAGGACATTGATATACCCTAAATGTAGTTGTTTCATCAGGTATTAAATAATTATATTTACTATCTCTTTTTTCAAATCTAACTCTAGTTGGTTTATCGTTAATAACAACTGTATCTGAATCTATTGTTATATCATCTTCACAACACTTAATAGTATATTCTACAGAAGGATTATTACCATTTGTATCAGTTTCTTTAACATATACAGAATCTTCTGGAACAGAAACTTCTTCAACTTTATATGTTTTACCTCTACATAATCCTAATATCTTAATATGACCACCACAAGTATGTAAATCAGTAACAACTCTAGCTTTTTCTTCTTCAGTTAAAGTATCATAAACTTCATCAGGAACATATCTATAAACACTATAATCATTATCATTTAAACACTTATTATTAGAATCAGTAATATTATTACCAACTTTGATAAATCTAAGTACATTACCTTGTGAATCTTTTACATTAAATACAATTCTATCAAAGTCGCTTCTTTCTTTAGTATCTTCAAAACTTACTGCAGAACCATTAACATCATTTGCATCACCATAACTATAAAAATCTTTCTTAGTGAAATTTAATTCTGTTAATTCATTATCATATGATGAAGTAGCTATACCTACTATTGTTTGATCTTCATAACCTTGACAAGTAGTAGAAGATGCAGCAGTTTCACTAGAACAATATGTAATTCTAAATGTACCTACATCACCTTTAGGAAAGTAAAATGGTATACAATCATTATCTTCACAATCACAAGTACCATTATTATTTATAGATGCGCCTTCTTCTTTAATATAATAATCACCTTTAGGTAAATACTTAATCTTAAAGTTTTTATTATCATCAAGTTGAATAGATGATGTAGCATCAGCACTATTTATTCTATTCATTTTTATGGCACCATTGTCTATTCTCACTAATTGAGCATATTCATAAATACCATCACTATTTTTAATAACATATACTTTGTATTCAACATTATCAATTTTAGTATAAATATTAAATTTCAATTTTTTTAATTGTAAAGAACTTATTTTTTTAATTATTTCATCAGTATTTTCATTTTCACCTGAAACACCCTTAGTAAATTCAAATTCAGTTGGAATATTAACAAATGTATTAGCATCTACTTGCGCACTTTTAACTAATTTATTGTTATTTTTTGTCATAGTAGTAGGACTTATAGTAATTGAATTTGTAGAATTATATGTATAAAAATCTGCCGGTATAGTTTCTGTTACTGTATAAGTTTTACTTTTATTAACATAACTTATACATGTATAACCATTTTCATCAGATTCAAAACCATCACTTGAACCATTTGGATCATAAACATAACATCCACTAGAATCCTTTACTCCATTAGATTTAATAGTATTACCATCACTATCTTTAACATTAAACTTAGCACCACTTAGTAAATTACCATTTTCATCTGTTTTATACCAATCTATTTTATGAGGAGTATCATTTAAATTTTTAGATGTTGTTGAACAATGATTATTATTAGAACTATCATATGATTGATATCCAAGTTCTGATACAGAAAAATTTACATTAGCAGTTGGTTTATTAAATGTGTAAGTATTATTAAATAATCCTGCTTCATGCTCAGTATCAATAGTTGCAACATATGATTGACCTGATTCAAGTTCTGTCAAATCATAAAATGTTGCATAACCATTTGCATCCGTAATAGCTGTTTTCTTTAAATCAGGTGTTGTATTTCTATATAAAATTGCTTTAACACCTTGTAAACCATTACCACTAAAAGTATCAATTTTTCTAACTTTAACACATCTTTTTAAATTATTAGTAATTGTAGCTGTATTTTTAGCAGTATTACCTGAAACAGCAGTATTAGCAGCGCTAACATTACTAATAACTACTCTTTTTGATTGAGTATTTTCTGAAAAAGAATATTTTGTTGAAGATGAACCTTGATTTAATATTTCTTTAATAAAATAACTATTACCTACAGCTAATAATGGTTTATTATTGCTATCTAAACCATATCTCCATTTACATGTATTAGCAACATGTGTCATATTAACACAATTATTACCTTGACTATCACATGCTTGAAATTTTACATCATCGCCATTACAAAAATCAGATTCAAAATTACTTAAACCATTTGTATTAGTAAAATTTTTAGTTACTTCAATATAACCTTTTTGAGGTGTTTCTTCATATGTCCAATAAATAATTCTTTGTTCGTTATTTCCTGGATTATAAATATAAACATGAAATGTATTTGGGACATCTCCAAGAGTATTTAAAGCATTCATTAAATCATTATAGTTTGCTAAGTAAGAACTAAATTCATAATTTGTACAATTTCCAACATTACAACTTCCATCAACATATGATAAGAATAAATGCTCTAGTGCATATACTGAATCTGGACATTCATTACCCCCACAAGTAATATTATACCAATGAGTAGATGCACTTGCCCATCTAGGTCCACCAATACCATAATACAATAGTTTTCTAACAGCATCATTCGCTCCAGGATTGTCTGAATTATAATCAACTGCACTAACAGATATTTGCTGTACTGTACCCGCAGAACCATTTAATCCACTTGGTGCTCTATTGTTAGGATCCAAACAAAATGCATTCGCACCATCAGTAGTAGAACTTAATGCAGGATCATCATTATTCCAAGCCCAAAACCTAGTTGTATAAGAATTAACACCTGGTTTTATAAAATCTGTTAATCTAACATTATTAGTCATTATTGTAGTTGATACAGCTTTTACACTGTTTAAACTAATAAAAAACAATGTAAAAACAAATAAAAAACTCAATATTTTTTTAAATATATTTTTATACATAAAACTCCTCCTAGTATTTATTATCTTATATAATTAAGTATACAATTTTATATAATCTTTGTCAATTAGAATAAGAGAAAAAAGAAAACTTTACTAAAGTTTTCTTAATCTTGTAATATATATTTTTTATCTATTTCTATTACAGGTCTAACCTCTTTACTTGAGTGAGAACCTGTTTTAACTGTAGCACTTGCTTTATCTACATATTTAACCAAATTTGAAGCATCTGTTGAAGCATCAATTTGACCATATGAATTAACTGATTGTTCAATATATACTGCATTTTGTAACCAATAATTATTGTTACCAAATAACCATGAAATGTTACTATAATTACTCTTTATATTATTAAATTCTTTCTCAGTTAATAGTCTTACTTTAGTTTTTGTATAAATACCAGATTGACAAGTACCATCTTTTTGTAATGTTCCTCCGTAAGAAGCAACTTGCAAAGAAGAAGCATCATCACAAATATAATTATCATTAAATTTAGACATATCTTTAAACATATACATATTATTTAAATAACTATTTATATTTGATGTACTCCATTTATATACATCAGAACTACTATTTGTATGAGATAATTTACTAGAAATTGATCCTGAATCTGCTAGTAAAGTAAGTACTTGACTACCATCTTGAGTATCTGAAGTACTGATTACATGCCAATTAATACCACTATATGATATTTGTTCACCAACATGATAATTATTATCATTTTCAGGAAGTGTTTCTTCTGCAAGTGTTTTGTTAACTTTTTCTTGCATATCTACAATTGTAACTGTATTAGTAAATACTCTTGCTTCATTTTGTTTAGGCATATTTAATGCTATTTTTAAGTATCTAGTTTCTCCAGGTGCAATAGGATCATTTTCTAATGAAACATTTTGTATAATTCCATTAGTTAAGAACCATCCACTGTTATATGGATCTGTTGAATCAAATATCATTCCATCAGGAATATCTTCTTGAATCATTTTAACATATCCAGTTTTACCAGAATTATTTGTTATTGAAATACCATAATATACTTTTGCAGTTGCATTTAAACTATTTCTAACATCTAATTTTACCTTTGTTTCATTGTTATAATTATAAGTATCTGTAATATTGTTATAAGTTAAATCAACTTTTGTTATATATTTAGAAATATCTAAATAGAAATCTCTTCTACTAATTAATCCTAAATCCATATTATTAGCTTCTATATTATCTTTTGAAAGAATAATACCATCTAATTCTTCAGGAGTATGTTTACCACTAATTTCAGCAGTTCCTTCACTTATTTTATAAGCATCTGAATCAATTGTTTCATCTATAGATTCATAACGATTTGTTAAATCATATAATGAAGAATCATAATTAAATCTAACTTTATATCTTCCTATACTTAAATTTTTAAATTCATAATAACCATTATTATCAGTTACTGATTCTGTAACTTTATTTAAATCTTCACCTTCTATTTTATATAAAGAAACTGGAATATTACTTACTAATTTATCACTTGAATCATATAAAGCATTTTCATCATTATCTATGAATACTTTACCACTTATTTTTCTAGAAATAACATTTACTTCTATTTTATTTGACTCATTATCATTATATGTTTCATTTCCACCAACAAAATAGTTTACATATTTATTATCAGCTTTATTATCTATTGGTTTAATAGTAACAATAATTGGTTCCATATTACTATTATTTAAAATATTGATATTTGTTATTTTAATTGCTGTTGCATCAACATAATCTTCTGTAATTGAACAATTTTTAAATTCATTATAATTATTTTGAGTTTCAGCTGTAACACTAGTTTGTGTTGAACATTTTACTTTAGCAGTTGAAAGTGATGCTGGTATAGTTACTTTTACCTTATAAGAGCCATTATAATTACTATTATTTTCACCATTTTTAGGTAAAATATCAACTATTTCATAATTATTAATATCTTCATCACTATTATTATAAGCTTCTAGTAAATAACTGAATTCTTCATTCTTATCTACATTAGTTATACCATCTTTAACATTTTGAGATGTTATCACTCCATTTACACCAGCTGCATATAATTTAAATAAATCAAATCCTTTAAATGAACTATCAATTTCATTATTTATATTAATAGGATATAAATAACTAGATACTAACAATTCATTAGAACTTCCTTTTATATTTGAAGAAAGTTTAGTTTTAAATTTAATATCTTTTAAAGTTGTATTAGGTTTAGTATAAGGTAAAGTATATGTCAAAATTGTTCCATAACTTCCATTTTCTATAGTTGGATTTAAATCAGACTCATCTGATATAAATTCTAATTCTTTAGGAAGACTTACTACAATTTCAACATTTTTAAAGAACCATGTATCATCCGCACCAACCTCAGCAGTATAATCTTCAATTTTATTTTTTACAACAAATGTAATATTTTCTTTAGTATTATTGTTATATCTAGTTTTCATAGTACCATCAGAATTTTTATTAGTAACACTAATATCACTAGTTGCAGAGAAATTGGTTACTTCAATACTATCACCATATAAAGCATTTATATCATTCTTATCAAAATTATTTTTATTTGTAATACTACTTGCTTCATTTGATAATGATGGAACATAGTAATATAAATTACTATCATAATCACTAGTAGATGCTACTGTAGTAATTTGATATTTTTGAGTTATATCTCTAACATTTCTTACTCTAACTCCTACTTTAACATTAACTATTGTTTCATCTGGAAGAGAAACACCCTCTTTTGTTTGAACAATAACTTTTGTTATAGGAATTTCTTTATTATCACTTGTAACTGCTTCGTCTATCGATGAATAAACAGTTTCAACACCATTATTACCACTTATACAAGGACCTCCATATAAATTCATAACTTGATCTCTTGTTAAACCGCTAATACTTGGACAATTGTTAACAAATCCTCTATCAGATTCAGAAATTCTACTTGTATCAAAATTAGAATTATAATTACTACTATTATAATCACCAGTAACAAATTTAACTTCAAAATCATTTTTAGTTAATTCTTTTGAACTAGTTGTTATCTCAATATCATTTTCATTAATAGGAACAACTCTAAATGCATTATTATCTATTTTAATAACTTCTTTTAATCCTTGATTTGATCCAGTCTTTTTATATAAAAATTCAGTATTATATTTTAAAGTTGTACCTCTAGAAGCACTTCCTGAATTATGAACTTCATCTATCACTACATTATTTGAATCTAAGAAAGATGTTTTTAATTCATAATTTGAATAACCAAAATAACTATTTACTACAGTTCCAGAACTTGATGAACAATTTGTAGTTTCATTATTTGTATCAACAACTTTTAAATTAGATGTATTTAAAGTTACATTAAAATCACTTGTATTATTATTTGTTCTAGGAGAAAATGCAGTTACTGCATAAGTACCAATATATTTTGTATTATTACCAATAACTTCATCTTTAGCAGTATTTCTAGCACTATTAAATGTTAATTTAAAATCTTTAATTATACCAGTAGAAGATGACATTGAAATATTACCAGCTTCTCTAACACTTTTCATATAATCAGCATTATTATTACTATAAGGTGCACTAACTAATACATTCTTAATATCACCAACTTGATTTGAATTATATAATCTAACAAAATCATCTTTAATTGTAGGTGTTCCTTGATTTTGTGTAATTGTATAATTAAAACTTAAATCACTACCATTAGGCATAGAATAACCAGTTAAACCATTTTCATCACCAATCATTTTTAATCCTAATATATAAGTAACATAACTACCATTTGCATTATCTAATTTTGTATTTTGACCATTTTCTGTTTGACCTATTACATCAAAACTATAATTTGCTTTTTTTGAAGAAACTATACTTGGTAAATAATTAGAAAAATCACTTTGTTTAGTATATGTATTATTTTCTTTTGAATATTCATAATTAATATCAGAACCATTATTACCTAAAGTAACTACATATTCATTTTCAGTATTAGTTGATTCACTAATTTCAAATTTAGGAGTAATTTCTAATCCATTAGATGCTCCTAAAACATATAAAGTAATTGTACTATCATATAAATCACCATTGTACGAAGAAATATTATTAAAACTATATGTTTTACTACTAACTCCAGGTAAATCATTTTCTCCAAACGTAACATAATCTTTTATATTATCTGGTAAACTTACCTTTATATTAACCGTTCTATCTTCATAATCATCAGTATCATTTTTTCCTGAAATAGAATATGAAATATGATAAACTAATTTATCAAATGATCTAATAATTCTATTTGAATCATTTGAATCATTACCAGCAATAAAACCATTATCTTTACTATATGATTCAATTTGTTCATAGTTTAAACCATCATTAGTAAAATTATTAACACCAGTTTGAATACTAGTTATTTTTGCTGTAGATATTGCAACTTTATTATCATCAGTTAAAGCATTACTTACAACAATACCTAAAAGAATAAAGGCACTGACAAATACTATCCATGCGCTTATAATCCTTTTTTTATTATTATTTAAATTAATTTTATTAAATTTTATCATTTTAACACCTACTCTACTTTATATAATTATATCAATAAAATATTTTTATTTCAATATATTTTTATAAATAAATATTAATATTCGTACCACAAATTTTGACTTTTTAATTTTTTTATTGTTTGTAAATGTTCACTCTCATTTTTTGAAAAATAAACTTTCATATTTTTATCAGCTACAAAGTAATAATAAACATTTGGAGTATAATTTAAAACAGCAATAATCGCATCTTTTGAAGGATTACATATAGGACCTATTGGTAATTTACCAACATTTTTAATTGATCTAGTATTATATGGATTATCCGAATTAATCTCTGACATTTTCAAATCTCTTTCTCCTAAATCTATTTTAGCCGCATAATATGTAGTAACATCAGAACCTAAAGACATATTACTATTTAATCTATTAATAAACACTCCTGCAATATTCTTTCTATCTTCTAAAGATACACCTTCACTTTCAACCATAGATGCTAATGTAATTATTTCATGCACAGAATAATTAGATTTTTCAATCAAATCTTTATTTTCATCTAATATACTTAACGTTTGATCAAGCATCTTTCCAAAAATTTCTTTAACACTCGCATCCATCTTGTATTCATATGTATTAGGAGATAAATACCCTTCTAGTGCATAATATATATTCTCATTTAAAATTGTTTCATCTAAAAACCAATATTTATTAATTAATTCATTAATATAATCTTTATCTTCTAACAATTTAAATACATCATCTTCATTATTAACTGTTTTTTCACCTATAACTTTAGCTATATATCTCATATTTTTTCCTTCTTTAAAAGTTATTGTAATGCTTTTTTCTTTAATATTACTGCCATCATGTAAAGTAACAAATATTTCCTTTAAAGATAAATTCTTATTAAGTAAAAATTCCCCTGCTTTTAAATCATTAATATTATTTAATTTAATATAAACTATAGTAAATAATTCATTTCTTATTAATTTATTATCCTTCAAAATATGTACGATATCTTTAATACTACTACCACTTTCAATTTTTAAAGTTACTTTTTCACTTTTACTACTCATTGGTCTAGTATTAATAAAGCAAAATATATTTAAACTAATCATTATTATTATAATAATAATTGGTATTATATAAATTTTTCTAAAATTCTTCTTTTTCATATACTCCTCCACTATTATATAATAACATTTTTTTAATACTAAAATATAGTTATTTTTTTAATTTTTTTAAAATTATTGTAAAGAAAAAAACTCTTAATAGAGTTTTTATTTTATTACTGCTTTAATTCTTCTTATTCCTTGTGAAGAAGATTCTTCTTTTTTAATCTTAAATTCACCAATTTCTTTTGTATTTTTTACATGAGGACCACCACATAGTTCTTTTGAAACATCTCCAATAGAATATACAGTAACAATATCAGGGTATTTTTCAATAAACATACATTCAGCACCTGAATCTATTGCTTCTTGTTTAGTCATTTCTTCTTTTGTAACTGGTAATTCTTCTTTTATCCATTTATTTACTAAATCTTCTACTTTTTTCTTTTCTTCATCTGATAACTTATGATCACAATTAAAATCAAATCTCATTCTTTCAGTAGTAATATTAGATCCCATTTGATGACAATCAGGACTAACTACAACTTTTAATGCTGCATTTAATAAATGTGTTGCAGTATGATATCTAGTTTCTATTTCTGAATCTCCTGCTAATCCACCTTTAAACTTTCCTTGTGAAGAATTTCTAGATAATTCTTGATGTTCTTTAAATTTTTGATTATATCCTTCAATATCAACTTTTAAATTTTTCTCTTTTGCAAGTTCAATAGTTAATTCTAATGGGAATCCATAAGTATCAAATAAATGAAATGCAGTAATTCCATCAATATCTTTATCACTTATCTTTTCAAATTCTTTTAAACCTTTTTCCAAAGTCTTATTAAATTTATTTTTTTCTTTATTTAATGCTTCTAAAACATCTTTTTTATTTCTAATTAATTCTTCATAATAATTACTATATTTAGAAATAATTAATTCTGCTATTTCTTGTTCCCATTTACTATTTATTTCAATTCCTAACTTCTTAGCATGTCTAATAGCTCTTCTGATTAATCTTCTAACAATATAGCCTTGATCTTTATTAGAAGGTTTAATTTTAGCATCATCTGCTAGTATAAATACAGCAGTTCTAATATGATCAGCAATTATTCTCATACTTTCTTCATTACCAATATATTTTTTATTAGAAATAGATTCTATTAATTTAATAACATCAATCCATAATGAAGAAGTATAATTATCAGTCTTTCCTTCTAATACTGCTACTACTCTTTCATAACCCATACCAGTATCAACATTTTTCTTAGGTAAATTTTCTATAGAGCCATCTTTATTTCTTTTAAATTGCATAAATACATTATTCCATATTTCTACCCATCTATCATCTTCAGTATCAAATACTTCTGGTATATCTTCATCACTTCTAAAATAAAATATTTCTGTATCTGTACCACAAGGACCAGTTTCTCCTGCAGCCCAAAAATTATCTTCAGTAGTAGAAGCAATATGTCCTTCAGAAATGCCTAGATTAAGCCATAAATCATGAGCTTCCTTATCATAAGGAACCTTATCATCACCTTTAAAAATAGTAACTGCTAATCTATTAACTGGAATATTTAATACTTTAGTTAAAAATTCAAAACTCCATGAAATAGATTCTTTTTTAAAATAATCTCCTAAAGACCAATTTCCAAGCATTTCAAAAAAAGTATGATGTGTCATATCACCAACCTCATCTAAATCAGTTGTTCTAATACATTTTTGATAATCAACTAATCTAGTTCCTAAAGGATGTGTTTCACCCATCAAATACGGAATAAGTGGTTGCATACCTGCAGTATTAAATAAAACTGAAGGATCATTCTCTGGTACTACAGGAGCACTAGGTATTTGTTTATGACCTTTACTTACAAAAAAATCTATATATTTATCTTTTAAATTCATATTACTCACCTACAATATCTATTATAATTTTAACAACTTCATCTATACTTTTATCACTTGAATCAATGTATATTTGATCTTCAGTTCTAGTTAAAGAACCTACTGGTCTATGCATATCATCATAATCTCTTTCTTCTATCATTTTTTTAACTTCTTCTAAAGAAATACTAATATTCTTTTCTTTATTTTGTAAATATCTTCTTTTAGCTCTTTCTTCTACGCTTGCATCTAAATAAAATTTATAATCTGCATTAGGAAAAACTTCTGTAGTTATATCTCTACCTTCCATTACAACATTATTATTATTCGCAAGTTCTCTTTGCTTTATTTTCATTACTTTTCTTAATTCAATAATTGAAGATATTTTTGAAACTCTCCTAGTAACTTCTACAGTTCTAATCTCTTCTGAAACATCTTCATTATCTAAATATACTTTACCATCATTTGATAATTCAATATTCATTTCTTTTAATAAATTAGTAATAGATTCTTCATCACTCTCACTAATATTATTTCTTAAAGATTTTAAAGAAACACATCTATACATAGCTCCTGTATCTATATATGTGTAATTTAATATACTTGCTACCTTTTTAGCAATAGTACCCTTACCAGCACCACTTGGACCATCAATCGCTATAACTTTCATAAACACCTCTAAATAAAATTATACCATTTTTTTAAATAAAAAAGAAACAAAAATTCATTGTTTCTTCCTATTCTTTTGATATTTTTTCTGTTATTCTATATTTTTCATCTAAGAATAACCAAATTGTTTTAATAATTGCTGTTACAGGAGTAGCAATAAGCATACCTATAATACCAAAATAATGTCCAAATATTATTAAACTTATAATTATTGTTACCGGATGTAGTTTCATTGTTTTACTCATTACTATTGGATGTAATATGTAACTTTCAATTAATTGAATTAATATTACTATTATTAATATTATAATTCCCATTCTATAATCTGTAGTAAATGCAAATAGGATTATTGGAATACCTCCAATATAAGGTCCTACATATGGAATAATATTAGTAATTGCATTCCATAATGCTAAGAATAATGCACCTCTTAATCCAGTTATTGAAAAAGATAAAAATGAAACTATAAATACTACTAATGTAATTAATCCAGTACCTTTTACATAAGAAAATATTTGTTCACTAATATTACTTAATAAAATATGAGTATTTTTTCTATATTTTTTAGGTATAAATAAATATACATTTTCAATCGCTCTATCAAAATCAATTAATAAATAAAAACTGATTATTAAACTAATTAATAAAGTTCCCATTTTAGAAATAAATTTACTTAAAAAAGTTATTGCTTGTGATGGTATATTAGTAGTCATATTAATTAAATAATCATTTAATACTGTTTTAATATTTAAAGTTAAATCTTTTTGAGTAACTTCACTAAAATTAAGTTTATTAATAATATTATTAATATATATATTTAAAGAATCAATAACAGAAGGTAAAGACTTAATTAAATCATTTACTTCCTTACCTAAAGAAGGTATTAAATAAGAACCAAATAAATATAAAAGTATTAAAAATACTATATATACAATACTTGTTGATAATCCTCTACTTAATTTTCTTCTAGTCATTCTAACTATTAAAGGATTTAATAAATACGCAATTAATAAACCAAAAAATAATGGAGAAATAACTTTTATAATGTTTAATATAAAACCTATAATTTTCCATTCTTTATTAATTAATACAATTGAATATATTCCCACTATAATTAATAAAAAGAATAATATTTTTAATATTCTTTTACCATAAAAAGTAACTTCATTAATGCTTTTATAATCTAAATTATCCTTTTTCATAAGCATACACCTCTATATATATTATACCATTAATATTTTATTTTAATTCTTTTTTAATGATATTTTCTATTTCCTTTACAGTTTTATTTAAATCATCATTAACAACAACATAATCATATTTTTTACTAACTTTAATTTCTTCTTCAGCAATTTTTAATCTTTTATTTATATTTTCTTCATTATCTAAATTTCTATTTACAATCCTATTTCTTAATTCTTTAAAATCTGGAGGTAATAAGAATATTAATAATGCATCATCTTTTAACATTTTTTTAATATTCATTCCACCAACAACTTCTATAACTAAAAAAACATTTATATTGTTATTAATTCTTTTCTCTATTTCTTTTTTTGGTGTACCATAATAATTATCATTATACTTTGCCCATTCTAATAAATTATTATTTTCTATTTCTTTTTCAAATTTTTCTTTTGAAACAAAGTAATAATCTACTTTATCTTGTTCATTTAATCTTTTTTCTCTTGATGTCATAGAAATAGATAATTCAAAATTATCATTATTTTTTAACAACTCTTTTACCACTGTATCTTTACCAACACCACTTGGACCTGAAATAACAATTAATTTTCCCTTTTTCATAATAATCCTTTCTTAATTAAAGAAAAAAAGAGTTATTTATTCTCTTTTTCTTCTTTTGAAACAACATTTTTACCATTATAAAATCCACATTCAGGACATGCTCTGTGAGGTTTAATCATTGAACCACAATTTTTACATTTAACAACTGAATTAGCTTCAACTTTATAATGAGTTCTTCTCATTCTTCCACGAGTTTTTGATACTTTTCTAAATGGAACTGCCATTTAAATCACTCCTCTCTTTATTCACCTAAATAATCTTTTAACTTACTTAATCTAGGATCAATCTCTTCATCTGTTTCCTCATCTGTTATAAATTTCCACCCATCCTCATAGATATTATGATTATCTATATCCGGACTAACAACTTTAAGAGGAATCTCCACTAATATATTTTGCCACACAATTGAAACTAAATCAATACAATTATTAATAATTTTATCATTTTTTTCAACTTTTTCATCATCTTTACTAATAATTTCATTAAAACTTGTATTAATTTCATAATCTACATCTTTAAGAGATATACTACATGGCAAAACTAATTTACAATTAATACTTAAATCAATTTGATATTCATTTTCTGAAAAATAAACTTTTCCTTTTGTTATTACATCACTTATTCTTCTAATATCTGTATTAGTTAAATATTCTTCTGGAATCTTTATTACTTCATCAATAATAATTTCATCAGTTGAAAAATTTAATAATTTTGTAATATCAAACATATAAATCACTCCGGCAAAATAATTATACTAAAAATATTGATAATTATCAAGAAAAAAAGAATTACTAGAATTTTAAAGAAAAAGTGTTTTTATAATATTTTTTTGAAGTGTTTTCAATTTCATTTTCTTTTAATACTTCTAATTTATTATAAATATCATACATTACAACACTAGCGGCAGTTGAAACATTAATAGAATTAGCCATTCCTAATAATGGTAAGTGTATTGAACAATCAGATAAATCTAACAATTCTTGAGATACGCCATCATATTCTCTTCCTAAAATTAAACATACAGGACCTGTTGGATTATATTTTCTATAATCAATACTATCATCAGTAACTTCAACAGAAACTATTTTAACTCCTGCCTTTTTTAAAGTTTTTGCAACTATTACTGGATTCTTATGATACTCCCAAGGTACCCACTTTTCTGCTCCTCTAGCACTAGATTTAATTTTTTTATTTGGTGGAATTATTGTATTACCACATATATATACCTTTTTAGCAAGTAATGAATCTGACAATCTAAGAATTGTACCTATGTTATGAGCACATTTTAAACTATCAAGAATAATATAAATATCATTCCTATTTTTATTTTTAAATTCTTCTCTTTTTGTTTTATTTTCCCTAAGTTCATCTTTTGTTAATTGATAACTCATATTATCAACTCCCTTTTAAATTATTCAAATTATAAATTGTTTTTTTTAATACATTTTCATTAACAGGTAATCCAAATTGTATTTTATCTAAATCATTATGCAAAAAAGCATCATGTTTTATATTTTTATAATTTTCTATTCTATTTATTTTTTGTTCAATCGGTGAAGTAAAAATTAAATTTTCATCATAATAATTATTATATAAAATGTTTGTTGTCAAATCAATACAATTAATAAAATCTAAATGATTCTTTCTATATAAAAAATATCAAAAGTCAACAAATTCCTTAAAAAATCAAATAATTTTAAAGATTAACATACACTTTTTTATAAAAAATATATACATAATTATCAAAAAAAAGAATTACTAGAATTTAGTAATTCTTTTAACATCTACTTTAACTATGTGTCCATTTAAATCATATTCATTAGTTATTTTATCTGATACTGATATTTCTTCAGCTAAAGTTTCTTTCATAATGTATTCTCTAAAATTATCAATTACATCTGATATATCACCAGAGTATATTAAATTAATTCTATCTGTTACATTATAATTTTTTTCTTTTCTTAAATTTTGTACTTTAGAAATAAGTTCTCTGGCTATACCTTCCATAATTAAATCTTCATCTAATTTTGTATCAATAATTATAAAATTATTATTTAAACTAGCCGCATCAAATCCTTCTTTTGAAGATACTCTAATATCTACCATATCATTATTAACTTCAATTATTTCATTATTAAAATTAATTTTAACTACTTCATTATTTTGTAATTTTGATATATCTTCTTGATTCATATTTAATAAAGTGTTAGAAAAATTATTTATTTCTTTACCAAACATTTTACCGCATACTTTATAATTTGGTTTTATATTTAAAGTCATATATTTAGTTAAATCATTTTCAAATATAACTTCTTTAACATTTAATTCTTCTTTGATTAAATCTGTTAAATCTGATATTAATTCTTCATTTTTACCATCTAATATAACTTCTTTAATTGGTTGACGTACTTTTATTTTAACTTCTTCTCTAGCATTTCTTCCTAAAGAAATTAAATCTCTTACTAAATCCATTCTTTCTTCTATTTGTGTATTTATATAATTTTCATTAACTACTGGATAATCATCAAGATGTACAGATTCATTTCCAGTTAATTTAATATATAGCTCTTCTGATATAAATGGTGCGATTGGAGCGATTAATCTAGTTAAACCTACTAATACATCATACGTTGTTTTATATACTGCTTTTTTACTAGTATTTAATTTAGAAGACCAGAATCTTCTTCTATTTCTTCTAATATACCAATTAGATAAATCTTCATTTAAGAAATATAATATTAATTTTGTAGTTTTATATAAATCATAACTATTCATAGATTCAGTTACATCTTTTACTAAGTTATTATATTTTGATAATAACCATTTATCTATTTCATCTAATTCATCATATGGTATTTCAAATTCTCTAGGATCAATATTATCAGTATTAGCATACATTGAGAAGAAATTATAAGTGTTTTTAAGTGTTCCTAAGAACTTAGAATTAATTTCTTTAACACCTTCTATATCAAATTTAATAGGTGTCCAAACTGGTGAAATATTAAGTAAATAAAATCTTACAACATCCGCACCAAAATTTTCAATTGTAGTAAATGGTTCAACTATATTACCTAGACTTTTACTCATTTTTTTACCATTTGCATCAAGCATCATGTCATTAACAAGTACATTTTTAAATGATGATTTACCACTTATTATAGTAGAAATAACAAGAAGTACATAGAACCAACCTCTAGTTTGATCTACTCCTTCTGCGATAAAATCTGCAGGAAATTGTTTTTCAAATAATTCTTTGTTTTCAAAAGGATAATGAAATTGAGCATATGGCATAGAACCAGAATCAAACCAAACATCTAGTACATCAGATACTCTAGTCATTTCTTTATTACATTTAGGGCATTTAATATGTATATTATCTACATAAGGTCTATGTAAATCTAATTTACTATCATCTATTTTTTCTATTGCTCTATCTTTTAATTCTTTAATAGAACCAATAACATCAAAGTGACCACATTCACATTTCCAAATTGGTAAAGGGCATCCCCAATATCTATTTCTTCCAATACCCCAGTCAACCATATTTTCAAGCCAGTTATTAAATCTTTTTTCACCTACAAATGCTGGATGCCAATTAATATTACTATTAGCTTTTAATATTTTATCTTTATATGAAGTATTATTTAAATACCAGGCTGGTTTAGCAACATTTATAAGTGGACTCTTACATCTCCAGCAATGAGGATAACTATGAGTTATCTTTATTTTTTTAAATAATTTATCATTTTCTTTTAACCATTTAATAATATCAATTTCAAGTTCTGGATCAGTAACTAATCTTCCCTTCCATGGTCCTTCAGTATATTTACCATCTAATCCAACTGGATTAACAAATGTAATTCCATTGTCTTTAGAAATTCTATTATCATCCGCACCATATGCTGGAGCAACATGTACTATACCAGTACCATCTTCCATAGTTACATAATCATCTGCGATTACTTCAAATGCTTTACCTTCTACTTTTATAAAAGGCATTAATTGTTCATATTTTATTCCAACTAATTCTTTTCCTTTATATTTTTCCAGTATTGCATAATCTTCACCTAAAACTTTATCTGCAAGTGGTCTTGCTAATATAAACTTGTAACCCATACTTTCTACTTTTACATATTCTTCATTTGGATTAACACATAGCGCTAAGTTTGCTATTAAAGTCCAAGGAGTTGTAGTCCACGCTAAGAAATATTCATCTTTACCTACCACTTTAAAAGGAACTATAACTGTATTTACAGGTATATCTTTATATCCTTGAGCTACTTCAAAGTTAGAAAGTTCTGTACCACATCTAGGGCAATACTGTAATACTTTATTCCCTTCGTATATAAGACCTTTTTTGTGCATTTCATTTATAATCCACCATTCAGACTCTATATATTCATTAGTACAAGTTTTATATGGATTTTCCATATCAATAAATTGCCCCATCATATTTGTTAGTCTTTTAACATCATCTATACATGTTTCAGTTGTATTACGGCATTCATTAATAAAATTTTGTATACCAAATTTTTCAATATCTGGTTTACCATTAAATCCTAGTTTCTTTTCAACATTAACTTCTACTGGAAGTCCATGGGCATCTAAACCTAATTGTCTTCTAACTCTATAACCTTTCATTGTTTTATATCTACAAAAGGCATCTTTAATTTCTTTCGCATACATATGATGAAGTCCTGGCTTTGCATTCGCATAAATTGGTCCATCATAAAATACAAAGTTATTATTTTTATCCTTTGTTTCTATAGTTTTTTCAAAAATACTATTTTCCTTCCAATATTTTGATATTCTCTTATCCATATCATAAGTAGTTTCTTTTTTTAATTCTTCAAATACGCTCATATTATCTTCCTTTCTTATATAAAAAAATCCATGAATGTAAGGACTCTTTAAAGCGGTACCACCTTACTTCATAGATTTTCTATGCATCTTTAAATTATAACGTAATTAACGCCTTATTCTAATTATTCAAATAAGGATATCTAGAGTGATTTAATATTTACTAAATTATTAACTTCCACCAAATGTTAACTCTCTATAAATTATTATAAATATTCGTCTCTATCATCTATTTTATTATCAATTAAATATAATTGTTTTTCTATATTATCTTTCAATTCACTTTTAAAAATAGTAATATTATCATTTAAAAGTTTAGCTTCAGCTTGTATTCTTTTTGATTGATTTAATGCATTTTTAATAATTAAATCTGCTTTTTTATTAGCATCTTCAATTATTTTATCTCTTTCATTAATTATTTCATTAATTTTATCTATTTTAGTTTCTTTATTAATCTTATCTATTTGTTCTTGTAATCTCTTTATTTCTAAATCTTTATTTTTACTTTTTTTAATTATTTTTTCTACTCTATTTATAATATCATCCAAAAATTGATTTACTTCTTTTGGATCATATCCATTAGAAACTTTATTAAATTTATACATAAAATCACCTGAAACTAATGAAATATATTACTACTATATTTAAAAAAAGTAAATACTATTATTCATTTTCATCGTTTTTTGATCTTATTTTTTTATCTTCTTCATCTGTCATTTTACCTTGAACATTAATATTCTTAGGTGTACATAAGAAAATTCCAGATCCTAATTTTTGCATATTTCCACCAATTGCATATAAAGTACCAGTTAAAAAATCAACTATTCTTTTAGCTTGTTCAGGTGTGACTCTTTTTAGATTTACTACAATAGTATTTCTCTTTTTTAAATGATCTGCGATTTGTTGACTTTCTGAATATGCTCTTGGTTCAAGTAATATCATTTTATTACCTTCACCATTACTATCTTTATAAGCTTCATTTACACTTAAAGAATAATATTCATCTTCACTTATATCTGTATTTGTTAATTCTTTTCCTAATATTTTATCAAACATTCCCATAATTATTCCTCCATATTTTAATCTAATAATAATTTTATCATAAAAATAAATATTTTTAAATATATTTTTTTATATTTTACATAAAATAAAAGAATTAGTTTTACTAATTCCTTTATTTATAATTTTTTATTTGATTATTAATCAATACTACGAAATCTTCTTTTGAAACTGTAATTGTTTCTTTAGTTCCATATTTTCTATAAGAGATATTTCCATTTTCCTTTTCTTTATCACCTAGTATTAAAGTTATAGGTATTTTTTTAGTTACAGATTCTCTTATCTTGTAATTCATTTTTTCATTTCTATCATCTAATTCGCATCTAATACCATTAGAAATTAATAATTCTTCTATTTCTTTAGAATAATTTAAATGATATTCATTATTAACTGGAACTATATTTACTTGTACTGGAGAAAGCCATATTGGTAAGATACCTCTAGTTTCTTCTAATAAGAACGAAATAAATCTATCTGAAGAACCTAATATTGCCCTATGAATAACAACTGGTCTTTTAAATGAACCATCTTTATCTTTATATGTTAAATCGAATCTTTCTGGTAATGCAAAATCTAGTTGACAAGTAGGAATAGTAACGTCATGCCCTAAAGCAGTTTTTATTTGTATATCTATTTTAGGTCCATAGAATGCTGCTTCTCCTTCTGCTTCATAATATTCAATATTTAATTCTTCTAATATTTCTTTTAATTGAGATTCTGCAGTTTCCCACATTTCATCATTATCTATATATTTTTCTTTTTCTTTACTTCTTTTTGATAATCTAAATTTAAATGAATCTCTACTAAATCCAAAGTCATTAATATATACTTCAAATATTAAATTAATAACTTTTCCAACTTCTTCTTTTATTTGATCAGGTCTAACAAATAAATGAGCATCATTTTGACACATTTGTCTAACTCTTTCAAGTCCACATACTGCTCCACTAGCTTCATATCTAAAATCATTAGCAAGTTCACCTATTCTAATTGGTAAATCTCTATATGAATGTATAGAATTTTTATAAACTAGCATATGATGAGGACAATTCATTGGTCTAAGTACTAATTCTTCATTATCCATCTTCATCACAGGAAACATATCTTCCTTATAATGATCCCAATGCCCACTTGTTTTATATAAATCTACTGTTGCAAGAGATGGAGTATAAACATGCGAATAACCCAATCTAATTTCTTTATCTTGAATATATCTTTCAAGTTCTCTTCTAATAGTTGCACCCTTAGGTAAATATAATGGTAATCCAGAACCTACCAATTTATGTGTCATAAAAATATTTTGTTCTTTACCTATTTTTCTATGATCTCTTTCTTTTGCCTCTTCTAATAGTCTTAAATATTCATTTAAATCTTCTTCTTTTTCAAAACATACACCATATATTCTTTGAAGCATTTTATTATTTGAATCACCTTTATAATAAGCTCCTGATACTTTTAATAATTTAAAATATTTCATAGATTTTGTTGTAGGCATATGTGGTCCACGACATAAATCTATAAAATCATCTTGTTTATATGCTGAAATAACTGCATCTTCTTCTAAGTTTTCAATTATATCTACTTTATAAGGATCGTTTTTGAACATATCCAAAGCTTCTTCTTTAGATAATTCTAATCTAGTTATTCTTTTATCACTCTTTGATATTTTTTTCATTTCTTTTTCTATTTTAGGTAAATCTTCTTCTTTAATAACTTCATCCCCTAAATCAATATCATAATAAAATCCATCTTCTATTACAGGACCTACCCAAAATTTTGATTGAGGGTATAAATGTTTAATCGCATGTGCGAGTAAATGAGCACAACTATGATTTAAAACATTTAATTGTTCATTTTCTTTTATATTAATCATTTTAATTCTCCTTTATCTTCTTTTATAATTTAATCTTTTTTCTCTATTATTTTTTTCTAATAAAGAACCTAGGTTATTAAATTCAATATCTTCATAATAATCAATATCTATTTCACCAGCTTTAATTACATTACCATATTTAGCTACTTTATAACCTTGTTTTCTTAAATTGTTCTTTCTTCTTTCTTCTAATTTAAATTTTTCTCTTTTTAAATCTTTTAATAAATCACTCGTTAAAAGCATTTTTCCTTTATATGCGATTACTTTTCCCGTTTCATCTTTAACAAAATAACAATTTCCTTTTAAAATATCTTCTTTTGTTATATCATCAAATATACATCTTTTAGGTAATAATGTATGTTTTTCAAATGCATATTCTCTTAATCTATCATGAGTTAATTTACCTTTCCATTTATATTTTAAATTTAAGAAAGTTTCACAATATTCTCTAATAGATATAATATTTTTCTCACTAATTTTTGTTGCTTTTTTCTTCATTTTCTCCTCCAATAAATAAAAAAAACGCTCCCTAAAAATTATTAGGGGAGCGTTTTAATCGCGGTACCATCCACTATTTCACTTAATTATTATAACGGCATTACCGTAGGCTATTAACCTCTCTAAAAAAGTAGTAACTATTTAAAATACTAATTAGTTTTCACCAACCACTAACTCTCTACATAATATTTTTAAATAATCATGTCTTTTTTTATAACGATTTTATTTATATTAACACATTTTATTATTATAATCAATATTAATTTCTTTTATTTTCACTTATTAATTTTAAATCATCTGTTAAATACTTAATTCTTTCAATAATTCTTTTTGCTTTTAATTTATTTACTTCATCTTTACTTTCACTTAAATGTATTTCTAATTCTTCAATATTTAAATTAGAAGTGAAGAAAGTTGCTAATTTATTATCCATTCTATATTGTAATATAGGTCCTAATATTTCATCTCTACTCCATGCAGTTATGTTTTCTGCACCTATATCATCTAATAATAATAAATCTGCTTTTCTAGCATAATCAAATTGTTCATCAAAATCAGTTTTAAAACTAGATTTAAGTAATCTTAAAAATTCAGGATAATATATCATTGCAACATTATAATTACTTTTAGCAAGTTCATTTAATAATGCTGAAATCATATATGTTTTACCACTACCAAAATTACCATTCAAATATAAACCTTTAAATGCATTATTTTTCTTATATTCTTTTATAAATTTACTCATCCATTTTATTATAGGTACTCTATTTTTATCATTAGTAAATATTTCACTCATTTTTGCATTTCTAATATTTTTTGAAATTTCAAATTTATATCCTTTTTTTAGATATTCAATATTTTTAAGTTCATCTGATTTATTTTTACATGCTACATATTTGAAGTATAAAGATTCATTAACAATATAAGGAGTAAGAATAAAACCTTTAATTTCATTATAACTAAAAGTATCATCTTCTAAATGATTATAATTATTTTTTTCTTTAGCTGCCTGCATTAATCTAGAAGTATATTTCATTAAAACATCATTTGATAAATCTAAACTATCTACTAATTCTTTAAAATCTTTATCTTTACATGCTTTAAAATATTCTACTTCTAAATTCTTTTTATTATTTTTAAAATTACTTATTGCATTAATATTTTTCATACTTACCTCTACTTAAATTCTTTTAATAAATCTTTTACTTCATTTTCTTCTTCTTCACTTATTGTTTCTTTTTGAATATCTTGATTTAACCAATCAGGAACTTCCGATTCTTTCTTTTTATAAACTGGTTTGTTAATGCTTTTATTCTTATTTTTAGTTTCTTTTTCAGCTTGATTCATCGCATCTAACGCAGTTTTTATATCTAACCTTTTCCATTGACCAGCAATTGTCTCTACAAAGTTTTTTGTTAATTTCTTATTATTAATTTTCATAACATAATCAATTAAAACATTTACAACTGCAGGAGTTAAACCTACATCTAAAATAAGACTTTCTATTAATTTTAAATCTCTATTTGTTGGATTAGATCCATTATATTTACTCTTTAAAAAATTATATGGTGAAACTGTCTCAAAAGTATATATTAATTTTGATTTCTTCGAATCATTTTTAATAGAACTTCTAAACATATCTGGTTGATTTTTAAATAAAACAGTTGGTAATTTTCCATTATTTTGATATTGATAATAATTTCTAGAATTTTTTCTTAATAATTCTTTATCAATCATAAATTTTTCATTTAAAGATGATAATATTAAATCCTTCATTTCCATTACTTCTAGATTATATATATATGATAAATTTTCTATTAATTCTTTATTTTCTTTATTAAATGTTTTATTATTAATTGTTTCCTTAGGAAATGAAGATAAAAGCATATTAAAATCAAAATTATATTTCATATTTAAACCTAAAGAATTAATTTTTTTAACATCTACATTATTTATAAATGATGATGATGGAATAGAATCAAAAACATCATTAAAACTTTTTGTAATGTCTTTGTAATCTTTTAATATTATTCTAGGTATCTTAAAAAATGAAACTAATCTTTCATATTCTTTTTTTGATACTTCATTAAATAAAACAACATTTAATATTGGATGAGAAAAGAAATCAGCAGCACTTAATGGAGAAAATAATTCATATATATAATTATTAACATCATTATTTTCTTTTACAAATGTTTTAAGTAAACCAACAGCTTCTAATTTCTCTCTTTGAATAGTAATTTCTTCTATACTCATTTTTAAACTTGTGATTAAAAAATGATGAGACATTTCATTACTCATAAATTCACTTTTATCTAAATTCATCCATAAAGTCATAAAAAGATTAATTGGTCCACTACCAATTATTGGTTGGTAAAGCATCAATAATATTTTTCTATCTTGTTCGCTTAATATAGTTTTATTAATAACTGTATATGTATCTGCTGGTAAAATATTAAACATATGCTTCCCCACTTTCTATTTTTTATTATAAATTATTTTATTAAACTTTACAATTAAATAAATAAAAAAAATGAGATAACTCATTTTATTTAATATTATTCATTGACTTCATCATTTGATTTATTTGTTTTTGAGTAGGAGTTCTACCCATTTGACTCATCATAATTTTTATCATTTGTTCATTGATTGGTGGATTCTTTTTTAAATATTTTTCCATAAATTTTCTAGCTATGAAAAAACCAATTACCGCACCAATTATTAATCCAACTATAATTAATAGAATATCGTGTAACATAATTCCTCCTTAAAGATAATTATAATAAAAAATATAAATTAATACAAGTTATTTTATTTTTATATTTTTAATAAAGAAAAAATCATTATTATTAAAATCAATAATAAATAAATCTTTATCTATTTCTCTAATATCTTTAGAAAAAGAAGAAATGTTTTTATTTGTTATTAATTTTATAAATGAATTATTAATATATATTCTACTATTTTCATATTTATTAATAATACAGTGCATATTATTACTTTTTTTATAATATACATTATTTATATGATTTTTATATATTAACTTATTTATACTATTTTTATTAAATCTTCTAACTATTTTTTTATATATTTTATATTTATCTTTTATACTTAATTTTTTTGATTTATTTATTTCATTAAAAAACATAAATAAATTATAATCTTTATTATCATAAATAGTTGTAAATAATTTATTTATTTTAAATATATAAAAAGTTCTATAATTATCCATTTATTTTCACCATTTTTATTATAAAAAATAATTAATTAAAAAAAAGTCAAAAAAAGTCTATTTTAATAGACTTTTTATTTTATTAATAATACTTTCTGTATCCAATTTAAAATATTTTAATATTTCATCTTTTGATGCGCTTATACCATAATTATTAATATTAAATAAATAATCTGAGGATGAAACATATTTTTCAAATCCAAATGAAGAACCATACTCTATAACAAATATTGGTACATTTAAATCTAATAATTCATTTTTATAAGAACTATTTTGTTCATTAAATAATTCCATACATGGCATACTAATAACTCTAACATCTATATTATCTTTTAATAGCATAGCTTGTATTGATTTTGCTAGTTGAACTTCAGAACCAGTAGCAATAATAATTGCATCAGCTTTACCTTTTTCTTTTCCAGCTATATAAGCACCTTTAGATACATTTAATATATTTGTACCTTTTTCAGCTTTAACTTCTGTTTTTGGTAAAGAAATAACACTAGGTACTTTACTATTAATTATATAATTCCAACAACCTATAAGTTCTTTTTTATCTGCAGGTCTAAATACATATAAATTTGGAGTTGAACGAAGCATTGCTAATTGCTCAACTGGTTGATATGTCGCACCATTAGATCCTTCAGTAATTGAATCATTAGTAAATATATAAGTTACAGGTAAATTCATTATTGAACTCATTCTAATTGAAGTTTTTAAATAATCAGAGAATGCTAAATATGTTGAACCAAAAGGTCTAAATCCAGTTAATGCTAAACCATTTAAACATGCTCCCATAAATTCACATCTAACTCCAAAAGAAATATTCTTACCAGTATAATTTGTAGGTAATAAATCTTTTCCATCATCTATATATGCTCTAGTAATATTAGCTACATCACAACTTCCACCAATAAAATTATAAATATTTGTTCCTAATATATTCATTATTGAATGATTACTTTCTCTCATTAATTCTTTATTTTCATAATCAATTGGTATTTCCATACTTGTTAAATCAATACTTAGTTTATTAAATGGTAAATTATTTATTTCATTAATTTGTCCTTGTGATAATATTTTTTTATATTCTTCAAATCTTTGTTCCCAAATAGGATATATTTTATTACCCCTATCTACAACTAAATTTCTCATATAACTAGCTGGTTCTTTTAAAATTGTAAAAGGAATAGAGCCTGCTCCTATTTTTTCTTTAAATTGTTCTATATCTTCTTTTGTCATTAATTCATCATGAATAGTATTTGTACCTTGTTTTAAAGAGCCTGCTCCTATTATAGTTTTAATTTGAATTATAGAAGGTTTATCTTTAACACTTTTAGCTTTTTTAATAGCTTTATCTATTTCACTAACAGAACTACCATTTTTAATAATTTGTGTATCCCATCCCATAGAACTAAATCTTGCTAATACATTTTCACTAAAAGTTTTATTAATATTTCCATCAATAGAAATATTATTTGAATCATATAATACAATTAAATTTCCTAATTTATGTGTGCCTGCAAATGAAGCAGCTTCATAACTAATTCCAGTTTCTAAATCACCATCTGAAACTAAAACATAAATATTATAATCAAATAGTTTTCCAATTTTTTTATCAGGCTTACCATTTTTTAATTTAGCATTATATTTTTCTTCTAATATTTTTTCACCTAAAGCTAAACCTACTGAAGTAGCAAATCCTTGTCCTAATGGACCTGTTGTAACTTCAATACCTGGAGTACTTATATCTGGATTTCCTGGAGTTTTACTATTTAACTTTCTATAACTTTTTAAATCTTCTATCATAAATGGGTATCCAGATAAAAACATTGTTGAATAAAGTAATGCCGAACCATGACCTGGAGACATTACAAATCTATCTCTATTTATCCAATCTAATATTGAGGGATTAACATTTAAATTTTTGGCAAATAAGGCATACATAATAGGCGCAGCGCCAAATGAAATACCTATACTACCATTTCCTGAATTATTTATAACATCTAATGTTAAATTTTTAATAACATTAACTGCTTTTTGATCCATATTAATATCACCTAGCCTCTTATTCTAAAAATATTATATCATATAAAAATTTAAAATAAAATAAAAAAATACTTAAAAGTATTTATTCATTATAACTAGTAGTTGTTATAGTATAATTTTTGGCGACTTGTTTATTATTATCTATATTTTCTACTCTATTTGCTAAAGTAAAAACAAATAATACTCCTAATGAATAAATAACTAAAATACTTAATAATTTTTTCATACAATCACCTCTCATGATTAAATTTTATCACGAACACTTGTTTGTGTCAATATCTTTTTCAAACATTTGTTTGACATTTTACATTTTATATGATATTATTAATTTGTAATTATAAAAAGGAGTAAATAATATGGAAAAATTAACTAATAAACAAAACTTAGTACTAGATTTTTTAAAGAAAAGTATTGCGACTAATGGATACCCTCCTACAGTTAGAGAAATATGTAAAGCTCTTAATTTATCTTCACCTGCTACTGTACAAGTTCACTTAAACACATTAGAAAATAAAGGATACATAAAAAGAGGAGATTCAAAAAATAGAGCAATAGAATTATTAACTAATAATGAATACTATAAAAGAGATAGCGTTGAGATACCTTTACTTGGAAAAGTTACTGCAGGTTCTCCTATAGAAGCAATTGAAATGCCAGATGAATTTTTCACTATACCAACATATATGTTACCTAAAAACAAAGAAGTATTTGCTTTAAATGTAAAAGGTACTTCTATGATAGAAGCAGGTATACATGATGGAGATATTGTAATAGTACAAAAACAAAGTACTGCTAATAACGGAGATATGGTAGTAGCAATGACAGATGAAAATGAAGTTACACTAAAGACATTTTATAAGGAAGATGGTTATTTTAGATTACAACCTGAAAATAGTACTATGAAGCCTATTATATTAGATAAAGTATACATTATAGGAAAAGCAATTGGATTATATAGAAAATTTTAAAAAGGAACTCTAAGTATTGAGTTCCTTTAATCTATATAAACGCAAAATGCATTGCGGTCATTATATAATATTCAAAAATATATTAATTGTTATTTATTAATAATATGTATTTATTAAGAAAATATACATAAAAAAAGAACATTTTTGTTCTTTTTTTAATAAATTACTTTTTAAAAATACTATTAATATATTTAAATCCGTTTTCTATTTTTTCTTCAGTAGATTTACCTGTACTATATATTTTTCTTAATTTATCCATTACTTTTTCATTACCATCTTTAAGTTCATAAAAACTATCATATCCATGTTCTGTAAACTCAAACATATCTGAAAAAGGTTTATTATTTAAAATTGGATCTGTAACCATTTCACTATATTTCCATGAAATATATGGTGAGTCATATTCTCTTCTAGGTATTTCTGGATGAAGTTTTTTCCATTTTTCAAACCATAAAAAATGTAATGTTTCATGAGAACATACTTCAATCAAAGTCATATCATTTACATTTGTTCCAACGGAAAAAGAAAAATCTTCTAAATATCGAGGAAATACAGGTATAAAACCAACAGTAGCATTAATTATACTAATATTTTTAGGCCACTCAATATTTAAATATGAAGATAATGTTTCAAAATATTTATCATTATATTTTTTCCATAAATCATTATATCTATTTACTTCACTTTTTAATATATTTTCATTCTTTTTATATTTATCAGTAACAACTTTCTCAATTATTTCTTTTATTTCTTCATTTGATAAGTTTAAATCAATATTATCTAACTCTTTAAAATAATTAATTACACAATCATGTAAACTTAAAGTTTCATCTTTAACAAAATAAGCCCACTTAATGAAATCAATATTATCTTTTAATGTCATTATTTTAAATTCTATTTTAGGTAATGTCATTCTATCACTCCTATATTAATTATATCATAAATTATATCTGATATTTTAATTTTTCTATTTTTTCTAATTCTTTTAAACTTCTTTTGGTGGAGGTAAATCTTCAGGTATTATACCACCTGCTTCTTAAATGGCTTTTCTAACTATTTTGCCTACTTCATAATGAACTGAATTTGCACTATATTAATTATCAACATTATCTCTTTTTAATTTAGCATCTGTTTGAGCAATTCTAAATATATTATCTGCAAGTTCTTCACTACCCATATTACTTCACTATATCTAAGCTTCTTTCTTTTAAAAATATCATCAGCTGTTTATCCATTATATAGTCCTTTATATCCAGCATTATGAAATCTAGCTAAATCTTTTACTCCACTTTTAACTGCAGTTTTATTCAAATTATAATTACCTTTTCTTGCTTGATTTCTTCTAAGTTCTATATATTTTAGAATTTTTTAAGTTATCTAATACCTCTTTATTCGGATGTCCATATCTATTATTCTTACCAACACTAATAATTGAGTAATTAGGATTTACTTCATTAATAAACTCTCTACTACTACTTGTTCTACTTCCATGATGTCCTACTTTTAATACATCAATATTAGATATGTTATATTTGTCTAAAACATCTTTTTCTTTATCAACTCCGGCATCTCCCATATGGTCATAGTCTCCATGTGGCGACTATCGTTTATGCATACAGATTTATACAAAAAAAAGAACTATCAAATAGATAATTCTAACGTATATTACTTATAATCATATCACTATCCATAGGAACTTTAGAAATAAAGCTAAATAAAGTATTTGGCAAATCACTTATAGGTATTTCAATAATACCTGTAGCTCCAACACTATCTTGATTAACTTTATTAATTCCTGGTAAATTGTTTACCATATCAACATTACATATTTTTGGAATAAAGTATTCAATCCTAGCTGTTTGTAAATTTAAAGATATTTCTATCGTTAGGGCATGCCCTCTATCTCTAACCATCATCAATAACTTTCTTTCATTAATAGCAACCATATCAGTCCATCCAACATCTAAATCATTGGGAAATAGTGCTAATAATTGTTCAAATGTAGGCACTTTAACTCCTCTTAACGATATTGGACAATTATAATCATTTTCCTTTTTATCAATCAATGGAATAGATTGCAAAATTTGTTCATTATTTAAAATAAATGAATGTATAAAATGTAATATTTCATTAATTGTCTTTGCATTTTGGAAAGAAGAAACACCGCCTAAGGTATATCCAACGCATTCTTCCTTTACAGCATTAATAAAATCTAATTCCATATTACTGACAAAATTTTTATAGAACAAACGTAATTTATCAATATCATAACCACATGAATAAAAATTATTTTTAATAATATTTTCCATCTCAGTTATTTTATTCATGATTTGTGATTCAAATCCAAAAATATCTGCAGTTATACATTTTAATTCACTAAATATATACATTAAGGAATCATTAACACTATTCGAATATTTTTCGACATCAGCATATAAACTATCACTTGGGGGAGCTATATCAAGCATTTCTTTTTTTATTTTAAAATCAACTTCGAAAAAATGCTGTAATTTTAACAATTTTACATCTACCATATTATTATCACACCTTATAATTATTATATCACACTTTTTTATTTATTGTGCACATGTTTCTATCTTTAATTTATTATTCTTAATTTTAAACATAATACTTCCATCTTGATCTGTTCTATATATTTTTGAATCTTCTAATGTATTTAACACTTCTTTGTTTGGATGACCATAACGATTGTTCCTGCCAACACTAATAATAGAGTATTTAGGGTTCATTTCTTTTATAAATTCTTCACTACTACTTGTCTTAGAACCATGATGTCCTACTTTTAATACATCAATATTAGATATGTTATATTTGTCTAAAACATCTTTTTCTTTATCAACTCCGGCATCTCCCATAAACATAAATTTATAACCATTTATCTCAGTATAAATAACATTACTATTATCGTTTTCATTATCATATTCTTTAGTTTGAAGAAAGTATAATTTATTCTTATCTATATTTAGTTCTTTAATACAGGAATAGTATTCTATTTTCTTTTTATCTAATACCTTGATTAATGCTTTTTCTAAATCATTATATGGTCCACAATTAAATATAACTTTCTCTACTTTAAAATTATTTACTAAATTAATAGCTTCTCCCATATGATCGTAGTCTCCATGTGGTGATTGTCAAAAAGTAAGTCGAATTTACTATAATAAAAAAAACTATCATTTAAATAGTTTCTATTTTTGTAGCTCTATATTTACTTTTACCAGACATATTTTTAATAATCGAATTATCAATATATTTTTCAAATATAGAATTATCATATTTGTCCTTTTCTCTATCCATATTTTTCTTATTGTTATATATGCATTCAACTCGCACAGTTTTTAATTTAATTCCCTTATAAGTTTTATAATTATTATCATATTGATATTCAAAATATCTAATTGGCAAAGTTCTAATTAGCTTTTTTTGATTGCTATCTTCTTTAAAGTATTCTATTATTGAATATAATTCATTTGTATGACTATACATAAAGAAGCCTATATGAAAATCATTATACTTATATTGAGCATACACCTCATGTTCATCTCCTTCAGTAAAACCTTTATTATTTAAAATTTTATTACTATGTTTCCTATTATCTATAAATATGTAGTCAGAATTTTTTAATATATCTTGAAGCTTGTCAATATCACTTTCAAGAATCATTATATCAATATCATCATGCTTTCTAGTTATTTCAAGGTTGCAATCTATGTAACCACCAAGAGCACCAACAACATAATAATCAATTTTCGCATCATTAAGCCTATTACAAATAAAAGATAATTGTTCTAATAAAAACTCATCATTCATTCTAAATCACCTTTATAAAATTATATCACACAAGTTCATATTCTCTAGCAATTATTCTATCATCAGAGCAGTATTTGATTACATATTCATTATCTTGTCTGCAAATTATTATTCCTACTGTATCATTTTCTTCTATAGTCTTAATATTTTTATCAATGTAATTCATATATGTCATAATTTGGCCTGTATGTTCTTTCTTTAGTTCTGTCACTTTTAATTCAACTACTACGTAACATTTGTATTTAATGTTATACAAAAGTAAATCAATGTAATTATATCTATCACCTATCTTAATTGGATATTCACTTTTAATAAATGTAAATCCATTTCCTAGCTCATCTAAAAAATTTTCAATATCTTCTAATATTAATTTTTGTAATACTTTTTCTGAAAATATATCATACTTGCTATTATTTTTAATGATAATTGGGTTCTTTACAAAGTCAACAACATTAGACTTATCTTGGTTTATTATTTTATTTTTAGTAGATTCTGGTAGTCTTTCATACTCATTAGACTTTATTCTTTCTCTTAACTGCCTAATTGATAAACTATTTAATTCAGATATTTTAACATAATATTGAAACTTATTATCATCAAACCAAAGAATTTCACAGTAATGACTCCAACTTAATTTGGCAGACAGCGTCTGCCATTTTTGAGATACTTTATAAAATTGTCTCATATTTCTTAAATTTCTTTGGCTATAACCTAAGCCTAACTCTTCAGTTAGCTTTAAAGAATACTCTTTAATAATACTTTCTCCATATTGATTACCTGCATCTAATAATAATTTACCAACATTATAGTATGTATCTAAATCACTTTTATTAATTGAATAGTTCTTTACTTTTCTATTTATCTCATTGTTTATTAATTCATTTTTAATCTCATTGTAATAATTCATATTTACTCCTTTCATAATTTTGTCACCAGTGGTGACACTTTTCTATGGACTACAAGTATCTATTTTTAATTTATTATTTTTAATCTTAAACATAATACTTCCGTCTTCGTCTGTTCTATATACTTTTGAATTATATAAATTATCTAATACTTCTTTATTTGGATGTCCATAACGATTATTTTTTCCAACACTAATTATCGAATATTTTGGATTTATCTCATTAATAAATTCAATACTTGAACTTGTCTTACTTCCATGATGTCCTACTTTTAAGACATCTATATTAGGTAAATTATATTTACTTAATATTTCTTTTTCAGTAGTACTTGATGCATCTCCCATGAACATAAACTTATATCCATTAAGTTCTGTATAAATAACATTTGAATTATCGTTTTCATTATCATATTCTTTAGTTTGAAGAAAGTATAATTTATTCTTATCTATATTTAGTTCTTTAATACAGGAATAGTATTCTATTTTCTTTTTATCTAATACCTCGATTAATGCTTTTTCTAAATCATTATATGGTCCACAATTAAATATAACTTTCTCTACTTTAAAATTATTTACTAAGTTAATTGCCTCTCCCATATGGTCGTAATCACCGTGTGTTAAAATTAAAACATCAATCTTTTTAACACCAGTACTTTTTAAAAATGGAGATACTTCTCTATCAAAAATATTACTATTATAATAACTTCCTCCAGTATCAATCAATATGTTTTTAATCTTATTTTTTAATAATATTGAATCTCCTTGTTTAACATTAATAAAATAAATTTTATTACCAAATATATAATAATTATTAATAAAAAAATAAACTATAATTATTAATATTATTAATCTACATTTTTTATAATTAATTGATAAATATAAAAATAAATAATAAATAATTATTATTAATAAAAATATATTTGAAGTATTTATTTTAAATATATTTATTTTATTAAATAAATTTATTAATTTTTCAAAATTTATTAGAACTTTATAAGTTAATGAATCTAATGAAGGAATAATAAATGTTAATAAACTTAAAGGAAATATAATATAAGATACTATTGGAATAAAAATAATATTTACGAAAATACTTATTAAATTAATTTCAAAATTAGTATTAATAATTAAAGGTAAAGATGATAAAAAAGATATGAATGAACTTTTTAAAATATTAAGTTTATTATTTGAATAATTTATAATAAAGAAAGAAATAATAAATGAAAATAAAAAACCATTATCATATATCAAAAAAGGATTAATTATTAAAAGAATAAATATAAATAATAAATAAAATTTATTAAATGAAAAGAATTTGAACTTATTAAAAATAAATAAAATAGATGCGCGTATTAATGATATTTGAAAAGATGTTAAAAATATATAAAAAAATAAGAATAAAATAGTTATTATTATATTTATTCTTCTATTCTTTATTAGTTTTTCTATTAATAATACTATTAACGAAACATGCATTGAGGAAATACACAATAAATGAATAATACCTAATTTTTTTGATTTTATTAATATTTCATTATCTATATCATTTTTATCACCAACAATAAAAGTTTTTATATATTTTTTAGAATACTTGCATTTATTAATCCTATTTATAGTTTTATTTTTTATTTTGTAAAAGATATTATTTGTTCTTTTAATTATTTTTATTGATGAAGCATTAAATGAATAATATATTTTTTTACTTAATAAATAATTTTTATAATTAAATAAATTAAAATTATTATTACTATCAATTTCTTTTATATATCCATTTATTAATATATAATCTCCATATTTAAAATTTATATTATTATTTATATAATAATAAACTATAATATTTTCTTTTCCTTTTATTTTTAATACATAATTATCTTTATCTTTTTTTATATAATAAATATACCCTTTTATAGATTTAGTATTTAAATTATATTTTGATTTGATTTTATAATATTTAACAAAAAATAATACATAAATTACTAAAATAATAATAAGAAAAAAATACAGTAAATTATACTGTAATATGTTCTTTAATTTTTTCAAATAAACTATCTCCTATTCCGGATACTTGTTTTATTTCTTCTATATTTTCAAACTTTTTATTATTTCTATATTCTATTATTCTTTTTGCTTTACTTTCTCCTATTCCAGGTAATGTTTGTAATTCAGATAAAGAAGCATTATTTATATTAATTATTTCACTACTAACATTATTATTACTACTACTCTTATTACTTTTAGTATTAATATTATTTTGATTTATACATGCATCATTGTCAGAATCAGGGCATATTATTTTTTTATTAATTTCTTTTACTATTTCAGTAGATGATAATAATTTTTCTTTGTAGTCCTTTATTTCATCATTTGTATAAATAATAACAACTGATTCATCTTCTAATTTTTTACTTAAATTTATAATTGATGTATCAGCATTTTCTGTTAATCCACCTGCTTTATTAATTAAATCAATTACTCTTGAGTTATAATTTAATTCATAAACACCTGGAGAATTTATTGATCCTTTAATATCTACAAAAATAGTTTTTGTTTTATTCTTGACTGGTGAATCAGCATTTACTTTCATATTATTTATTAAAATAGATAAAAATAGAAATAGAATAAATGAAATAATAATTTGAAAATATTTTTTATTTTTTATCATAAAAAAACACCTCCTATTTGATATATTATCCAAATAAGAAATGTTTCCTTTTAATTTAATACTTTTTTTTGCATATGATTATAATTTTCTATTGATACTCTTTGAACAATTGCGAGTGAAATTGTTAATGTTAATGCAAATGAACCACCATAACTTAAGAATGGTAAAGGTACTCCTGTAAGTGGAAGTAATCCAAGTACACCTACTAAATTAATTATTACATGTAAGAATATATAACACGCTACTCCATAACATATTAATGCATTCATAACATTAACACTAGTTTTTGCAATAACTAATATTCTATATATTATAATCATATAAAGTAAAATAACTAATATACCTATTAATAAACCAAATTCTTCAACTATAATTGGAAATATAAAATCAGTATATGCTTCTGGTAAATATAAATATTTTTGTTTACTATTTCCTGGAGAAATACTAATTAATTTACCATTATTAATTGCGATATAACCATTACAAACTTGATAACCTGTATTTTCTTGATATCTAGTACATGGTTTTAAAAAATTAAATCTATCTCGTTGCATACTACTTAAGAAATTTTTTCCGGAAATTTGAAATACTAATAATACAAGAATAATAAAACCAAATAATATTAAAGTTATTTTTATTTTATATTCTTTTAAAACTGGAGAAGCATAATATAACATCATTGTAATAAAAAATATAATTAATCCTGTTCCACCATCTGGTTGTAATAATGTTAATCCAGTAAATATAGCACCTACTCCTAATGGAATAGAAGAAGTTATTATATTATAATTAATATATTTATAATTAACTTTATAATATACAGCAGTAAATAGTATAATTGCTAATTTTGCAAATTCACTTGGTTGAATTCCAAATGTTCCTATATATAACCAACTTTTAGAATTATTTGTTCTAACACCATATACTAATAAGACAGCCATCATACAAATAATAATTATTGAAACAGGAACAGTTAAATTTTTAAGTTTTCTAAGAGGAATATTTATTATAAAAATAGCAGATGTAAAACTAATAATTAATATTACTAACTGTTTATAAAAATATTTTGTATTAACACCAAAATATAAAAAAGATTTCATACTAGAAGCATCTAAAATCATAAATAATCCAAATACAAACATTAAAAATGTTAACATCAATAAAACTTTATCCATTTTATTTATTAATCTTGTCATATTTTTACCTCTAATATAATAATATCATAAAATAAATTATTTAACTATAATTAGGTTAATTAAATAACATTTTTTTTACGTTTAGAGTAATATATATTAGAAAATAAAGGAGGTATATATATGTATTATTACGGATATAGTGGCGGCTATGGATACAATAACCCTTGTTGTAATTATTCATATCCACAATATGGCAATTCTAATGGATATGGAGCATCAATTATCTTAGTATTATTTATTTTACTGGTTATTGTCATAGGTGCTGGTTTTTTTAATAGAAACAATTAAGAAGCTTTTTAAGCTTCTTTTTTTTACAAAAATAAATATTTATGTTAAAATAATCATAGTTTTGGGGTGAAAAAATGATTAAAACTAAAGATATAATTGATGAATTTGATAAAAGAATTAGAACTATTAGTAAAGAAGTAACATTTCCTCTAGATGATAAAACAAAAAAAATAATTAAAGATTCTATAGAAATGCTTACTTTAAGTCAAATTGAAGAAGAAGCAAAAAAATATGATTTAAGACCTGGAATGGGATTATCTTTAATACAACTTGGTATTGCTAAAAGAATATTTGTTGTAGTATATGAATATGAAGAAGGTAAATTTGAAAATTATATAATAATAAATCCAAAAATATTAAGTGAATCACAAGAAGAAATATATGTTAGTGAGGGTGAAGGTTGTTTATCTGTTAATAGAAATGTAGAAGGAATAGTTCCAAGAAAAGCAAGAATAACAGTAGAATACTATGATATTAATGGTAAAAAACAAAAAATAAGACTTAGAGAAGAACTATCAATAGTATTTCAACATGAAATTGATCATTTAAATGGGATATTATTTATAGATAGAATTGATAAAAATAATCCTTATAAAAACATTGAAAATATGAGAGGAATATAAAAACCAGATATAATCTGTTTTTTTATTTTATAAATTCTTCTAAATCAGTTTTAGATAATAATCCAATATTCTTTTTAATTTCTTTTCCATCTTCAAATAATATTAAAGTTGGTATACTCATTACATTAAATTTTTGTGCTAATTGTAATTCATTATCTACGTTAACTTTTAAAAATTTAATATCACTATATTTTTCACTAAACTCTTCAATTACTGGTGAAAGCATCTTACATGGTCCACACCAAGAAGCATAAAAATCAACTAATACTTTACCTTTTTCTATTTCTTTTTCAAATTCATTTTCATTTATATTTTTAACCATATCTAATCTCCTTTATTTACATTTTTTATATATTTTACCACTTTTAATTAAATAATCAATTGATTCTTTAGAAACAATTTTATTATTTATTAATATCTTTTGTAACTTGCAATTAAATATCTTATCATCATATTTGTTTTTATCTTCTAATAAATCTTTAATTTCATTAAAAGAATCTATATACTTATCAGTGTATATTGATACTATAGGTGTATTTTTCAATATAAAGTTACTTACTTTTGAATCAGGTAATGTTTTTATATTAAACGTAGGATTCAATAATACTACTAAAAATACTAAACTTATTAAATAATTCTCAATAATACCTAAAATAAAACCTAATATTTTTGAAGGAATAGCTAGTATAACTGTTACTCTTAAAAGTTTTTCTACAATTTTACTTATTTTAATAAAAATAACAAGTATAGTTGTTAATAAAGAGAATAATAATAGAAAAGCACTTAATTCATATATTATTATATTTAAACTAGAATAATTATTTAATATACCTGTTGTAAAAAATGGTAGTGTTTTATACATTAATAAAGATAATGAGTTTTTCATGTTAAAAGAAATAAATAAAACTATTATTATTCCAAAAGTAATAACAATTTGTTTTATTACTCCCCTTTTAAAACCAATAATACCTCCAAATAAAATAAATAATATTAAAAATAAATCAAAAAAATTATAATTCATATATACTCCTTTATATGATTATATTATATTTTTTACAAAAAATCTAATTCTTATGATAAAATATTATCAGAGGTGATAAATTTATGACAATTTCTTTTAAAATAAGTGATAAAACTAAAGAAGAAATGATTAAGTATTTTGAGGATAAAAAAAGAGATAAAACACCTGCATATGCGGTTTTTCAAGCAAATGAGGAAGATACTGTTGTTACTTTATATGAATCTAATAAAGTTGTATTTCAAGGTGTATCTGCCGATATAGATGCGAATTACTGGAAAGAAACTGAAAAGATATTAACTGGAAAATATCCTGAAGAAAGTAAGAAAAAAGAGAAAAAAAATGATGATGACAAAAATGATTATTATTTTATTAATTCAATAGGTTCTGATGAAGTTGGTACTGGAGATTATTTCGGACCAATTGTTGTTACTGCATCATATGTTAATAAAAAGGATATATCATTTTTAGAAGATTTAGGTGTTAAAGATTCTAAGAAACTAACTGATGAAAAAATAATTAAAATCGCTCCAACTTTAATTGAAAAAATTCCTCATGAAACATTTATTTTATCCAATGAAGAATATAATAAATGGCATAAAAAAGGATATAATATGAACAAAATAAAATGTATTCTTCATAATAGAGTTATACTTAATTTATTAAAAAAAGATAATTTTATAATAGATCATGTAATTGTAGACCAATTCACTCCACCTAGAAATTATTTTTCACATTTAAAAGATGTTAACGAAAATATATATAGAAAAATAACTTTTACTGTAAGAGCTGAAGATAAATGTTTATCTGTAGGATGTTCCTCTATAATAAGTAGATACTTATTTTTAAAAGAAATGGATAAATTAAGTAAAGAAGTAAATATTTCATTACCTAAAGGTGCATCTACTGAAGTTGATAAAATAGGAAAATATGTTTTAGAAAAATATGGTATAAATAAATTAGATAGTATATCTAAAAAGAATTTTAAAAACAGAGATAAAATTATTAATGAATAAAAAAAATCCTTAAAGGATTTTTTATTTGAAAAACGATAAATATATTAAGAATATTGTTAATATTACTGTTATTATTGTTCCGTTAATATTATTTTGTTTATTTTCTTTATCAATACCTAATGCCATTGACATAAAGAATCCACCAATTAGACCTCCTATATGTGCGGCATTACCAATATTGGTCATAGAAAAACCTATTAATAAATTAATAAAAATAACTGTAATAACATTATTAATTATTCTATTACCAATATAACCTCTATAATTATATCCAAAGTATAATAATGAACCTAATAAACCAAAAATAGCACCAGAAGCTCCAGCAGATATTACATTAGAATTAGAAAATATAAGTGTAAATAAAGAACCAGTAATCGCACTATATAAATATATAAATATATATTTTGTTTTACCATAAAAATATTCTATATTATTTCCTAAAATATATAAAGAATACATATTACATAATAAATGAAATAAACCTATATGTAAAAATGCACTTGATAATAATCTATAGTATTGACCAGACTTTGTAAAAGGAACATAATTCGCTCCAAATTTAATTAATGTATTATTATCTAAACTACCGTTACCAAATATATACATTAATATAAATATAATAATATTAATTGAAATTAAAGAAATTGTTATGATATTTTTATTATCTTTATTTTTTAACATTTTTTCACCTTTTATACTTTCTTTTATATTTTTATCACTAATATTCTTTGTTATTTTTCCTACTAAATCAATTCCTTCTTCATCAAAATTAGTTTTTTCAGAAATATCATTAAAATTAATTTTAACAATATCATTATTTTTAAACTTTTCTAAATTATCTGAAACAATATAAGATAAATCTTTATCATTAGTATCATTAAAAGTAAAGTTATCCCCTACTTCTAAATATATTGATAAAACTTTCATTGATAACCTAAATGTTTTTCTTTTTATTTGAGAAATAATATTTTTTACTTTTAAATTATCAAATTCAAATTGTTCGTTATTATAAATATTTTTATTAACAATACGAATTATATCATATTTTTCTTTATGATTTTCAAGCCATATTTCATTTTCTATACCTTTAATTATTACAGGCTTATAATTCTTATCAATCATAAAATAATTAAGTATACTCATAATAAAAATATCTTTATCATTTATATTCATAATATCTCCTTTATTCTTCTTCATATTCTTTTAAAATATCATTAAATTCTTTTGGTGGTTCAACACTAAATTCCATATATTTATTTGTTATTGGATGAATAAACCCAATAGTTTTTGCATGTAACATTTGACCAAAAGATTTATTATTTTTATTATTATAATAAACCGGATCATTTATAACTGGATGATTAATATATTTCATATGAACTCTAATTTGATGAGTTCTTCCAGTATCTAACTTACATTCAATTAAAGTTGCATTTTTAAATCTTTTTAATACTCTAAAATGAGTTACTGCATTCTTTGAATTCTTTGAAGTTACTGTCATTTTTTTTCTATCTTTTTCATCTCTACCTATTGGTGCATCTATTTCACCAGTATCATGATTAATAACACCTTTAACTAAAGCAATATATACTCTATTAATATTTTTTTCTTTTAATTGATTAGAAAGAGATATATGAGCTTCATCTGTTTTAGCAACTAATAATAATCCACTAGTATCTTTATCTATTCTATGAACTATTCCGGGTCTAAATTCACCATTTATTTTACTTAGTTTATTTGAATGATTTACTAAAGCATTTACTAATGTATTTTCTTTATTTCCATTCCCAGGATGAACTACTAGACCACTAGGTTTATTAATAACCATCACTTCATCATCTTCATATATAATATCTAATGGAATATCTTGAGGCTTAATATCAGTTTCCTCTTCTACAATATTTATACTTATTTTATCATTTAAACTTAATCTATAATTATTTTTAATAATATTACCATTAACTAAGATATTATTAGTTTCAATTAATTTTTGAATTTTACTTCTAGATAGTTTTAAATCTTCTATTTTTGATAAATACTGATCTATTCTTTCATTATTATCATTATTAACTATATATTCCATTAAATCACTTCCTTACGACTAATACTAAAGCAGAAATAACAATAGCAGCATCTGCTAAATTAAATATTGGAAAATAAAAATTTAATACACTAATTCCAATATAATCTATTACATATCCTAAAAATATTCTATCAATTAAGTTTCCTATTATTCCTCCTAATAATATACCAAATAATAAGGGATTCTTAAAATTATTCATACTTATATAATAGATTATAAAAAACAACGCTATTATAGATAATAATATTAATATAAATGTAGAATTATCAAATAAAGAAAAAGCAGCACCTGTATTATGACAATTATATATATATAAATTATCTTTTATAATAGATATTTTTTCATCAATTACCATATATTTACTAACAAGTATTTTTATAATTCTATCAAATATTATAATTAATAAAGCTATAATAGATGTTTTTTTCATATTAATCACCTTTTATATTATAACATATCTAATAAAATAAAAAAATAATGTTAAAACATTATTTTTTCTAAAACATAGTCTTTTACTTCATCTAAATTTAAAGTTATTTGCTTCATAGTATCTCTATCTCTAATAGTAACACTATTATCATTTAAAGTATTGTCATCAATAGTTATACACCAAGGAGTACCAATAGCATCTTCTCTCCTATATCTTTTACCAATATTTCCTGATTCATCATAAGTACACATAAAATATTTAGATAAAACTTTATAAACTTCTTTAGCTTTTTCTGAATGAAATTTTTTAACTAGAGGCAAAACTGCGACTTTATATGGAGCGATTGAAGGATTAAAATGCATTACTTCTCTAGTAGTACCATCTTCTAATTCTTCTTCATCATAAGCATCACAAAGAAGTGCTAAAACAAGCCTATCACATCCAACAGATGGTTCTATAACATAGGGAATATATTTTTCATTTGTCTCAGGATCTAAATATTCTAATTTTTTACCTGAATGATTAGAATGTACTGTTAAGTCATAATCTGTTCTATCAGCAATTCCCCATAATTCACCAAATCCCATAGGATAATTATATTCAATATCTGTAGTTCCTTTACTATAGAATACTAACTCTTCAGGTTTATGTTTTCTTAATCTTAAATTTTCTTCTTTAATTCCTAAATCTTTTAAAAATTTCATACAATATTCTTCAAAATAATTAAACCATTTTAAATCTTCACCTGGAGAACAGAAAAATTCATATTCCATTTGTTCAAATTCTCTAGTTCTAAAAGTAAAATTACCTGGAGTTATTTCATTTCTAAATGCTTTACCAATTTGACCAATACCAAAAGGTATTTTAGCTCTATTTGTTCTTTGTACATTTAGGAAATTAATAAATATACCTTGTGCAGTTTCACCTCTTAAATATACTTTATTTTTTGATTCTTCTGTAACACCCATACTAGTTTCAAATAATAAATTAAATTGTCTTATATTTGTAAAATCTTTTTTACCACATTTAGGACACACTATATTATTATCAGATATATATTTTTCTAATTTTTCATTAGACCATCCATCGCCTGTTTCTTTACCATTAGAAAAATCTTCGATTAATTTATCTGCTCTATGTCTAGTTTTACAAACTTTACAATCAATTAATGGATCAGAAAATGAAGATACATGTCCTGATGCTACCCAAACTTCTGGATTCATAAGAATCGCTGAATCTAAACCATAACTATTTTCTGATTCTTGAACAAATCTCTTCCACCAAGCTTTCTTTACATTATTCTTTAATTCAATACCAAGTGAACCATAATCCCAAGTATTAGCAAGTCCATCATATATTTCACTACCTTGAAATATAAATCCATATTGTTTACTAACATTTACTATTTTTTCCATTGTTAATTTATCCATAATATCCTCCTTAATAGAAAAAGATTCCTTTGATTATAGGGACGAATATTTCCGCGGTTCCACCCTACTTATTCAAAAGAATCTACTCTTTAATATATAGCTCCTAGGTTTCCACACCTTATCATCACTTCTTAAATAAATTATAATATTATATTAATTAAAAGTCAATAAATATATTATACTGATATTTGTTTTATTTTCTTTAAAAATTGTTTTGTATTTAAATATAGACCTGTATATTTACTATAATATTCATCTATAAATTCATTAATTTCTACTTTAATTTCATTACTTATATTTATTTTAGTAATTTTATTAATATCTATATAATATAACATTCTTAATAATTTTAAAGTTTTAGGATTTAATATTCTCTCATTTCCAACATGATTAACACATACAAATCCTCCTTTTTCTACTGATGCGGTTATTACTTTAGAATTATTACAAATACTACATGTATCAAAATTTGGATTTATACCTAAATAATTTAAATATTTTAATTCTAATATATTTGTTATTAATTCTTCATCAATTGATTCTTCTATTTTTAATAATGATTCAACTAATAAATCAAATATTTTAGAATTATAATTTTGTTTTAAAACTTGATTAGTTAATTCCAAAATATAAGAACAATAACTTATTTTTGATAAATTTGATTTTATATTATTAAAAGGATTTATAATATCTGCACAAATTAAAGTACTTAATTTACCTTCTCTATATTTTATTTGAAAATTAGCATAAGTTAATCTTGTTGTTACTGTTCTTATTTTACTTTTTATACTTTTTGCACCTTTTGCAAGTACAGAAATACTTCCATATTCTTTAGTTATTATAGTTAATAATTTACTTGTTTCACTATATGGTTTTTCATTTATTATTATTCCTTGAACTGTTGTTATATTCAATTTTATCAATTCCTTCATTTATTATTTTTTTATATTTTAAATAATAATCTGTATTACCTGTTAATTTAAATAAATTCCAAATATCTTCTTTACTCATTATTATCACCTATTAATATAATGAGTATATTTTTATATTTTATTCATTATCTAAAGTATAACCATATTCTTTCAAGTATTTATCTCTATCTCTCCAATTGTTAACTGTTTTTACAAATAAATTTAAATATACTTTCTTTCCAACTAGATTTTCTATATCTTTTCTAGCATCTATACCTATCTCTTTAATCATTTTACCCGAATGACCAACTAATATTTTTTTAATACCTTCTCTTTCAGCAATTATTAATACATCTATATGAATAGAAGACTTTGTTTCTTCATATTTTTCTACAACACACGTTACTGAATGAGGCACTTCTTCTTTCGTTTTTCTTAACACTTTTTCTCTAACTAATTCACTTATTAAAAATCTTAAACTTTTATCAGTATATTCATCCTCTGGGTATACTTTTTCTCCTTCTGGTAAATATTTTTTAATAGTTTTTAATAAATCATTTATATTAATATCTTTAATAGCACTAATAGGGATAATCTCATCAAAATTATATAACTTATTATATTCATTTATTATATTAATTAATTCTTCTTTTTTTATTCTATCTATTTTATTAATAATTAAAAATACTTTTCTATCTTCTTTTTCTTGTTTTATTTTTTCTAAAACGAATTCATCGCCTTTTCCTAATTTTTCTTCTGCATTAACCATAAATAAAATTAAATCAGTTTCATCAAAAGAAGAATAAGTTTCTTTATTTAAAAATTTACCTAGTTTATTTTTAGGTTTATGTATTCCAGGGGTATCTAAAAAAACTATTTGAGATTCTTCATCATTAAATATACCTCTAATATTATTTCTAGTTGTTTGTGGTTTATTTGATGTAATACTAACTTTTATACCTAATATATTATTAATTAAAGTAGACTTACCAACATTTGGTCTTCCTACTACTGAAACATATCCAAATTTCATTATCTTAAATCCTCACTTTTAAATGGATAAGGACATAATTCTTTTAAAGTATAAGTATTACAATCATTATTTTTATTATAACAATTAATTATTACATCATCATCAAAGAATTCTAGCATTACTTGTCTACATGTAAAACAAGGTAATGAACATTCATTGCTATTAACCATTATATTTATTTCTTTAAAATCACCTTTTTTACATCCATTTGTTATAGCATTATAAATAGCATTTCTTTCAGCACATATATTTATACCTGCGATATTTTCTACATTAACTCCATAATATTCTTTATTATCTTTTGTTACTAAAACACAACTAACATTAAATTTATAATAAGGTGAATATGAATTGTTTAATAATTTTTTAAGTTTATTTTCCATAATTAATTTTCCCTTCTAACACCATAACTATTTAATATTTCATCTTGTAGATTAAACATTATTTCTTCATCTTCTTTATTCATATGGTCATAACCTAATAAGTGTAAGAAACCATGTGTTAATAAAAAGCATAGTTCTCTTTTTAAAGAATGATTATACTCTTTAGCTTGAGATTTTGCTTTATCTAAAGAAATATAAATATCACCTAAATTTCTCATTTCAAATTTAACTTTTTCTCCATCTTCTAAGGCAAAACTAATAACATCTGTTTCTCTATCAATATTTCTATATTTTTTATTTATATTTCTTATAGTTTTATTATCAACGATAATTACTGATAAACATATATTATCTAGTTTTAAATAATCAGCGATAAATTCACCTAGTTTTTCTAACTCATCTATCTCATTTAATTTTTCATCTAGTAAATTATTAATAACTATTTCTCTCATCTTAGAATCCCCCATAAACTTGATTTAAAATATATTAATATAAATACTAATATTAATATAATAACCATTATATTTTTAAATAAATTAGTATTAAATATTTTTGGTACATGATCTATTATTGTAATTAAGAATGAATAAATAATATATCCAATTAAACTACCACAAAGATTTAAAATAATATCATCTATATCAAAAGTTCTTCCAATTAATAATTGAGTATATTCTATAACTGAAGAAGTAACTAAAGATAAGAATAATATAGGTAATACTTTTTTTGTTTTTAAAATAGTTGAAACAAAAAAACCAAATGGTATAAATAATATTATATTTCCTATTATATTATGTATAAATACTTTAGAACCTAATTCATATCTAAATATTTCTTTAAATGGTACAAAATTATTAGTACCATAATTTATATCTTGAAAAGTAACTACATAAAAAAGTAATAAAGAATATAATAAAAATGCGAAAGATATTAATTCCTTATAAAATATAAATTTTTCTTTATTTACTATTAAATAAACTATTCTTATTGAAACTATTACAACCGTAAATATTAATAACATTGAATAGTTTTCAGTAATTGCTTTTTCTAAAGTATCATATATCATTTTATCCCTCTTTATCTATTTCATCTATATTTATTTCTTCTTTTGCTATATTTTCATATACAGAAAAAAATACTTCCATATCTATTTTACTACTATTACTATAAAATTTCAAAGTTTTTTCATTTATAATAAATGAATCTTTATCTAGTCTTTGTAAAACTTTTTCTTTACTTATTTTTATAGCTTTTTTCTTAGCTTGATATATAGAATATTTTTTATTTATTATTTTTATTTTTCTTAATTTACAAATACCTATTTCAAATGGTATTAACTTATTTTTATAAGAAATTATAGGTATATTTATATTATTCTTATAATTAAATAAATTATAATATTTATTGTTTATTTTTATAAAAGGAGTATATTTATAATCTTTTAAATATACTTTTTCTTTATAATATAAAGGATATGATATTTTAACATTATACCAAGTTTCAGCATACACTTTACCTTTAGATTTAATAGTTGATTTTATTTTATCATTTAACTTAATACTTCCAGATATAATAATATCACCTTTATTAACATAGTTATTTTCATCAATAATAGTTTCTCCACTTTCATTTATTATTCTTTTTATAATACCTGATCTACTAGCGATAATATTTGTACTATCATTAGAAATAATATTCTTATTCTTTTTTCTTTCAACTACATTTATTATATATTTATATCCACTTTGTTTTATCTCTAACCATTCAATATCATCTTTATGATTATATAATATATCTTTTTTTATTTTTTGAATATCATTATAATTTTTTTTATAACTATATTTTTTTATATTATAATTTTTTAATTCTTTATATAATTTGTTTTTTAAAGATTTATTATCTAATTCTATATCAATTTCAAATATTATATTTGTTAAAATATATAACATTAAAACACTTATTAAAAAAATAAATATAGGAATCTTATAATAATTAATAATTATTTTATATTTATTTAATCCTTTTTCACTAACTATTTTTTGCTTTATATTTCTAATTTTATTTATCTTTTTATAGTCATTTTTATTTATTAATAATAACACTTCATTATTTGATAAATATTTTATTTTTAAAATATTAATATTATTATTCCTTATTTTTAAAATAGTTTTATTAATATTTTTATCACTAATTTTTATATATAAATAATTATTCATTTTTATACTCCAAATTAGATAATAGTCCTTCAATTAATATTTCATTATCAAGTAATTTTATTACTTTTAAATTTCTTCCATTTATTATTATATTTTGATTATTAATTATTATTTTTTCATTAGAAATATCATTTATAACAGAATAATTTATAATATTTATATATTTATCAAAAATAATAATTTTTAATTTTTTTTCATTAAAACTATTTCTAATTTTATTAACAAGATTCATATATTCACCTTATTAATTATATGAAATAAAAAAAAGATTAATACTAATTAATCTCTTTCTCTACTTTGTCTTTTTCTACTATTTTTAATACCTGCTTTTTTAGCTTCTCTTCTTTGTATTCCTGGTTTTGAATAATGTTCCCTTTTCTTATATTCTGAAGGGAGTCCGCTTTTAGCAACTTTTGATTTAAATTTCTTTAAAGAACCATCAATTTTACCATTTTTAACTACTACTTTAATCATTTTCTTCCCTCCCTTCAACATTAACTAAAACTAATTATATCACTAAGGACATTATATTTCAACATTTTTTTCTTTTTTAATATTGTATAATTGTTAATTATTTTTCTTTTTTAAAGATATATATTTTCTTTCTTGTTTAAAATTATTATCAATATTATTATAAATATTATCTTTCATAATATTAAATTTCTTTTTGTCTTCTATCAAAACTTTTCTTGAATAATCTAATATTTCTTTTTCAAACATATTACTGTTTACCATAAATCTATACATATTTATTTTGTTTTTAAATAATATTGTTATTAATTTTGTATCAATAAATAACGCAGTTAAGCAAATATAATATAAAACTTTAGATTTAACTATTCTTGTTACTAGTTTTTGTTTTACTTCATTAGAATAACCTTTAGAATTTTTTAAATATAAATACATATATTTTACATTTCCAATTTTACATAATTTTTCACCAATTTTATTTATAACTAATGGATCATAAATATTAACTGATAAATCATATAATTCATATGCAATATTACAATTGTCAATAGATTTAACTAAATCTTCTTTTGATTCATTTACTAAAACAATATTTTTTGAATATTTAACAACGTCATCATATCTATATTTTTTTGTTAATTCTTCAATAATAAATCTATTATAATCCTTATTATTATATTTATTCTTAAAATCAATTAAATCTTTTATAGAACCAAAAGTAACTAAACGTAATAAATAATTATCCTTCATTTTTTGATTTAATACATTTATATTGATTCTATTAATTAAATCAAAATTATTTGTTCTAAGTACTTTAAATACTAATAAATCATCTAAATTATATTCATTTATAACATTTATAATTTCTTCATATCTATCATTTTGTAATAAATAGGCAACTACTTGTTTTTTTCTTTTTTCTTGTAAAGAATTATTTTTTAAATATTTATTTATATCAATAATAGTTTCTTTTTCTTTTACTTCTTTATTCATATCTGTTAATTTATTTAATATAATTTCTAAACTAGGATTCTTAAATCTAAACTTTAACAAAGAATTTAAAGTATTAATATTATTAGTATTATTTGCCATAGTTTCTATAAATCTTGGTTTAACATCATTACATTTATTTACTAAATAATAATCTAAGTCTAATTCACAAGCTTTATCAATTAAATAATAAGGATCAATATTAATTCTATCAAGTGAATCTATAACTTCCCTCATTTGTTCTTCAGTTCTTATACTATTTATTAAAAATAATTTATCTGCTTTATTTAAATAAATAGAGTATAATCTTAATGGAACTTGTGGTAGAGAATATCTAACACAACATTTAACAAATTCAGCTTTATTCTTTTCATCTAATAATAAATCTTTATCTTTTCTTAATGTATTAAGCATATTAAAATAATCTGCTTTTCTAAAACTATAATTTTCAAATATCATCTATTATCTCCTTCTTCTACTAAAATACCATTATATTCTCCATTAATATATGATACTAATTCAACTTTTACAATTTTATTTATTAATTCTTTATTACCTTTAAACTTAACCATACCATAATTTGATAAGTGTCCAGATAAATAATCATCTTTATATTTTTCTACTAAAACTTCTTTTTCAGTATTAATAAATAATGAATAATAATTATTTTTTAAATCATTACTTATTTCTATTAATTCTTTTACTCTTTTCTTTTTTATATTTCCATCTATTTGATTATTCATTAAAGCTGCTTTTGTATTATCTCTTTTTGAATAAGGAAATACGTGTAATTCAGTAAATTTTATTTTTTTAATATTTTCTTTAGTAATATTAAAATCTTCTTCTGTTTCATTAGGAAAACCAACAATTACATCTGTTGTAATAGCAATATCTTTTCTAATAGATCTTATTGTATTAATTTTATCAAAAAAATAATTCATATCATATTTTCTATTCATTAATTTTAAAATCTTATCACAACCACTTTGAAGTGGAATATGTAAATGATCTACTATTAATTTACTATTTTTTAAAACATTTAAAAATTTATCATTTAATTCAGTTATTTCTATAGAAGATATTCTTATTCTTTCTAAGCCTTCAATATTTTCTATTTCTAATAACAAATCACTAAAATCATATTCTTTTAAATCTAATCCATAATGTCCTGTGTGAATACCTGTTAAAACAACTTCTTTATATCCATTTTTTACTAAAGATTTTATTTCATCGATAACTATATTTTTATCTTTACTTCTAACATTACCTCTAGTATACGGAATAATACAATATGAACAATAGTTATTACATCCATCTTGTATCTTTACAAAAGCTCTAGTATGGTTTTCAAACTTATTAAGTTTAATATTTTCAAACTTAATATTTTTAACATCATCTATTTTGATAATTTGTTTTTTACTTTTTTTATATTCTTTGATCAAATCAAATATTAAAGTTCTATAATTTGTACCCAGAATTATTTTAACATTATCAATATCTTTAATATCATTATATTTTAATTGACTGTAACAACCCATTACTATAATAATTGAATCTTTATTATTCTTACATGCTTCTCTAATTATTTTTCTACTTTTTTGATCTGAAGTATTAGTTACAGAACAAGTATTAATAACATAAATATCTGCTTTATCTTTAAAAGGTACTATTTCATACCCTTTATCTTTAAACATATTTATTAAACATTCAATTTCATAGGAATTAACTTTACAGCCTAAAGAATAAAACGCTGCCTTCATATATTTCCTCATTTCATGTGATATTATATAACATTTTTTAATAAATAGCAAAATAAAAATGATCTTTATTCAAGACCATTTCTAAATTGCTTTAAATTACCTAAAAATTCAGTATCATCATTTGATGAAATTAAACTTTTATTTTCTTCTTTATTAAAATTATTTTGATATCCAAATATTGGAGAAATCACTTTAGATGGTTCATATTTTTTTGAATAAACTATAGCGTTTTCCTTATTCATTTTTTTTTCATTGTTTTCAGGTGTTTTTGTTTTATATACTATTTTTTTAACTCCAGCTTTTTTACATAATTCATCATAACTGATAATCGCATTTTCTTCTTGTTCTCTTTCAAATTCAGTTAAATCTAATTCCATTTGATTTCCTGACTCTTCCATCTTTAATAATATATTATCGATATCAGTTATTTTTTCATCTTCTATTACTTCTATTATTTCTTCTTCATCTTCTTTATTATTAACATTTTCTACAACATTTATTTTAGTTTCTTTAATAGATTCCTTAATAACTTCATTATCTTTTATTGTTAAATTATTATCTTGCTTTTCTAGATTATTAATTATCTTATTTCCTTTTAATATTTTAACAGAAGGTCTAATATCAAATTCATCACTACTATTATTATCTTTAACGACACTTAATACTTTTATTTTTTTCTTACTTATCTTATTAACTATCATTATAAGTACTAATAGTATAATTATTATACATATCATTATAAGTAAATACTTGTTGCTTTTATCTAAATTTGAATATATATAATTAATTGAATTCATAAATACACCTCTACTATAATTCTTCTACTTTATTCACTAGAATAATATTATCATATTTTATAAAAAATTGTTATACTTTTTTTGCATTTTTTTAAATTATTTTTCTAATAATAGTTTCTATATTATTTTTTAAAAAGATTTACTGACTTTTACTTTATTTTTTGATACAATATACCTATAAGGAGATAAAGATATGAATTTTGATAATGATTTTTTTGAATCTTATAATGATATAGATGAAGATATTTTTGATGAAGATTCTACTGAATCTAATGACTTTTCAAAAGTAAATAATACAAATGATAATTCTAAAATTAGTATATTAGATTTATATGCTGAAAACTTAACTAAAAAAAATTATATTACTAACCCAGCGATTGAAAGAGATGAAGAATTAAAGAAAATGATTTTAATTCTATTAAGTCCAGAAAAATCAGTAGTATTAACTGGTCATGCCGGTGTAGGTAAAACTGCTTTAGTTGAAGGTTTAAGTTATAAAATTATTAATAATGATATTCCTAATGTTTTAAGAAATTGTACTGTATATAAAATAGGTACTTCTTCTCTTTTAGGAAATTATGAACATGATGGGATTGAAGAAGCTAAACTACAATTATTAATAAATGAAATATCAAATAAAAAAGATATAATTTTATTTATAGATGAAATACATACATTAGTAACATCTGCAAAAAATGGTAGTGGTATAGATTTCTTAAATATGTTAAAACCTGTATTAGATAGAGGTGACATCAAAATAATTGGTGCGACTACTACTCAAGAATATGAAGAATATTTATTAAAAGATAAAGCATTCTTAAGAAGATTTGAAAAAGTAGAAATACCTGAACCTACTCAAGAAATGACTGTAAAAATATTAATGGGAACTAAGAAAAAAATAGAAAAAAATACTGGTGTTATATTCCCTTACAGTGATTATACATTAGAACAAGTATGTAAATTCATAGTAGATTTAACAAGTGAATATAAAAGAGTTTATGAAAATGGTTCTAGATATCCAGATGTCTCATTATCACTATTTTCAAAATGTTTTACATTCGCAAGATATGATAATTCAAAAATATTAAGTTTTAAATATATTTATGAAGCAATAAAAAATACAACACTAGTTTATGATGACGTAATAAAAAAAGCTATGCCTATCTTTAAAGAAACATTTAAAGAATGGTTAGATAAAGAAAATGTAATTGTAGAATAAAAAAAAATAACTTTAAATATGAAGTGAACCCCAAATAGTTCACAAAAAATAAAAATGACCTAAGATTTATTTCTTATGAAGTGAACCCCAAATAGTTCACAAAAAATAAGAATGACCTAAGATTTATTTCTTAGGCTTTTTTGACTTTAATCTATCTGTG
>JAEIGA010000125.1_pt1 | contig 106387 bp, 133 predicted proteins | sample 9270691 | NCBI WGS metagenome assembly JAEIGA01 (sample SAMN17057246, study PRJNA624740) | gut metagenome | biome: biome; isolation source: fecal sample | host: Bos grunniens | place: China: Xizang | collected 2019 | reverse complement strand
CTCTTCATTTTTTTTGATTTTCTCATATAATTTTTCCAATACTTTTCACCTCGTTTTTCTCTTATAATTATTTTTACACCGCCTAGTGATGATGATGGTGATGATGACAGTGCCCTGTGTGCAAATCTTGTAAATACTGACACTCTTTCTCATGACAATGTTCTTCACTTGACTCAATTTCAATGGTTACATGACCAATATGATGTTCTGTTAATTCTTCTCTGATTTTCTCTTTTATTTCATGTGCTTCCAAATCGGTTACCACATGCATTGTTGCATAGTGATTGTAACCATCAATACTCCAGATATGAACATGGTGTACATCCTCCACTCCCGGAATCTGACAGATGTGTTCTTGTATTTCTGAAATACAAACATTCTGCGGAGTTTTCTCTAAAAACAAATCAATGATTTCTTTTAAGTTTTTCAAGGCATTCACCAGTATAAACAAAGACACACCAATTGACATCACCGGGTCAATTAATACAATATCGGTAAATCGAATTATAACTGCACCAATCAACACAATAATCCAACCAAATACATCTTCCATCATATGCAGGTTAACTGCTTTTTGATTGATGGATTCTCCGCCGTGTGTAAAAAATGCCGCACACAAGTTAATCAGAACGCCTACGATTGCAAATACAATCATTCCAGTATAGTTAATTTCCGTCGGCGTTATAATTCGATGAATCGCTCCGTATATTGTTATAACGGAACCGATAATCAGTATCATAGTCGTTATAAGTCCTCCAACTACTGAGTACCGCACATACCCAAATGTATAATTTTCGTCAGGCTCGCCCTTGCTTTTCTTTTCAAGAAAATAGGAAACACCGATACTCGCGGCATCTCCCAAATCATGAACAGCATCTGAAATAATTGCAATACTGCCGGTTATTATTCCACCAAAAAACTCAAATATCGAAAAAGCAAGGTTAAGTACAAATGCAATCAATATATTTCTTTCTGTCTTCATCAATCTTTCACCAACCGTCCATTACTGTCAATGTAAAATGAACCCCTCTCGATACCTCTTACCCTTGCATTTATACGGGAACGTAGTTTTTTAGACGACCTTTTACCGTCTATGAAGAACGAGTTTTCTCTTCTCCCACCAACATATCTTTCGTGAATTTGTCTTTCTGTCATTTTTTTCAACCCCCTTGTTTTAATAGTTATATGTTTTTCTAAAACTCAATAATGGACATTGCCAGTATAATTATAACACTGGCGCCTACTACACCGCCAATATACTCTAAAGCAGACAACGCAAAATCACACATCAGTGATATATTTCTTTTTAACTTTTTGTTTCTAAAATCACTCATTTTCTTTTTTCCACTTTTCTCTGATTCTTTCTGCCGTCTCACTGATATCAATTTCAATATCTACATATCCGGTTTCTTTTGAATATTGTCTGTATTTCAATTTGTCCGCCATTCGAGTTTCGCCATTAGCGACCTTTTCGTAAGGACGAGTATCACTGATTTTGGTGTCAAAACAGTCTTTACAGAAAGGCGAAATCCATCCAATTTCAAGCATAGGAACATCCGGCTTGCCACAGAACAAACATATGTTCTCGCTTAATCGTTCATATTTACTGATAATGTCTCCTATTTCTCCCGAAGAATGAGAACAATAAAATCTGAGCGAACCATATTTTTCTTTAATTTGCGATATACAAAACTTATCCTCTATACCTTCTTTTTTAATCGCCGCGTCTAATTCTTCGCACATCATTTCACCAAAAGCCTTGTACCAGCCTTCCGGCATTTCTGATTCGATAGTTAATCTGTCATCCACCTTTCCTGAATACAGGCTTATAATGCGAAGCCACGGATATTTATCTTTTAATCCTGCCATTTTATATTCCTCCTTATATATGCTAAATGCTATCTAGCATTTAGACTGTTTACAAACACTAGATAGCATGCAAAATCACCAATTCTCTTTCGATTGTTTCGGTCATCTTTTTCATAACCAAGCATATCGCGCCAGATTGCTTTTTCACCCTTGCTTCTCAAGTAACGAGCGAGCATATCAAACTTCACGATGAGTGAGTTGTGACAACTTGTTCTGCTGTCGTCAGTTTCAATCTTTGTGATTCTATCCATTAGAAGCCATTGTGCTCGGATTCCAGCGTACTGAGTCGCTTTCTTAATCAATTACTTATATAGTTCCTGTGCCTCAGAATCCCCTTCGATTGTTCTCAAGATTTCCTTGTGCATCTCTTCCATAGGACCCATGTAAAGACAGTTTGGTTTTTCTAAATATTCGTTATAACTTGTAATCATATTTTTCTCCTTTTCCTCTTATCGTGTTCTCTTCGGGTTCTTTCCTATCTTCTCAAACATATATAAATATACATCCATCGTCTCAATAGGTCTGGTTCCCATCGAACACATAATTTTCTTTTCTTCTTGTTGTTGTTGTTCTTTCTTGTTTTCTTTTTCCATATACTTTGTCCTCGCTTTCTGAATCTAGTAGCAGGACAATATATATGTTACCAATCTTCGGACTCGTATCCGTCTTTTATTTTATCATAATACATATCGTCTTCGCTGAAATGACCATGTTTTGCTTCCTCGTAGACATCGTCGTCTTCCAGCCATCTGCTACCACCTAATAATGTTGCCATATTATCTCCTCCTTATTATCTTTCTATTTATAGTATGTTAGAAATTAACTTATGTATTGTATCTATGTATGTATTATACCATTATAGGGGATAAATGTCAATGCTTTTAGAAAAAATTTCTCACAAAAAATAACAGATTACAAAGACTTTCTTGCGTTTTTTCCGACCCTATGTTATACTTTAATAAAGGATAAATAATGAAAGGATAAAAGATATGATTACGACATTATTAATCGGGAATGCCATTATGTTATTAGCATCTATTATGATGGTGTTATCCGGCGTTCCAAAAGAAAAGAAATTGACACTGATATTACAAACAATTCAGATATCTTTGGCAGCAGTGGGCTCTCTTGTGTTAGGTAGTTTCTCCGGGGCAATCAACAATCTGTCTGCTTGTATTAGAAATATATTGAGTTATAACGGGAAATTGCAAACAGTTGCGAAAACCATTCTTATTGTATGTACAACTGGATTCACGATTTTGTTGAATGATTTAGGCGTTATCGGACTTTTGCCGCTTGCCACATCAATCTTATTTATTTTATTTATGAACACCAAAGATATGGTAAAGTTCAGCATCCTGACCATCTCAACAATGGTCCTTTGGGTTATCCATGATTTCTACATAGGTGCATACACCTCTGCTATTTTTAGTATCGTGAGTATTTTCACAAACATCATCCGTATTATCCGGATTATAAAAGAGAAAAAAATAGAGAATAAAAAAACAGGGATTTTATAGTCCCTGCTTTTTTATTTTATTTCCATGGTTCTTCCATTTGCAATACCATACCGTCACCAGATATTGTTTTTCCATCCGAAGAAACAGTTAAATTACCTATTTTTCCTTTTGAATAAGTAAAATCTGCAAAACCGTTTGGTGAATAAGAATTATCTCCCGTTTTTGTTACCCTCATCGCAGTTCCACCTTCCAAGAATATAAAACCAAAACCCTTATCGTCACTATAATATACTTGTTCGTAACAAAAACCATATTCGTTAATTTCGTACCACGCTTCATCGCCAGACTCATCACCAGACTCTTGACCAGTAATTTGTGTTGCTGCATTGTTGATAAACTTCGCAATATTGTCTCTTAAGAAAAATAACCCTACCGCGATTACCAATACCACAGACATCCAAACAACTATCTCAAGGTTCGATGTACCCCTTTCAGAAGTACCCCCCCGAAGGCTTTGGCGGTTCTTTGTTTTAATTTAATCATAGCGTTTTACCTCCTTTCTTTGATATTTAGAAAGTCAATTCCACTAATAGTATGATAGAATCGCGTTGCCTTGGGGTTTCGTGTTTTCACACACAATTATTCGGGCGAATTATCAACACTGGTATCGATATTTCGGGCGAAAAGCCAAAAACAAAACACAAATTATCAACACCCGGTTGATATCTTGCGGAAAAATTTGATATATTGCGAAATGTTTTGCGAAAATAAAAAACAGGGATATTAAAATCCCTGTTGTTATTCTTTTAAGAATATTTGATTACCATTTCTGTCTTCTAGTATCTTCCCATTTTCTTTTCCTACATAACCACCATTTTCTGCACCATAAACACTACTACCAGGTGGATTATTAGCCATAACATAACCGTTTGGACTAATAACTTTCGAAGACCCATCTTCGTAATATATAATACTTATACCAGAATCAGTAACATATTCTTTTCCAAAATAAAAACCGTATTCATTCAAACCGTCATTGGATGATTCTCCAGTAATCTGCATTGCCGCATTATTGATAAATTTCGCAATGTTGTCTCTCATAAAGAACATACCAGTTGCCACAACCAATACGACCGATATCCAAACAACTATCTCAAGGTTCGATGTACCTCTTTCAGAAGTACCCCTCCCCGAAGGCTTTGGCGATTCTTTGTTTTAATTTAATCATAGCGTTTTACCTCCTTTCTTTGATATTTAGAAAGTCAATTCCACTAATAGTATGTCAGAATCGCGTTGCCTTGGGGTTTTGTTTTCACATACAATTATTTTTACAACAAAAAAAGACTCCGTACTAACACGGAGCCTTTTCTTTGTCACATTATTCATATTTTTTATTTTCCAGATAATTTTCCTATGATTCAATAGCCATATACATCATCATCGCTGTAACAACCATATCCTCTGTTACGGTAAGTCTGCCAACACTTTCATCTTCCTGGCCGTCCAAATCAACATAGATAATTACTTCGATTTTCTCATATAATTTATCTATCATACTTTCTGACCATTCGCGATAGTTTCTTCCGGCACACATTTGACGTAACACGATTTCGATTTCTTCTCTGATAGATTGTTCTTCGTTCTTCAGATATGTTTCGATATCTTTCACTGCATTTTCCTCCTGTGAATTCTGTAATTTTTCTTTCCAGATATCCGGTAATAACAGCACTGGGTCACCGACGCTTCCGCACATCAATCCAAGTTTTTGGAGTTCTACGAAAATTCGTCTGTTTCGACCTTTTGCTCTTTCGCCGTCGTATTTTCGCATTTCGCTGATTCTTCCGTGTGTCATCAAATTATTGGCAATGATATTTACCAATTGTTCAATTGACTGTGTACCGCAAGCACCAACCTTGTAACTAACCATTAAACTTGGTATAACAATATTCATCTGCATCAACGCATCTATTTCACCGGTCAATTCTGTATGGTAGAATTTAATTCTTGGAGATACTTTAAAATCTTCAAACGATTCATTTTCCCATACAGTTATTCTTTCTTTCACTGATTTCTCCGCGAAAGAAAAACCATATGTGATATAATATACGGCAGCAGGTAGACGAAATACTGTCAACAATTTATTGATTTTCTGTGCCACTCTAGAACCACTGATTCCTTTAAGTTTTCCGATTTGGCTGTAGTTCAGGTTTTCTATAAATCGTTTTTTAATGTACCATCTTGACTCGTCATCCAACCAGTTTTCGATAATATACTCAATACTCTTATACACATCCGCCTTGTTTAAACAAGAAACCTGTATTCCCGTTTCTTCCAGAAGATTTTCTGGATAACTTACTTTTTTATTCATCTTGTTTCCTCCCTAATTTATTTAACTTTTTTTCCCACATATCCGGCAACAACAAAACAGGGTTATTAAGACTACCGTATATCAATCCAAGTCTTTGGAGTTCCGCAAAAATCTGTTTGTTTTTCTGTTGCTCTTTTTTACTCTTGTTTCTTTGTGGTTGTCCGATTGTTCCATATGTCATTAAATTAACAGATACTTCTGTCAAAAGGTCTTCTATTGATTGTGTTCCACAAGAAGTTTTCTTATATCGAACCAGCGGTCTGTCTCTATGATTATAATCTCTCATCATTTTATCTATTACATCGTAAAATTTTGTGTGATAAAACTTAATATTTGTACATTTCTGAAAATCTTCAAAACAAGCATTCTTCCACATAGTTATTCTTTCTTCAACCGAGTTGTTAGCACACCAAAACCCGTTCGCAATGTAATATACAGCCGCGGGCTGTTTGAATACATCTAATATTTTTTCAATTTTTCGTTTGGCTTGAGCACCACTAATTCCTCTCATATTACCGATTTGAGCAAACGACATTTTATCATAATATCGGTTCATAATCAATAAGCAAGATTCTTCATCCAACCACTCTTTTATAATAATTCTGATAGACCTTAAATTATCTGCATGATTCGTATAAGGAATTTTAATTCCTGTTTTTTTCAATATAATCTCTGCCACTTCAAACATAACCATTCCTCCATTTGATGTGTTTTACATTTGAGCAATCTCATCTTCTTTCATAACATTCTGATACATAAATTCCATCTTAATAAATTCAAAGGAATCAACAATATCAATGTCCCGAAGATGTTTTAACGACTGCCACAACGGTTCGAGGAAGGCGACACTACGAACAACCGTAGATAACTCCAGTTCTTCGATTTCGTCGAATAACTTAAACTCTGCTTCATATGAAAAATTGTAGTTTTTATGTTCCTCTACAAATTCCTGAATAGTTACATCCATTTTTTCATAATCATAATCTATTACTTCGCCATTTTCGTATTTGAGTCCTCGTGCTTTAATTCTACTGTCAACACCACTACTTCTTCCGTCTAAAATAGAAATTTCTAATCCAGTTAAAAAGAGAGTTCCTTCTTGTACTTTGGTTTTTTTCAGAATTTCTTTTCTTCTTGGTCCCGCAATTTCTTTTTCAAATTTGACTAAATCTTCGTGAGTCATATATATTTCCTCCTTGTTTTAATATAAGACCCCGCCAATCACGAGGTCTCATTATTTTCACATATAGTTAAAAATTTTCTGGGTTTTCTAAAACCTTTTGGAATTCTTCGATTGTTTCAGCAGAACAATGTTCTACAACAATACTTAACCATTCATCACCGCGAAGGTTATTGATGTCGTGCAAAAGCGTCATTTCTTCATATGAATCCAAGCCTACTTCTTTTGCAATTTTGTTCACTAATTCTTCTACATTACAATACATTTTAGAATCCCCCTATCCTACATCATAGTAATCAAACCAGGCATCAATCTTTGGTTCGCCGTCATCAAAATTGTCCTGACAACCAAGAACCACCACTTTATAGCCCTTTGATTCTAAAATACCATATGGTTCATCAACGACACCACCGGCATTTTCAATTTCAATGATGTATTTTAATTGTTCCTGAATTACATCATCCGGAGCGTCTGTACGAATAATTTCGTATTCTGGAAGCATTCCTGATGTAATTTTTACAGTTCTGAAATTATCACCTTTTGTTTTTACATCTTTGATTCTGATAGTCATTACACCATCATAAAAACCAAACGCAACCACTTGCTTTTGAAAAAGGTCTGGTCTGGTATCCATAATAACAAAAGCCTGTTCTTCAACAATCGTTTTCAGTTTGTGATTATTTACACGTACCACTGCATTCCAGTTGTCGTACATTTCCATAAACTTTTTAAATCTCATAACATTTCCTCCTGTTGTTTTTAGATGTCAACACCCACAATATCTACAACCTCTTTTTTCATCACTTCTTTTACAGCCTTCGGACCGTGGTGATGGCGAACCAGTTCGACATATTCTTTGACATCTCGATAAATCTTTTTTCGCTTATCGCCTACTTCTAAATATCTTTGAACTGTCATTGTATATTCCTCCTTTTAGAAAGAAATACAAGCAGATTCGATAAGAAATTTCACTTCATATCCTTCTGTTTCCAATTGTTCTCGTGCAACATCAAGACATCCATCTGTATCCCACTCGCCCTCGTTTTCGTTCTTGTAATCATCAATCGCATTTTTCACTCTTTCGATGGTTCCATTTGTAATGTCTTCTCCGTAAACGCTGGCGAAAGTTACGATATCACTACCGCAACCATCTACATCTTCATCAATAAACTTAATAAAATGTTCCTTTTTCATATAATATTTCCTCCTATTTTTCTAAAATTTTGTATCCACAACTGTGATGATTTCAACCCATAAATCGATATATTGTTTCGATGGTTTACAACAACTGTTGTCATAAAACTCTTTTTGTCCGGTAATAACATAACCGATTTGTTTCGGTTCCATTAATTGACCGTTTTCCGAAACAACATCAATCATCATTGGATTTTTTGTTTTTAATGCGTTGTTAGAAATAACAATTCCAGCATATTCTTCTACTAATTGTTGAAACTTTTTCAAGGCATCCGCTAGAGACGGTGCTTCAATATACATATTTTTAACAATGTTCGAATCAATCCACCATTTCTTATTGTTGTGTTCCTTCATCGTTACACTTGTTTTAAACAAAAATTTCATATGACATTTCCTCCCTTTATTAACTAAGCACTCAAATCGATTTTGGTAATACCATAACCACCATCGACTCTCTTAATTAAATTTTCTAACGGTTCATCATATCTGAACTCGTCAACATCATAACTTTCGAAGCCGTTTTCGTAGTCATATTCTACAATTGCCTTCAAAAGTTCTTCAAATCCTATTTGAGCGATGAGGACCTCAATCACTTCTCTTTCATCAAAATCAAAAAGGCTTTCGTTAAGTTCGTATTTTTCAACACAGAACTTAAGCAAATCGCCGTGATGAACATTTTCTGTTTCGATGATTTTTGTTCTTGGTTCTTTTTCGTACTCAGAATTAATTCCAACCTGAATTCTGTAGATGTGTGTATCCCACACATCGTGGCAAAGGAAATATCCGTGTTTATAACAGTTTTTTCCTACACCCGTAATTTTCTTTTCTTGAACCATTTTGTCAAAATATTCTGTCAGGTCATATACATGTCCTAACTGCCATACTCTATTCATTGCACCAATCATTTCTTTTTCCTCCGTATTATCGATATTCTTTTAATTCTGCCAATGCATATTCTACGATAACTTTTCTTTCGTCTTCATCAAGAATACTTGCATCAATGCTTCTATCTGTGTCATCTTCATCATCCCACACAGATAAGTAGACTCCTTCTACATCCTCTGTTCCAGCATCAAAATGAACAAAACACATCATGTATTCCGCATCAGTTTGAATACATTGTTCGAGTTTTTCGATACCATTTACACAAATCTCAAACTCAACGGAATCAATGTCTTTTTGGATTCCATCATTTGTGTATGGTGTGTTTGGTCTCAACCAGCCAATATTAACAAGACTTGTATCCTGACCAACACCAATAATACTTTCCTTTGTAATTTTCATTACAATTTCCTCCTTCTTATGTTATTTTAATTTTTGGTTTTGAGATGCAACATATCTTCTTGCATCTGCTTGACACTCTGCTTTCGTGTTTCCGAAAGCAACCGCGTTTCCATAATCATTTCTAGCAACCCATTCGGTAACCATTCCTGCCCCATCGGCTCTTGAATTGAGCGGGTCATAATTTTGAATTTTTTCGAAAGTCAAATCTTTTAATTTCATGAAACATTCCCTCCTTTTTTACACATTTACAACCTTGACTTCGCTTCGTTTTACTAAGATTTCTGCAGTTCCGGTACGATGAACCAAATGCTCGCTATCGTGTGCATATCTTCTGGCGAATGGTTTAACACCTGTAATACAGGTTTTGTCCACGCTGTCCATATCAACCATAACAAGAAGATATTTATCACCGTATTTTTCGATTTCTTCTTTGTACGATTCATAGTTTGCAATGTCAATCCACTTTCTCCTGCTCTGCGTATGTGGAATACCCAGCCGTTTCGCCCGTTCTTCATCGTTCTTTTCTGCATCTACCCAAATTTTAAGATAGTCCAGTTGTTTTTGTACTTGTTCATGTACTTGCATAACATTCCCTCCAATCTTTATGTGACTTTTCCATCCACAAATCTTTATATATAGTTCATATATAGTTTGAATTTTCATGTGGTCCGATACAAAGATAACTATGATGGTTGGGACACAAAAAACAGAGGTATTAAAACCCCCGTTTGTAGTCTTACAATTCGTATTCTATGAGTAGCGTTTGACCTCTGCCGTGCAGATTGTATCATTCCTACTGCCACCATGCGGAACAAGAAGAACCTCCGTCATTTCGAAATCTCTTGTTTTCCCAACCCCGTTACTGTTCCATCCAAAACAAAGAGCAATACCTCCGGGTTTCAGTATTCTTTGAATTTCATCCAGATGTTTTGACCGCCAGGTACTCTGTGTCATTTCCTTCGTCACGGTTACGCCAAAATTTTTATAACACTCAACAACCTGTCTTAATGAAAACGGCGGGTCATACAGAACCACATCCACAGATTCAGTCTCAATCTGTTTCAGAAAATCCAGTGCGTCCATGTGATAGTCTGTATTGTAATCCGGATTTAAGTCATTTGTTATAGTTCCGTATTTACAGTTATTCGCAAATGGGTCCACAATCACCGTCGCACCTTCTATGTATCTTTCGACAAACTCCTTGATTGGCTTAATTTTGAATGTATTACTATTGGGCATCGCCCAAATCCTGTTTATTTCCACATCATTTTCCTCCTTATTTCTGGTTAATTATACCATATTTTTTGGTGAAATTCAAGGACTTATATCAATGTTTTTAACACCCTGATAAATAAAGAGAATAAAAAAACAGGGATATCAAAATCCCCGTTGTTATTTTAACTTGGATTTTCCCATACAATTATTTTTGCAAACAAAAAATCCCCAGCCCATTAGGACCGGAGATTTTCCGCAACTTCTTGAAAAGAAATTTTACTTATTTTTCGTTTTTTTCTTCGAATAATTCTCCGTAGTGAATTGCTATATATCTCTCTAGTAATATATTAAATACTTCATTTGTGTTATCAAAAAATGATAAATTAAGACAATCTAATTGATAACCACAATTTTCCATATCATAGAGAAGTCTTCCAATTTCCTCTGCATATCTTTCCATCAAATCATCATATTTAATGTTCGTTTGACATAGTTCATTGTTGATACGGTCACCGACAGCATCTATAACGCGGTCATAGTAATCTGTATCACTTTCTGTATCTTTACGAACAATTTCATAATCTGCGATGATATTCTTTGTAATTGACCTTGCAAATGCACATAAAGAAGAATCATCTTCTACCATGTTCATTCCATGTAACATATAATCTGATTTCGTTGTCTGTTTTTTTGGAGACACCCAAACAAGACTTTCATCTCTTGCTCCCAAATTCTCATACACCATAATTTGAGTAATCGGTGAGGCATATCCATTCGGTAAATCTCTTTTTAAGTATCCCTTATACATTAACTCTGTCAAATTGCTTGCCTCTATTATTGCCGCAGTATCGGTTGAATAATCTTGATATAAAATGTAAGCCTTATTTCTTTCATCATACCCGAGCACTGCAAATGGTTCTTTCACAAGCAGATAGTTTCTGTTTCCTTTTTCTGCCTCTTTTAAAGCACGCTCGCAATATTCCAATTCGATTGCATCCATACCCCATTCTTTTGCCAAGTCTACACTCCAAAGAACTTTAAGAAGCATATCTGCCATTTCGCTTGTAGTATATTTTTTTTCAAAATCTTTCGCAGACATATTAACTGCTTTTCCGCTTGCAAAAGGAAACACCATATTTCCTATTTTACAAACAACTTTGGGGTTTGTAGCACCATTATCTTCATTTTGAAAAATAATAGAGTGCTCATTGATTCCTTTGATAATTGCGTCTCTGGTTATCATAACCTATTTCCTCCATTTCTTAAAAATTTATATCCAAATCACTTTGGACCTTAGCAACAGCCTCTTCAAAAGACTCAGCCTCAACATAAAAGTCTTGTGACATTTCCTGTTCTCCATCTGTAACAGAAATTGTACATTTGTACTCTTTCAACTCTACTTTTTCCGGAGATTCACCATCTCTAAGCATATCTGCATATACACTTCTGATGACTCTTTCTACCTTTCTTTCAGTTTCCTTCAAGAAATTATCAACCGATTTTAATTCACCAGCCACGCATTCAAAAACAGTGATTCCCTGATAAGAAACTGTCCACCACAAATCGTAGCCACCTTTCACGATTCTCCAAGAACCACATCTTGCATCTTCGCCGTTTTCTTCAAACTTTTCAAGTGCAACTCTTAATCCTGTTAAATCTACTTGCATTTTTATTTCCTCCATTGTTGTCATAATTTAGTGGTAGCAACCACATTTTTGCTTTACTAATTGATTAACCACCAATGTATTTTCTTGATTATTCTCCTACATCGTACGACTCATAACATTTTCTGCATTTAACACCGCCAGAAAATCGAACAAAAGTTCAGCATCTAATGTTTCTCTGTCCGAATTTTTCATATATTCAGTTAATTTTTTCATTTCCACTACATAAACGATATCAAAGTCTTGCATATTTCGCAACGGTTCTAATTTCACACCGGAAAATAATTCGCGAATACTATCGTCCTTATCATATCTTGTTGCAAGGTAGTATTGTGTTACAATTACCGGTCCGCACTCCTGTCCATTATCATGAACGGAGATAATCTCTGTTTTTGCAACATAAATTTCATCCACTCTAAATGTTCTTTTTTCTTCTTTTGTTTCTGACTCTAACATACTCATTTCACTAATCCTCCTAAAATTTTTAATTATTCATTACCGATTCCACAATAACAAAGTGCACGCCTTCAACCAAAAGTTTGCATAATTCATTGGGATTATGAGTGACGCAAGTACTCATTACGACCCGTTTTCCAAGCCATTCAGGATGGTCGCCATGATAATCTTGCCACTCTCCTTTATAATCTGTATCAATGGAATTCCATTCCTCTTTGCTTATTTCGAACAATGTTTCCATAAACATTTCCTCCTGTTTTCTTATATTTGTACACCTCTTGCTTGCAGTTCTTTTAGGTACATATCTGCCCTCTTATCAGAAGATATAGAAAGACATAATGCATATCCAGTTCTGTTTTTTGCACAAACTCTTGCATCTGCCCTAAATTTTGTATACAGAATGTAAAGGTATTCTGTAGATATGTTTTTCACGTCATTATCTTTTTGAGCCATTGCAGATTCAAAATCCGTGAGGTTACATTCTTTGTAGTTCAACATATTTATTACCTCCTTATGACTCAAATTATTTATACATAATTGTATAAATTAAATCGACCGTGTTACTGCGTGCGTTGTTGTGGTAAAGTACATCTATTGTATTAACCTTTATGTCGATAACCGATTTATCCTTGATAAAATCATTTACTATTTTTTCGATTTCGGTAACACTCGACACTTCATTTACATTCTCTTTATACCACGATGTATTTTCATCACCCTTACAACAAACAGTTGTGCAGTTACACACGCAAAAACGCATAATTTTGACTTTTGTCATCATCTTAATTTCCTCCTGTATTTTCACATATATTTTTTTTGTGAATCTCTTCACTTGCCATATGCTTGATAATGTCAACAGCAACCGCATAACCGATTGCCATATCATCATTGATGTTTTCAATGAAATCATCATCATATTCATATTTTTTCAGTATTTCTTTCAACTGTCTTTTTGCAGCCTTAGGAGTAGAAAAAGGATTGATTTCTACACTCACTATCTTAAACATAAAATCGTCATTTAGCATAATATTCTCCCTTCGAATTACAATTATCACCCCGCCAGAACTGACGGGGCGTTCAATTACTCCTGTGTTAAAAGATATTCTTTACACTCATCCAAGTCTTTGAAATCTTTTCCCAAAGGTTTTCCGAATTCGAAAGATTTTGGTGTGTATTCACACAAGAAATATCCATCATCTCCAAAAGTACTTCTTTTTACAAGTTGATATTTGTTTCCTTTTGGAGTGGTGATATAGTATCCTAACCATCCCGTATTATTGTGAAAACACTTGAAGCCATTTGTACTAATGGCCGCGTTTGCTTCACCTAACATTTTTGCATATTCAAATGCACTTGGTTCTCCGTACATATTAACACCTCCTAATCTTCCGGATTATATGTTAATACATAATCACAGTCAATGCGAACATTAACATCTGTGAACTCTGTAATTTCAAAAGTGCCTTCCATTAATGTATCTACACGATAACCATTTGCAATCTGAACCGCTTCCTGCTCATCTTGAGCACAAATAAGAACTCGAAAGTCCTCAACTTCGTTGTAACCAACCCAAAGGTTTGTCATATCAGTTACTTTCATTTTTCATTTCCTCCTTCTTAGTTTTCAAATGCTTCTGAAAATTCAATCATTTCGTCAAGACTATCACCATAGCCAATCCATTTACGAAGATAAGCAGCACTTCCATCTGCAGAAATATTAAATGTGATAATTGGATTTCCGTCTACCTGAACAGCAACATCAATACTACCATCTTCATTATCTACTTCAGCAACGATGTTTGTATTACCAACGACAGGTGTTTGTATTTTTTGATTTATTAATCTTTCTGCTATACAAAACTGGGATTTATTCAACCACAACGATACCGCTCCGTATTTACTTATTAATAAGTAAGGTTTTTCGAAACCTTTTTCTATTTTTACAATCTTTAATTTCGTTCCTGCAAAAACAGTTCCATTCGGTGTTTCAATGTTGTTGTTAATATAGGCCCAATCCCCAATCTTAGGCTCTACTTCTGTTTCTTGAACAGTGATATCGACAGCAAAGAATTTTCTTTCTTCAAATTCTTTCAACATTTTTCTTCCCATATTATCAGCAAAAATAACACTCCAGTCTTTTCGTCTTACGATAAAGTTTTTGAGTTCTTTGTTTTTGAAACAAATTCTAATTTCTCTTGTTGTTTTGTTTTCAACTACAGCAACGAAATCGCTGTTTCCCTCAATTTTTGATATTTTGATATTTTCGTTTTCAAAAATAATTTCCATATTCATTTCCTCCATTTCAGTTATTGTATTAACACCCTCACCATTAAGGCGAGGGCATTAATTTTTTAACGAATTCTGTTAAACTGGATTTCAGGTAACCAATCCTGTATTTCATCAAACTCTTTTTGGTCAACCTCAATGCAGTTGCGTGCCGTGAAACAGTCTCTTTCAATTTCACATAAATCAGTGATTACATTACGGACTATTTCATATACATCCTTATCAAACACAAATTTCATTTTTGGGGCATCTGCAGTTTTAATGTCCGGCTGGTTTTCAATAATGTAGTGTTCTGTCACATATGCATAGGTATGTTCCAAAAATTCGCTACCGCAATTTGTAGATGAATCTACATACTCAAAAACATAACCTTTATCATTTAAAACCGTTTCCCAGATAGGAACATCATCATAATCTCCGCCGTTTAGATAAACTTCACAGGATACTCTTTCTAGTTCCTTTAATTCTTCTACCGGAGCATTTGTTTTAAATATGATGGTCTGGTCGTTCATTGCAGTTCCGTCCACCAAAGATACCAGTCTGTATTCAGATTTTTCAATCTCATACATTTGAGTCAAGATTGTATGGTAATACTCCCATTCATCCTCTTCGAGACCTTCTTCTTCTGCGGCTTTTGCATTTTTCAAAACATCGTGAAGCATTTTAACTGTCATATCTTTCGAATATAACTGCCAATATTCTTCTACTGAAATTTGGTCATCCTTGTTACCAAGGAAGTAAAACGCATAATCTCCGATTTTACAACAAATACCCGTGCACCCACAGGTGTTGTTATGAATGGTGATTACTAATTTTTCCAAAGCCATTCGAACCATTTCTTTTGTGATTTCTTCTGGCTCTTCCACTTCTTTGTCCGCTTCGTCATCAAGGTCTTCATCCTCTTCGATTTCATAACAACTGTAATACTCGTTATCTGTAACACCCATATCTTCCAATATCTGTGCTACTTCTTCTTCGTCTTTAGCCGGAATGTAATATCTGACATCCACAGCAAACACTTTTGTGTTTTCTTCAGAATCATCATCTTCCAACTCAAACCCTTTGTGACAGAAGCCTGTTTGGTCTGAAATATAATCAGAAATTTCTTCTTCATCTGTCATTCCTTCCGGAATTTCAATTTCTGTCGGGAGTTCATCTACTTCAGGGTCAAAATCATCAAAGTCGATATCCCATTGAATGTTTTTCGCTTTCATTTTACATTTCCTCCATTCTTTATCAAAATTATTTTGAAAAAAATTATTATTTATTTCCGAGCAACTCTTTCATTTGCTCAACAATATCTTTGTTTGCATCAAACAAAAACATCTGATATACCTTTAATTTTGACACATCAAGTGTATTGCCACTAATAACACTATCAAAAATGTTTTTGTTTTCAAACTTGATATTTTCCTTTTGTTCAAGAATGTTTTTTAGTGTTTGGTTTGCCAACTCTTTATCATTGAAGATTGTTGGATTCTCCGCAAGATTTAAGCCGTGCTCAATCTTATACACAACATTCTTTTCTTCTTTTTCTGATACCAAATTTGCCTCATACACCTTAATGTAGGATAAAGGCGTTCCTATTACATATGACATATATACTTCCTCCTATTCTTCTAAATCTTCTAATCCTTCATCCAAGACTTCTCGGATTCCATATAAGTAGTCATCGACGGCTAATTCCAAATCTACACCGTCTTCATTTGCTTTTTGAGCAATTATTTCGTAATCATCTTCTGTGATTTCACAACCACCTAAATCGTAGTCATTCAAATTTACACAATCATCGAAATAACGCTCTACATCTTGAACCGTTACTTTCATAACTATTTCCTCCTTCTTTAGCGAATTGTCAGATTTCCGGCAGTTACCACATGTTCCATAAATTCAGATATACGCATTACATATGGTTTTTCTTCATCATCGAAACGTACCTCTACATCTCCCCAACGAAGAGAACCATCCGTACACATCATAATTGATGGAACAGACAGTACTGTGTAATATCTTCCATCATCAAAGAAACCGTGTTGACCGTTTTTGATTTCAAAATAGAGTTTGTTTGGATTACATTGTTCAATCTGTTTTACTTTCAGTTCTTTCATCCAGATATTTTGTTTCTCGACAATCCAGTTTTTAATAACTGTTTCATCCCCTTCTCTGAACAATCTTTTTGGTACAACAGCAACCTCTCCATCCTTGTCGAAAATTGTTCCTTCGATTGAAACCACATCCGGTTCAAATGTTCCATCTGCATGTCGTTTCTTCCTTACATGAACAACCATAAAACGGCCTGTTTCCTTTCCGAGGTCAAACAATGACTCAAAATAGTCAGTGGCATCTGCGGTTGATACATTCAGGTGAATGTCCACATATCCAATCAATTCTGTTACATGACTTAATGAAATTTTCATATACATTTCCTCCTTTTCTTTTCATTTTGTTGTCACTTCCAAAATTCTTTATAATAATACTCATATATATTTTGACTTTTGAAGATACCCAATAAAAAGAGCCCGTGACACAGCACGAGCCCTATATTGTTGCATTATTTTTTTAGTTCTCTTCTTTTGAATAGTCTTCGTGTGTTCTGTTTTGAATCTCTTTATCTATAATATTCACCCATTTTTTAAAAACAGATTCTGTCCGCAAGAATGTTCTGTTTTCCGGTTTATATTGTGGAAGTTCTTGAATCAAAATTTTATCACCACGGTCTTCCAACACCACATACACAATTTGTCTTTCTCCTGGATTTAACCACTCTTTTTTGATTTGTACGAGCCATCCGCCCCAATTTTCTTTTTCTACTTGTTTCGTTTTTTCTCCCATAACTAACTCCTGTTTATTCTCCAATTTCGGATAATTTGTTCAATATTATCATTTCCAAACTCCATAAAGTCTGTTATAAAATTGAATTTTTCACACACAATTTTTTCTCTTGCATTTTTTTCGTATAGATTTGGATATGACAAAACACCCTTTCCGTCAATATAACAGATATGATTGTCGTCTATGGAAATACCTCGAACATCCTCTACACTTATTCGGTACTCGAACATGTGTTCTTCCTTGTTTTTTGCCAGTGGGGATATATGTACGCGTCCGGTCTTGTCCACCTCATAATATGTATAAACCAATTCTTTGTCTGTCAAGTGTAAAGTCTCGTTTGTACGCCCAGAATAAGGCAGAGCACACTTGTATTTTGCCATATTTTTTACTGAACATGCGAAAAAGAACGGAATACAGGCAAAGCAAACTGCAGTGCATAAAAATATGAATACACCCATTTTATCTGTCGGATGAAGTATTAACAACACAACAAAAAACAACATAATTGCTATAGCGAGAGCATATAAGAACCACATCACGGTTCTCCTTGTTTTCCAATGTGGATGTTTTTGCATAATGTTTTTCAGATAATCATCTCGCTTCACTAAACTACATGTGAAAGTCCTTGATACATTTTCCTGATTATTCTTCTCCATTTTCTTCTTCCTCGCCATCCGCAACCGAAAGCATGTCTACAATTTCCCCTGTATTCAATGATACTAGAAAATCGAACAGTAGTTCGGATTTAATTGTTTTTTCGTTCGGATTTTTCAAATATTCTTTCAGTGGTTTTGCCTCTACAATATAAGGTATATCGAAGGTTTTTATATTGCTATCCATTTCCAACTTTCTTCCGGAGAACAACTCTCTGTATTTGCCATTCTCACATGTTCCGGCATAATACTGTGTAATACACAAAGGTCCGCACCCACTACCATCATTTATACTTGATACGATTGTTGTTTCCAATATGTAAACATCTTTTACATCATATTTTTTTTCATTTCCTTTTCTAAAAATTGACATAACTCATTTCTCCTTTATTATTTTCTTTTAATTATACCATAATTTACCATACTTGTCAACAAAAACCCCTCCTTGGTGGAGGGGTAATATTGGATTGTTTAAACTACTAATTCTCGCGGTATCAAAAGAACCATATCATCGATTGTTCCTCCATATATTTGTTTAGATTTTAGAAAATTAAACAATTCTTCTTGTCCTTTGGTACCCAAATTGCTAATCATCTGAATACGTCCCGAAGGTGGTTCATAACCATATCCGTAACCCTCTATGTTTTCCAAATATAATATTAAGTCTTTAACTGTTTTCATTCCCCCGCGCTCTATTGTTTTTCCAAACATATAACTTGTATGTCGTCTTCTTAAGGCATTTGATACTCTTCTTGACAATCCAAGGTCTTCCACGCCTACATCTAACCAATCCTTGGGACCTCTATTTTTTATATTTTTTTCGTATTCTTCTCCATATAAAATAGTATTTACCTTATCTGGAGTTGAAAGCGAATACAAACTCTTTCGAATGTGATGTCCTGATTCGGAACGACAAAATCCCATAATCTGTCCTATTTCGTCATAAGTCATTCCATCCGCATATCTCATAAGTAAACATTTTTTATTTTTTTCAGTTAGTGTTGTCCCCATGACATCGTCAATTTTTTCTGGTTGAATGTTTTTGGGTAAAGAAATTGAAACACCATATTTTTCCTTATATGTCTTCAAAATATCTTCTACTAAGTTTAAAGGGTATTCTTTTGTTGTTTTCATATTTATTTCCTCTTTTCTTTTTTATAGTATAAAACAATCCAATTAGTAAAACTTCCATCGGACTTTTTATATGTTCAAATATATTATGTTTTATCGCTTTTCCATACAACAAAAAACCCCGCACCGCAGTGCGAGGTATAATTGTGATTGCTAGTAAAGGAGTGGCTCTATCTTCTTTGTTAAACCATTGATATTTTTTAGCACATTCAATTCTTTTTCTTTGAATTCAGCAAGAACACCTTCTGCACGCAATATTTGAATCGCTCGCTTTGCGTGTTTTTCGCTTGTACAAGTAGCAAAAATAACATCTTTATATTCTCCAACACCAACTACATCATAAATTTTTTCATCTGTTAACATAATTTTTTCCTCTTTTCCTCTTATAGTTGACTTATTAGCAATCTGTTAAGAACAAAATATCATCCAACAAACTTTCTAATAAAATCAATAATAGTATGTATTTTTATTTTCCTACATAACAAAAATCCCCGTGTACACATACACGAGGACCCCTGTTCCATTAAACCAACTTTAACAATTCTTCGGTTGTTTTAGCATAGTGTTCAACATATTTGTCGCCAATTCCTAATTCTCTGTTTATTAACCATTCAGCCTTAATAGTTGTCATACCAGAAAATATTGCACCCTTTAATTCGTCATGCCCTCCGTCTCCGATGAAAAAATAATTATCTCGGCAACCCATTTTTTCAAGTGCATAAGAATACAATTTTAAGTCCGGCTTCACAATGCCTATTTCGCAAGAGAAAACTGTTTTGTCAAAATATTGAGCAAGCGGAGATTCATCCCAGTACAAAATATCTGTAAAAGCAGCATCGCTAATGATACATAATCTATAACCCGCAGATTTTAAACTATCTAACATTTGCAATATGTTTTTCGGAATTTCTACTAAAGATTTTCTCATACAGTTCTCATAATATTTTGAAATCTCATCTATAGAGCCTTTTTGTGCAAGTTCTGGATGTAAAGAAATCAATCTTTTGATTGTGATTTTTGCATCCTTCAATATGCCCAAATCTCCCAAATAATCAGTTTCCCTATCAAAAAATGTCTCTAAATAACCTCTGTCAACTTTTACAAGTGTGTCAAAGAGGTCAAAAAACAATGTTGTTTTCATATATAATTTCTCCTTTGTTTTTATATTTGATTTAATGGCAATATCATTGAAAATCATCCAACAATCTTTCCGTATAAATCATATATAGTTTGTCTTTTTCTTTTCATACATAACAAAAAAATAGAGAAACCAGTTTCCTAGTTTCTCTAAATATTCCCCGGAGCCTCATAGACTTACCGAGGTAGTCCTATCGATTGACTTGTGCGAGCCTCCCGGCACTCGCTCTTCCCTTTCGAGATTGCGGTCTTATTGGCTTTGCCGAAGCGCCCTACTGGGGTAATTCTCATATTGTGTACGCACGCAAATTATATACACGAGATTAGCAATTCCTATGCCGAGGGGATTAGTGGAGTCCATCTCGTCTCCTGGATAACGGGGTATACAGCGGGTACTGCACTTGAGCCTTTTATAACCAGCGACGCTCGTGTGCAGACTTTGCGCTCTTACACACTCCCGTGGTTTGCTCCTCTCTATCAAGTCATAAATAGATTGCCCCTATACTTTAACGTCCTGCCAGGTCATTTACACCGACTCGCAGAGTTCCTCTTCTTTCAGAGCGGACGGCTCAGTTTTACGACATGAGCGGGTCCAGAAATATGATTCTGTAGTGTATTGTTATTGTAGCAAAAATCACATTATTTGTCAATATCATTATTTTTTGAATTTTTCTATATAATGCACTATTTTTTCTACTTTTTCCGATTTCGATATATCATCGTTGTTTTCAACAAGAAATATATGATAGCACAAAGCCATTCTATTAATCAAAGAATCACATTTTCTTTTCATAAATTCTTCGATGTCTATTGCATATGACATGGTTGTATTGATTGAATGTAAATATGCACAGGCTCCGCCATCTTCTTTTTCTATCTGATTCAGATAACCACAACTGATTTTCATACTGTTATTGAAGTCGTGTGCAGATAACGAGAAAACAACATCGTCAAATACATTGTTCTTGATTCTAATTTCCATTTCTGTGTGTTTTTTCTCTTCTTTTGTTTTTCCGAACACATTTTCTTCTTCAAAAGCACTTTTGATTTTTTCAATCATATAGTCTTTTACAGCGTTTGTCAGGTTCCAGCGTTCTTTTTGCAATGATGCATTTTGCTCATACAACACAATCGCATTTGTAAAAAAATATAAATATAAACCTAGTGCATTTTCTAACGCTTCCTTGCTGTCAAAAATATTTTCTGATAACGGGTAGTAATAATCAATCGCCTTATCATAACATTCTTCGCTAAAATCAGTTATGTACTCTAAAGAACAAGAGGTATATTTTTTATTGACCGGGATATGTAATGCAAACGCATACTTGTCAAAATTCTCTTTGTGAATTCGTATTGCAATAATTGTTTCTTTACACATTTGGAAAATTTCAACATTGCTTTCATACCAATCATCCAAAACAGATTTTTTTTCATTCAAAACCGTTCTGACCATTTCTACATCATGCATTGTTTCTGTATGTAGAAGCATCTTTGTTACATCAAGACCTTCAATGATTACACATTCTTTATTTAACAGGTTTGATACTTCCTGTTCGGTTTTTGTTATTTTTTCCTCTCCGTCTTTTAGAAAAAATATTTTTTCGTTATTTTCTTTGATTTGAATTTTTTCGCAAATCATACTATTTCCTCCTATACTATTATCAGAAATTTTTCAATTTTTAAACAACTTAAGAATCAGTCAATATCAACACATAATCAGCCTTTAGAAATCCTTGATAGAAATGTTTGTCAGTGAAATCATCATCGATATCAATGTTTTTCTTTCTCCATTTTTCAGATACCATTTTGTATGCGTCATTTCGAATATCTGATAGTCCTGCGTCCGTGATGCCATTTGGTTTGCGGTTATAAAACACCGGAAATAATTGATATGTACAGCATCTATCATTTTCAACTTGTTTCAATGTTTTTTGTTCTGAAACAATCTTATTTCCTAGTGCCACAAAATCCTTATCTTTCACATCTTCTCTTTTCAAAAATAATATCCCGAATTCAGCATTTATTAACATAGGGATGTGTGGCAAAATACTATCGCAAATAAAATCTGTTGAGATATCTCTTTCTCTTTCTGCCACAGATTGATTATCTCGGATTTCTAATGCCACCTTATTCATATTTGCAATATTCGCCAGTTCTTTTCCAGACATTTTTTCTATATAATTTTGATATTTTACAGGCTGTATTTCGTCTGCTCCGTACATCATGTCAATTGTTATACCATATAAATCACAGGCCATAGCGACCTGCGACTCAAACAATGGAATCGGGTCATCACCACGCTCATATTCCTCATAGAATTTTATGTCTATTTTTAAAAACTCAGCGAGTTGTTTTGTAGAGTATCCATGTTCTTTTCTTAGCCGAGTCATGTTTTTTCGCACAATTTCATCATTAACCAACAATAAACGCCCTCCCTTTTTATAGTTTCTCAATTTTTTCGTTTAATTCTTCTATTACAGACCCCAACCAGTCCGTTTTTGTTCCAACCGGTATTTTGGGTCCAGACATTAATCTAATCGCATGGTATCTGATTGCAGCCTCATATACTAGATTATCATATGTAATTTTCACATATTCTTCTAATTCTTCATCTGGCATTCTAAAACACGATTTTTCTGTTTTTAGGTGTGTGTGTAGTTTGCCATCTTCTCGCTGTTTGTAAGACAAGTATCCCGCACTCATTTTTACATTCCACCCAAAACGGTGCATCAAAATTCGGACAACAACTCTGTCTAATATATCATTTTTAACGCTAATTTCTACTAGGCAACACTTCCCTTTTTCCGCAACACTTCCGGTTACATTTTCTTCCTTGAAAAACTCTTTCGTTCGCTCTACCAAATAGTCTTTTGTCTGTTCTGCAAAATCGAACAAATGTTCTTTTTTCGCCTTCATAAAACTATATTCCCTATATGTTGTTGCACAAGCAAACATCATATATCCGATATATTTATCCACATCTTCTTGTGTTTCCCATACATCGTCTGAAACTCTTGTAACAACCCGGTCCATAGGACCTGCTTTGATATAATTTTTATATGAAATTGCAATATATGGTGACACATTGGTGTTAGAACAACATACAGCAAAAGGAACTTCCTTTCCTAATTCTGTTTCAACTCTAATTCCTACAATTATTTCATCTTTCATATGTGAAAAAACAACTTCCGGTTGTCCAATTACGTCAAGGTAGTTTTTACACTTCATTAATGCATCTCTGGCCATCATCATTTTCTCAAACATTACCTTGTTTTGCAACCATCTAGTTTTTACATCTAAGTTTTCGATGACAAAACCAGATTCCAGAATTTCAGATATTGATTTTTCGGAAAACTCGCTAGTATCGTGCCTTCCAACATTAATGTAATATTGTTTTTCTCCATTTTCGTTTAATAGGATTTTTTCGCAGACATAAGACATTTCATTTCTCCTTAACTTTTCTAATTTTCGCCCCTTACAACATTTGCAATATTTTCCAGATAGATACTTATGTATTCCGGCATCATTCTCATTCCATTTTCCGTATTTTCAAAACACAAATTACGCCTCACATAATTCCAAGGAATTTTCCCCTCAGCCTTTGTAATACAAAGAGCGTCGAATTTGATTTTAGAGCCGAATGATGTAATTTCTACAACAAAAATGACAATGTCGTGTTTATCCTTAACTTGAATCACAAATACATCTGAAACCTGATGCATTGTAACAGTAGTGTTTTCAAAATACTCGAATACAGTTTTTTCTAAATATTCTTTTGTTTTAATCGCGACGTGCAGAGCATCAACTCTATTTAAGTCGTGTTTTTCACCGTCGATACTGTGTCCCTTTTTCTTTAATAACTGTAGTTCGTTGATATCTACTTCTATCAATGCCCCGTTTTCATCACGCAGAAGATATGTTTTACCCTTTCCTGCTTCTCTGATTCTTTTTGTTTCACACACAAACTTCATTTATATTTTCTCCTTAACTTTCTACTTATTATCTCTTACTATTACCAGCATATAATCCGAAGTTAAAAATCCAATTTCCGTCATATATTTGGTGAATGCCTTACTACTGTATGGTTTCTTTGCGTTGTTTTTATTGTATCCGGCAGCGGTCCATCTTTTAAACAAAGTCCAAACGGCAGAAGCACGCGTTTCTGTTAAATCCACATCTTCCAAATCAGATGGTTTATCCAGATAATATAAAGGCAGTATATGATATAAATAGCACTTACTTCCCACAAAATGAGCAACTGCTTTTTCCGTTTTTAGCATTGTGCCTATCACATCCAGAAGTGTATCATCATCTATTTCTTCTCTTTTCAAAAGTAAGATGCCCAACTCGCTTTCTGCAAGTTCTTCTAAGCAGTCTTCTATGCTCGTAGATAAAAAATCAAGAATCACGCCATCGTTTTTTTCTAAAACTTCATTCATTTCTTGAATATTTTTCGCAATTCTGTTAATACTTGCAACAGCAGTCATTCCTTCTACGCCCAATTCTCCGGCATAGTTTTTATATTCAATTGGAGTAATCTCCTCATCACCGGTTATCATCGGAACCGTTACACCGAACAAATCACAGATATCTTCCAATTGGCCAATAGACAGTTTTTTATATAAATTACTGTCCTCAAATTCTTCGTAAAAATCAATATCTACACCAATGAACTTAGCCATTTGTTCTACTGAATAACCCTCTTTTTTTCTTAATCTCTTGATGTTTTCCCTCATAATCACTTCTGTTTTTTCGTATACAGTCATATAAAATCCTCCTACTTTTGTTCCTCTAAAAACTTGTGCAGTGTTTCATGAGATTCTGTATAATTTTCGTTAACCACATACACATGACTTGCATTCATTAAAAATGAAATCATAATATATCCGCCATTATATTTCCATACAAGACAACCATCTATAATAGCATATGGCTCCCCAAGTTTTTCTTTCACTTCTGATTTTTTTAATCCTTTAAGTTGCACATCATTTATATAAAATTCATCTGATGTATACATATCAATGGTGAACATTTTAATTTTATCTACATCTTTATCATAATACATTTCCACATGAGAAGAATGTTTTGCATATCCGTACTCATCGACTTTGCAAAATGTTACCCGGTCCTCGTATGTTCCGCAAGGGTATATACTCATTACTTTAGATGCCGAGTCATTAATACTTGCGGTGAAATTATTTACTTTTTCGTCTTCGTATCCATAACCATTATCTTTTTGAAGGCCGGTTCCCCTAACTGTAACATCATCCCATGTCAACATCTGAGACTCATTTACAATTTCATACCATTGTTCTTCTGTTACATTATCTTCTGTTTCTACTGATTCATTTTCAGGCTGGACATTTTCACTTCCTAACTCATCGGTTTCTTTTTCATCAGTTTGATTTTCGTTATTTTCAACGGTTGATTCAACCTTCGTATCTTCTTTCTTCGAATCTGTTTTTCTATCAGTATCCTTGGTGCCACAGGCACACAATCCCAAAATCATTGACAAACACAATCCGATAACCAATAATTTTCTCATACAATTATTCCCCCTTGTTTATTCAACAACATACTCATATAAAAACATTACCAGTTTGTTTTCCGCATCAAATGTGAACTCTAAATTTGATTTTATATAACTGATAAATGTAGTGCCGGTTTCAGACACAGTTTCTTTTTCATCTGGTTCGCCATATTTCGCAACAACCTCTTCTAGCGTTGCTTCTCTGAATTTCAATCCATCGATAAGCAAATCAACCGGCTTTTCCGCGAAACTGTTTTTATTGATAAAAATACTGTCGATTACAGAATCTTTGAAGTTTTCTGTATTCATTTCGTGAATATGTACAATAATTGAATCATCGTCATTATTTTTTGAAAAACCTAGTTTGTCGCTCGATGTTACGGTTGGTTTCCATCCAGCATCAACGAATGCACCCACTGTACTTGGTAACTTAAATTCTGTTCCATCAAATGTAAATGTAATATCCACAGGAACAAATTTTTCTTTTACCGTTTCCTGTTCTTTTTCTTCTTCTACCTCTGTCTGTACGTCATCCTTTTCTTCTGTCACATCTTCAGTATCATCTTCTGTCTCGACAGATGTTTCTACTTTTGTGTTTTCTTTTTCGTCTTTTTTATCGCTTGTTTTTTTACTTCCACAAGCACAAAGTCCTAAAATCATTGATAAACACAACCCTACAACTAATATTTTTTTCATTTTAAAGTCCTCCTCTATTATATTTTTTGATATTTTATATCACATTCGCTTTTTTAATATAATGCTCTATGTGCTTTTACTGCTTGGTTTCTAATTGTATCAAAATTTATGTTTTTAGATAAATGTGCACCACCATATGAATAGAAAGATGACCAATAATCTTCGTGATGTGCACCTTCTGGCAAATACTCATTCGATGTCCAAAATACCACCGAGAAGTAATCATTTACCATCTCATTTTTATTGTTAGGCAAATACTCTTCTACCACACTGTACAAATTTTCTAACATATCAACACACTCGGGTATCTGTTTTTCTTCTGTTATATGAAAATAAATATGAAAACTTGATATTGAAGAGTTGATTGTCGTATGTCCAAATAAGCAACAATATGGATTTTCTTCCTCAAACATATCTATCTTTTCTATTGTTTCATTTGACGTAAAAACAATAGGTATGTCGCCATTACCGAACATCTCATCTATCTCTATCTTTTTAAGTTCGTATAACTTCTCATAATAATCAGTTGTTATATCTTTTTCCAATCCCCACATTCCACGACTAATGTTTTCATATACATGAAATTCGAAATCATTGTTTTTGAATGTGTATAATTTAGATTCAACATATTCATCAAAATGCTCGTAACCTTCCAGTTCTTTCTTTTCTGATTTTACAAACTCAACATCTGGAAAATGGGATTGAACCTCCGCTTTCACCATTCTGTCAGAATATAATCTTTCGTATGTACACCCTGTTAATACAAATACCGGCACCATCATTACCGCGAACACCAGTACAAAACTTAATATTTTTTTCATAAGCACAAATATCCTCCTAACGACAAAACTAAAGGAATACTTAATAACACTATCCATATTTTTCTTAAACAGTCTTCAAGCATACAGTTAATCCCCCTTATTTCCCAATTTTCGTATTTGGTCCGGCTACAGATAACTGCTTAATTTCCCCAGTTTCATTACTTACTGTAAAAGCAATATTTTTATTATCTGCACTCCAGATATATGCCGAGTATGGGTCGCCTTCTACTTTTTCAGAATATTTACCCCAATTTTTTTCTATATCACCTACTGTTGTTTCTTTTGTTAGTTTTATTCCGCCCGGAAGTACTGTTTCAAATTTTTCATACAACCAATTTGAAAAACTAAAGTTTTCCAGCACGCTATCCTTGATGTTAATTTCTTTATCTGTGGTATTTTTTAATCCCATACAGATAGTTTCACTCTGCTTGTCTTTTTCGTATGTAAAATTGATAACGGTTAATTCGGATGCGCCCAGTTTTTCTTTTACTTCTGTTTTTGTTTCAAATCCGCTATCCATTACTTCGGTAAACGTATCGCCAATCTTGATTAACTTATCGTCTACTTCTACAACCATTTCACTCCACTTAATTTTTGTCATATCTGTTTTTTCTGTTTTTGTATCTGATTTATCTCCTTTTCCACATGCAATCAAGCCCAATACCATTGTTAATCCTAATAATATAGCCACATATTTTTTCATTCTAAAATCCTCCTTAAATTTCCATTTCAATTATTATGCCATATTTTGGATATGCAAACAATAGAAAAAGCAGGAATTATGAGGTTCCTACTTTTCTCGCTTATTCCTATATATATTATGTTAGAAAATATTGTATCCGGCAATTTTTCTGATTATTTTTCTAATACAATCGGTTCAACTTCAACATCTTTATCCTTAATGAAATCATCACCCAAATATTCAATCACGAAAGAAACTTCATTTGCGACATTTACAACCGTTTCGTCTTTTGCCCAGAAGGTAAAGTTTCCATACCCTTCTTTATGTGCATATGTAGAAATATGGTCTGGTGTCAGATTTGTCGGAGTATCTCCTGCGTGAGGCTTACCAATTGCCACACTCACTTCTTTATCCGTTTCATTTACAACATAATATTGAATTTCAATGGTTCGACCATCAATTTCTTGACCAATATAAATCATTTTATATCCATTTTCATCCACCAATACCGCATCGCCATCTTTCATTTGATAGCCTACTGTTTCATATTCCCTATCCTCATTCGGATACAATTTAATTGTGTAATCATCAATATTGATTTTTATGTCATCATCCTGTGACCAGTAGTTAAATGTAAATACCAATTCTTTTACATCTTCCGGATTTGTAATTCCCGTGTTTTCAAAAGAATCTGAATTATACATCATAGTTAATTCTGTTTTTGTATTTGGCTCTAATGTATCATAACTGCTGGCGTAAGCCATATAGGAATTGATTGTCGAATGCAAAAACTCAGAATCGAACACATGTTCTGTTTTATTTTCCGCTTCCATTTTCGCATACATATAAGGGTCTTCCGATTCCATATCAAAGAAGAAAGACTTAAACACAAGTTTTACATTTTCGTCCTCATAAAGAACATCACCCTCTTTTGTAGGACCACCGCTTTTCTCTGTTTCTTTATCATCTTTGTTTTCGGACACAAGAGAATCTGCAATTCCGGCAGAACTGCCCTTATTTGTATCCTCTGATTTTCCACAACCACCAATCACACCAGCGACCATTACTACACTTAACATAAGTACCAATAATTTTTTCATTTTTGAAATCCTCCTTTAATGTTTTTATGATTTTAGCATTCTTTTTTGGGTTAGTTTGTTTTCTCTGTTTTGAACAAAAGAAATCCAATCTTTTACCATCACAATGCTTGTCACCAACAATGTTGCCGAAGTCAGCAATACACATACCGGCCAATAGATATCCCAATTTAAGATATTTAAAAGAATCAACAAGGTTATAGTAGCCGAACAACCAAGGAAAAATCCGGATACCGTCGACATAATAATAATATGTGTTGGTACCAACTTGTTATTTTTTAAATTATTCACAGTTACTTCCTCCTTTTCAAATCCGTAATATTGAACACATCAATCAATATACATAACACAACCATTGCTACAAAACAGATGAATATTTCCACGCCTGTATTCCAAATTATATCTACAATTTTCTCCATAATAATATTCCTCTAAAACAACCTATTCTTTTCTCGAATTTCTCTCGCTCTCTTATTCAGATGTGCAATCATATCTAGTTCTTCTTTGCCGAAATAACTTACATAGTATCGAAAATTTGAAGTACTTTCATTTATATACAACATATACAAATCCTCAGACAATAATTTTTCTGCCGTGATTCCAAACAAATCGCAGGCTTTCCGAAGTTCGCCGTCATTTAGGTGACCAACTCCTTTTTCAAAATCATCAATTTGCCATTTTTTATATCCGAGAAATTCAGCAATTTGTTCTTGCTCGTATCCGTTTTTATTTCTTATATATGCAAATCTTTTACCCAATTCTTTACTCGTTATATTGTTTTGCATTCCTCTTCCTCCTATTATTCTTCTGAAATTTGCAAATCATCACATCTTGAAATGACTGTAAACACATCAACGCCGTACTCTTTTGCAACTCCGCTTGCCGAGAATCTTCCATTATCCAGATATTTAATCACAACTTTTTCGAACTCTTCTCTTGGCATCATGAGTTCCCTTGCGAACAATTCCACATCACTGTCTTCTTGTCCATTGCTTCCCCATACAACTTTTTGATAATCTGCCATTTTGTCCATATGTAGAAATGCACGACCGAGTTCTTGCAATGCACACATATAATTACTATCCGGATTGTAGTAAACCATGAATCTATCCCCAGACAATTTTTCAAAAAAAGCCGTTGCTTGTTCTTTATCCATTACTAAATCACCATCAAAGAACAACATAATCTCATCTAATTGTTCGAATGTAAATGATTTTTGGTCCGGCTCCATTGCACTCACTTCAATCAGTCTTTTCCTTGCATCTTTTGCTATTTTTTCGATATACTTTCTATCCATTATTTTCTCCTTATTATTCTACAAACAACCAGTTAATTAAAACCTTGTCCCCATCAAAGTCATTTCTTGACATTTTCTGCAAATCTTCTAGATTCAGCATTTTTCTATATCCGAGTAATTCCTCTTTTTCTGCGATTGGATTAATAATCTGACCAAGCGAATATGAAGAATATGCGCCAAATTTTCTGAACACCTGTTCGATTTCTGTTCTTAATTCTGGGTATTCCGATAATGATTCTGTATGTTTAAATTTATTTACTGAATCACCTTGCTTTGTAAACATTGCTGTAGCAAATTTTTCGTTAATGCTAATCCTTCCGTCCCCGTATTTCGGATGCAAGTAAACATCTCTGTCCGGGAACATCTTGCCGAAACCAGAAATTGCAACACCACAGTCTTTGTATTGGTAGATTGCTTCATCGAATAGGAGTTTGTTATTGACTGCATACTTGAATGCTAAAATTGCAATAAGTTTTTCCAGTTTTGTTTGTGTACATGAATATTCCTGACCAGTCATATAAAACATTTGAACCAACAGATTTGCAACTTCCCGGATATTTACGTGCATCTTAGCCATCCCGTTTTCGTCTTTCTCTTCTGTATTTTCAGATACAGTTTTTTGATTATTATCCGCTATTTTTCTTATTTTGCGGAGGTTTAATGCAATCCTGTTGATGCGACTGATATCTTCCATATCCATCAAATCAAGAGCCTCTGCTATATTCTTATATGTAATCGGACGATATTTTTCCTTTTCCATTAACATCGTGAGTGTGATTCCAAATAAATCACAGGCACGCTCTAAATCAGCAATTCCCATTCCGATAATTAAACGACCATCTTCAAACGCGTGAATTACATCCGGTTCCTTGTCAAGATACTCGGCTATTTGTTCTCTGGAAAAACCGTGATATTCCCTAATCATTCTGAAATTCTGTCCTAATTGTTCTCTTGTCAGGTCGACTACCATTTTTCTTATTTCCTTTCTTGTTTTTTGCTTTATTTTTATCAAAGAATGTTTCTGATATATAATTCTTTGCGTTTTCAGAATTTGTGCATTTAACATATATATCAGTACGGCTGGATGAAAGCCAGTCTGCAAATTCCTGTTCCGTCATTTTTTGAACTCTCGCATAAATAGAATTATCCGTATTTTCTGGAACATCTTTTAATAATACTACCGGCTCATCCTTTGTTCCTGATACAAATCCATTTTCTTTGAAATACTGAAAAATCTTATCGCTATATATTTCACCAATTCCCTGGATTTTGTACCATTTTTTCTTACTGTTTTTCATCAGGTCTAATATATCCCCAAACGTGTCAATCCCGGCACGCTTCAAAGAAGCATATGCCTTTGGTGGTAGGTCAATTTCTTCAATATTCACATTTTTTATAATTATTGTATCATAAACTGCCTTTCGTTTCAAGGCAATTTCCTTTCTTTTCCTAATTTCTTTGTATTGTTCGAGACCGTATTGGATATATCCTATATTCTCCGGCTTTTTCATAATCTTAATAATTCGATATATTTCGGTAGATGCAGCAGTCTGTGTTGTCTTCAACATATGAGCCACATCAATCACACGCCGGCATTCCACATATTTTTTTCTGATGATTTTTCTTTGTGTTTCATCTAATATATTGTCTAATACATAATTGATTCCTTTGATTACATCTTCCGTATTTTCTGTTAAAAGTTCTATTTCCAGTACGCTAATTAAATCGTCCGGAAATTTTGTTTGTCTATATTTCAAGCATATCACCTTCCCTCCCTTATAGTATGAAAGAAACAATGCAGAAAACCCGTATATAATTTAAAAAAATAACATTAATTCTTGACGAAACAGAAAAATTGGGATATATTGGAAAAAACAGGATATTATGTCCAAGGAAAGGAGAATGTTTTATGGGAAAATCAAATTTACAACCAATCATCGAGGCTTATAATGTCGAAGAAGAATTTATGTACAATGAAACCTATTTGTTTATCAAAGGCTATGCCGTTGGGCGAAATCTGCATTATACTTTAAAAGCCCTGCCTTTGGCTAGAGAAATCCATTCGGGACAATACCGTAAAGGAATTGTAGTTGTTGGCGAAAAAGAATACAGATTACCTTATGTTCTTCATGTGTTAAAAGTTGCATCCACGCTTATTTCTCTTGACTTACCTTTGTCAAACGAAGAACTGGATATTTTGTTAGCATCCGCTTTGCTTCACGACACAATCGAAGATGATGAGGAAAACTTTTTCAAGAATGGCGGAATCGAGTTGGTAAATGAATATGGGTTTGCAAGAAAAATCTACGATGTTGTAAAACTTGTAAGTAAACATCCGGGAGCAACCGAAACAGAGTTGAACATTTATTTCAACGAAATCAAAAGAGATAAAATTGCTTCTTTGGTTAAGATTGCCGACAGAAGTCATAATGTAGAAGACCTTTACAATATGAGAATTGAGAAATTACATAAATATGTGGAAGAAACCAGAAAATGGATTTATCCGCTTTGTGCTTACGGAAAAGCATACTATCCGGAACTTTCAAACGGAATCACCATTTTAAAATCTAAGATTCTTTCGTTGACCGAAGCAACGGAAACCATCGTACATATGTATGAAACTGTTATTTCAGAAAAGGACAAAGAAATAAAAGATTTGCAACAGCAGATAGAAGAATTGAAAAACAAATAATACTTAGAAAGCACCCTGTTTGCACGGGGTGTTTTTATTATTTTGTGGAAATAATTTTTGGTTAAATATTTTGTTAATTTTTAACATTTTTCTGGACATTTGTACGCTTTTATGGTATAATTAAGAAGTAAAATAGAAGAGAGGAGTTTCATTTTGTGATAACACTAAAGCAGTTAGTAAAATAACAGGATTTTATGGAAATGTCTGATATTCAGATTATTAAAGCCTTTTTTGAGGTGAACGACTTAGAAGAAGAAGGTATGGACCTAATTCACGAATTGTCGAAATCCAAAATCGAAAAGTTAAAGCGCAATGAGCGAAATGTAAGAGAATGGACCAGTTATTTGCCATCTAAATATCTGTATGAAAAATACGATTTAGAAACAGCGGATTGGTTACACACATTGGAACTTGATTTTCTCACACACGGCGGAAAACTTACCAAGAACCGCCTAGAATGGGCAAAAGAAAATGTTCCAAAGATTCTAAGACCGGAAGTATATTTTAATCCGCTTGTAGAGTGGTTGGAAGAAAAAGGAATTCAGTTTCAGAAAAGAGAAAAATAGAATATTTTAAAAGGAGGAAATGTTATGAGTAACAAAACTTGGAGATTCCGAGAAGATATGCTCGGGCATTATATAAATAGTACATCGGGCAGAACATTCCAGGATGCAGAGAACAGGCTGAATCAATTGGAAGATAAATTCGAACGCAAATTCCGACATATTGCACAATACGGAAAAGTTGTGGATTTAGGAATCAACGCAACCGGAGGCTTTAATGTGTACTACGAAAGCGGAGAGGTAAGAACTGTAGACAGAGAAACACTTCTCAGTATGATTAACTTTTAAGGAAAAACGTAAACAAAGGAGGATTTGAGATGAATAATTCAAAATTTTACGCAACATATAACGGAGAGTGTTATGTTGAGGGTTGTGGAAGAAAACTTTACAAAAAAGGTATAGAACTTATTAATGTAACAGATTGTAATGGAGAAATTGTTATTGAAAAAACAAGAAAAAATCTAACAAAAGCATTAGAAGAATGTTTAACTTTGGAAAGCGGAACAAAAATAGAGTTTGAAGCAGTTTTAACGGAAAACGAAATTTCTTATATTTCAAATGTGAAAGAGGTTAATTGTATCTAACTTGTACTACGAAAGCGGTGAGGTAAGAACTGTAGACAGAAAAACATTTCTTAGTATGATTAACTTTTAACAAAAATAAAGGAGGAAATATATTATGCTTATGACATTACAGGAAGCAATCGAAAATCCATTAGGTGCTGAAGAGTTCCAATTGAGGAACTGGCTGAAACAACTGGATGAATATGTGCAAAGAGATACTGCCAAAAAGGTTGAGAAGACATCCATGGGTGGAAGAGATGTTTGTCCAGAGTGTGGTGAATTAATGGCTTTGCGAGCAAAAAATTTCTGCGATAAGTGCGGACATAGAATTATCTAATCTTTTGGTGAAAACCAACTAGAGTCGGCTCCCAACATACTATTTTTATAATAGTTGAAGGAGTTGATTTTACTTGAAGAAACAAATATATACACATATATCATTGTTCTCCGGGGCTGGAGGATTAGATATTGGTTTGGAACAAGCCGGATTTAAAACCATCTGGGCAAACGATATCGACCATTACGCCTGCGAAACACACAGACTTTGGAGTGACGCAGTTGTTGTAGAGGGTGACATTGGGAAGGTAGATTTTGATACCATTCCAGATTGTGATATTGCTTCATTTGGTTTTCCGTGTCAGGGTTTTAGTTTGTCCGGTCCGAGAAAAATTGACGACAGCAGAAACACTCTGTATCGTCATTGTGTAAAATTGGTAGAACTGAAACAACCAAAGTTATTTTTAGCAGAGAACGTGAAAGGATTATTGACTTTAGGTGATGGTCAGATTAAAGATGCTATCATTAGTGATTTTGAAAGCAAGGGATACATAGTTTCATTAAATCTGGTTAATGCGGCAGACTATCACGTGCCGGAGGATAGACAGCGTGTTATCATTGTAGGTATCCGAAAAGACCTTGTTGAGAAATACGGTGCTTATTTTACAATGCCGGAACCATTTTCTGATAGAATTACATTGCGGGAGGCATTAAAAGATATGCCAGAGCCACTACCGGAAGAAATTTGCACCGCACCATATTCTCCGAGATATATGTCAAGAAACCGAAAAAGAGGATGGGATGAAGTCTCCTTTACCATTCCAGCAATGGCAAAACAGGTAACCTTATGGCCAGGCTCTGCAGATATGGTAAAAATAGATAAAGATTTATGGAGGTTTGGTGATGACGGGATTACCAGACGACTTTCTTATAAAGAGGCAGCAGTCATTCAGACCTTTCCGAAGGATATGGTTTTTTGTGGCGACTTAACCAGTAAATACAAACAAATCGGAAATGCTGTTCCTTGTGAATTAGCAAGAATCGTAGGAATGGAATTATATCGAATTTTAGAAGCATGTAAGTAATTATGTGTGAAAAATTTATACACAAAAAAATATAAGATAAAGTGGAGGAAATATTATGAAAGAATTAACAAGTCAAAATGTAACTGATATTTTTAAGAAGTGTCTTTGTTCCGGTTCAGAACCAGATTCAGAAATTATTGTAGTAGAAGGCATTGTATCTTCTGCAGAATTTTCTGAGGGGAAAATTGAAGAACACAAACATGAGATTTTAGAGATGCTTTTACAATTACCGGAAGAGTTTATGGCAAGTAAAGGTGGCGGATGGAGTTTTCTTAACGCCTGTCTCACAAACACAGGAAGTATGTGGACTTCTCTCCATCAAGTAATGGAACAATTATTTTTGCTCGGAATGGGAGCGGAATTGGTAGTTTGTTTAACACCTCGCGATATATGGTATGCGTTTCCGGGAGGAGTTCCTTATTATCAAGTCTTAGATGTTCCAATGAACGAAAAAACAATTAGCGAATTGTGTGTATAATATTTTTATCATGTAAAGGGAGGAAAAATGAACAAAAGAACTTTATTTGAAATTTTTTCTGTTTGCTTTTTCGTGTTTTCGTGTTGCTTTTTTGTATCACAAATAAAGGATTGTTCAGCAGATGAGGATTTGATATTATATGAAAGTCAATATTCTGCTGAGAAAGAAGAATGTTATTTAATTGACACGAGAGACAACCATTCATCTATTGATTTTTGTGATAATGAGTTAAATTCTCAAACAAACGAAATCATAGAATCCGATATTAAAAACGAAACGCAAAGCAGTTATGAAAAGGGAAACATAAACAAAACCGGAAATACAAATAATTTGGTTTCACAGAATACAAAAACGGAAACAGTAAAACCGTCACACAATCAACACCAATGGGAACTGGTTATGCAAAAAGATGCAACCCCTGTTAAAGACGGAAAAAACATTTATAGATGTAGCGTTTGCTTTACCGGTTATGAACAAGCAGTTTCGTATAGCGTGAAAAACAAGACAGAATTATATATCCCATCAGTTAATTTAAGTGCAGATGTTATGATGGCAGAATGTAATCAGGAAAATACAGACACATACGACATCTGTTGTGATACAAAAGCCATCAATGAAAACAATCCATTATTTTTCGGACATAGCAACAATTCATTAGGAAAGTTGCACGAAGTTGAAGTTGGTGACATTATTTATTTCACACACAACAACGAAATTGGGAAATACAAAGTAGTTGTAAGCGAAGAAGGACATCTTGTTGACGGTGGACGAAACATCATTGGAAATCAAACAAAATCAGAATGTGTTTCAGATATGGAAAAAGAAACATTGCATTTTTTCACATGTTATCAAACACCATTTAATGTAAAAGGAAGATGGATGGTGTTGGCAGAAAGAATGGATAAACAATAATATATCTACTTGACATTTATACTTTCAATTGGTATAATGTAGTTAATATAAGAAACGCCCTTAAGGGCACTGAGTAATGGTGGCATTATTCTCGATAAAAGGTCCAGCAAGCGTGCTGGATTTTTTTGGTTAAAGCCATTATGCGAACAAAATACGAAAAAAAGACGAAAAATAGACGAAATATAATGAAAGGATATTTAACCATATGACAGGAAAACATCATTTAACTGCAGGAACCGTAGTTGGTTTATGCACAGCAACATCGCTTATTGTATCCGGAGTCCGAAATCCAATATTTATTGGCGGAACAATATTAACTGCTATGCTTGGCAGTTTATTTCCAGACCTTGACTCTAGAACATCAAAACTTGGAAGCAAACTAAAATTAACATCCGCCATTATCAGCAAACTATTTGGACATCGTGGATTTTTTCATAGTCTGTTGTTCTCGCTTGTTATGGCAGGATTGTGTATATTTGCATTTTGGAAATATGATATATCAGAATACATATACTTATGGCAGGGATTTATTATCGGAATTCTAAATCATTTGTTTTGTGATATGTTTACGAAAGGCGGAGTTCCATTTTTATATCCGTTTTGCAAAACAAAGTTCCGACTAACAAAAATGAAAAGCGGAAGCAAGTTTGAAACACTTTCTCTTTCCATTGTTTGTCTTTTGTGTCTATTTCTTACATATGTTTTGTGCAAGGAAGGAATTTTTCTCCCAACACACTTATAGAAAATCATAAGAAAAACACCCCACGCATTTCGCGCAGGGTGTTTCTTTTTTTGTTCAACAGAATGTTTAATTTTCGTCTTTGATTTTAACCATGTTCATATATGCGACAATGTTTTGAATAAGTTTATCCACATCACCACCATAGAACGGACAAGCCCTGTCATAATCTCCACAAGGATTTAATTCTCCGTCTTCATTTTCTCGGTTAAGTTGAATAAAGTATTCTTTCTTACCATTCATCTTGGTAACTTCCAACCACAAAGCAAGTTTTTGTCCAAGGTCGATGGTTTCATAATCACCGACATCCTGTAAGCGACTTAATAATTCCATTTCTTCCACAAGCCTGTTGTAAACATCTAATTTACATCCAGTATTTTCGCAGTCTTTGGAATCATCATTTTCATCTTTGTTTTCTTTATTATCTTCATCGAGAACATCTTTCAGATACTTATCAATCTCATCAAGAAGATTATCCACATTACCAAACTTCACATATTGGTTATATGGTGCCGATGGTTCCCAACCATTCTCTTTATCGATTTTATTGAGTTCGACAAAATATTCTTTTTCTCCATTGTCATTTACGACCTGAACAAAAACACCCTGATGGTCATTGATTTGAATTCCGAAACCGAAACCCAAGGTTTGCAACATCATTAAGTTTTGTCTGTGGCTATCCAAATATGCTCGCATAGAAGGATAACCATTTACCAACTTAACTTTTCTGTCGCCGTACCATTCATCGTGTCTTTCATGGAAAGCCTTGCCGTCAATCACTTCATCATTTAAGATAAGAAGTTTCTGGCGGATTGGAATTCCTTTGTCGCCAATATAACCAATTTCCACATCGATTCTTCCATTTTTCTCATTTACATCACTTCTCCAGAATTCACAGATATGGTAAGGTTTGTCACCCATATATCCATCCAGCAAATCCATCAGATGTCTGATATCGTTCGAAGTAATTTCTACTACTTTTCCAAAATCATCTTTATTTTCAAAACGCATATCTATTTCCTCCATTTCTTATAATAAATCGCCGTCTTCATACATATTACGCATTTCGATGTACTCACGATTTCTATCATCTCTTTCTGCCATCATCTGGTTGTATGCAACAGCCTCTTCATCGATATCCTCCGAAGTATAACTTGTGCAACCACAATCTTTTCCATCACATTCGCAGTCACATTCACGACCGCGTAATTTACAAATTCTTTCGTCTTTCATATCCATTTTCTCCTATTCTTTTTATTAGAACCATGAACAACTTTCGTAAATTTCATTTTCGGTTGCAATATACATTGCTACCGTTTTTACCAACTCTGAAAGAGCCTTCGTTTTCGGGTCTTTATCTGTCGCATCCTCTACTAATTGATAATGAACAGACTGTAAATCTTTCAAGATTTCATAGTGCCATCTTTGAGCATATTTTTGTCTCTGCTCCCAAATATCCACATTTGGATTTTTAAACTCTTTTTCATCTATTTTGTTATTTTCATTATAACGACCATTATATGCCTTAAAGTTTAATTCCACCAAAGCAGTATAAATTTTACTGTCGCTATAAAAACCATATGTGTCTTGACAATCCTTAAAAGCCTCAAACACACTTCTTGGTGCTTCAAAACCAAAGGAATTATATCCCTGATTCAAAAGCCTGCTGATAAAGTTTGCAACCTTACTTACTTTTTCAGGTTTAGATATTGCACAACTCATTTTGTTTCCTCCAATCTTTTTCTCACACACCCCGTTAGAAGTGTGTGAGTTTATATATTACCATTCTTCTAATACCCTGCACGCGTCCCAAGGGATTATTCCGTGATATTCCCAAGTAGCATTTTCTTCATCTTCCTCAAGGAGAACATTTTGGTCTACATATATTTTACCATTATCTAATTTAGAAACATCTATCTCAAGGATAACAATGTTATCTAGATAATCATAATCATCTACACCATCTTGTTCTTCTACCCATTCAGAACATTCCGCATAACTTTCTGCTACACAAGGGTCATTTGCAAGATATACAACTCCGTTCACAGAGTCGGTATACATTTTTCTTTCTGTATTTCCTAATCCATTTTGTTGTATGGATTCCAGAAACGGTTGAAAGGTTGCGTGATATAATTTTTCAGGAATCATTTTTTCCTCCTTATTTGTGAATGTACCAGTAGTCATTGGCTTCAACGCTTTCTTTTAGTTCATTCCAAATCTGCCAAGATATTTCTTCGATTTCCGGATGTGTCTGAATCAGTTCCCAGATATGTTTTGTTTCGTCTTCGTCAAAATCACCGTAGATATCATTAAACCATTTTACAAGAACTTCATCTGTTCCTTCCGGAAATTCAAATTTTTTCTTATTACTATGGTCCGAACTCATAAATCCAAACCAATAACCACAAGGTCTTTCATTTTCTGTTTCTTCTCTGTTTTTTAAGTGTTCTGTTTTTACACCGCCAAACAATTGGGCAACAGCAGTAACTTCTCGGTCAAATCTTGGATAACTACAACTTCCACTGTAACGATAATCCATTCCCATTTTTATACCTCCAAATTTTCTAACCAGTTGTATTCCAAATTGTCAAACACACACATATCTTTTTCTCCACCAACCAACAGATATTTTCCGTTATAGTTTGGTGTTAAATCGATATTTAATGTTTTTGCAAAATCCAGAACATCTTGAATAGTATTAACAATCAGAACAAGTGTTCGTTCTTCTACTTCGAATTCAGTATTGAAGAAGCAGTTGCCCTCCAGTTCCACTTCGAAACCTCCTGACCCGGCTCCAACTCCTGTAAGAAGGTGAACATATGTTCCGTCATTGTATTTCACTTTTTCGATGCGTTCGTATTCGCCAATAGTAAGAGATTCATCTATATCTAATCTATTGTGTCTCCAAGCATCGTACTCTTCATCGGTCATTTCATCTCTGATTCTGTCGTAATCAAGTTCCGGACACTCCATTCCTAATTTAATAGCATCTTCAATCGAAATATTGTCTGGCATTTCTTCGCAATGAGGTTTCCCGTTTTTCTCACAATACACGCAACAACACTCGCAATCTGCTACACAGATTTCCAAGCCAAGTTCTCTATATCTTTCTTTTGATATTTTCATAACAGTACCTCCGGTTTTACAATTGTATTTTTTCTTCTGAAATATTTAACTTTTCACCCACAGTGTTGATGTAAAGAACATCCATTTCACGAGGTGCGATTTCCACATCTGTAATATTACATTTTTCTCTTAGGATTCTTTTTGCTGTCATAGCACCCTGATGAGTTGTGCAGTGAGCAAATACAAAACCCTTGAATGAATTTATTCCAACAACTTCATAAATATAAGTTGATGGAGCCGGCTGTAATTTTTCAGCAATCAAGTAATGTTTATTACCTAATGTGTCTACATTCAGAAGTCTTGTTTCTGTTTCACTATCCTTGTCAATCTTCCAAGTTCTTCCGTATCTGTGAAAGTCGTTAGCAAGTGCGCAAAACTCTTCTGCTGTGTTTACTTCTTTTAATCCGTCACTCAAACCAAATGTATCATCGAAATGATTCGATAATGCAAACGGTACCATTCGAGGATTTGTCAATATTAATTTTCCTGTATACATCTTTTTTCCTCCATTTCTTTTTACAAATATCTATAAAGATTTGCTCTTTCCATATCTTTCAAAAAATCGTCACCGGTTACAATTTCAAGAATCGCTTCTTCGGCCTCACGAATTTTTCTACGAAGCATCAGTTCGTGTTCCGGGTGTTTTTCTAAATGAGCCTTATGCGTTTTATATCTTGCAATATAGTTTTTTAGTGTAGGTTGAGGCGTTGTATCAACAACCAGTTTTTTTACTCGTTCAATTTTTCCAACACCCTTTGCGTATTTGGACTTTACTTCATACACATCTGCAATCTGACCATCTGTTCCATCAATGTAAGAATCATAATTGGTATCTGCTTCATAATCTGGTACATTTTTACGGTTCCAATTTTCTGCACAATCCCAAGCCTTACTTGAATCTTCTGTTGAAAGAATACATTCTACAGAATCTCCGGTAGTGCGGTCACGAAGGTCAACCTCGTATACAGTTTTTTCATCAAGAGGCTTTACCCACACAACATATTCATCACCTTCGTATTCTAGTATCCATTTCCCCATAAATTCATCTCCAGGTTCCGAACAACAAAGTTCACACCCGTGTTTAAAAAGGACGGCTTCTGTCCAAGCCGTATTGGACTCTGACTCTGCTTCATATTGAACGCCGCAACATTTAATATCCATTTCGATACCATTATGGAATTTGGCGGTTTTTGTGATAGCAACGTCTTCACCCAAACATTCGTCTGCACAAGTCGGTTCTATATGCAGGTGCTTATAAATCTGCTCTTCTAATTCTTTTTCGATATAAATCGTTTGTTCATATCTCATTACTATTTCCTCCAGTTTCTATATTTCAACAACGCCTCCGCCATAAATGACGGAGGCATTTTACTAAAAATCCTTACTCCTTAATAACACCCATTTCTACAGCATCACTATATATTACTGTTCGATTTGTAGTATAAGTACCTTCTGTATATTCGTGCTTATTTCCGTCTTTATCCCTATAAGTAAATGGTGGGATATATACCAATTCGCCTTTATCAACCAAATCATTAATCATATCCTGCAAATCAGTGTAATCATGATTTTTTGCAATTTGGTCTAACACCTCATCTGGATAATCTCCGTTACTTACAAGCACGGCAAGTGATTCATCATCTAATCCTACAATCCAATCATAATCATTATCCTCAATGGAAACCAAACTGTCTTTAGTAGACAGTAAATTGTTAATATTATTTTCCACGAGCATATTGTTTTCTACATCGTAAAGATAAGCAAGACCATTAGGTGCAATATATGCAGTCGGAGGTTCCGAAGGCAAGTTTTTTAGATATGTTCGTCCGTTCCACCAATAAACATTTTTAGTTATCGAGTCGTAATATAATCCGTTTCCGATTTCAATTAGTGATTTGACACCAAGTGTATCTTTGGTTAGAGATTCTCCGTTTTCCACATTTACCAAAAACTCTTTATCCTTATTCTTACCACATCCGGCAACAGATAAAAACATACTCACACACAACATCAAAGCAATTAATATTTTTTTCATTTTACATTTCCTCCAATTTTCTTATTGTATTTTTTTTGATATGTAGTGACACCCCACTCTTTCGAGCAGGGCACACACCATATTATTTCTGATTTTCGTATAGTTCCAATATTTTCATACACTGTGCATATTCGCTGAGTTTCATATTTCTATGACCCTCCTCTTTTGCTTTATAATCTCCAGGATTCAAAGCACACATATTTGCGAAATCTTCCAGTGAAAGACCAACAAGTTCTCTTTTTGCACGAAGTCTGCAGATATAATCATTTCTTAAATGTGATTCGATTTTGACATCCTCTAATACAATTCCGTATTCTACTCCTTGAAGAGTTACAATATGAAATTTCTTGTTCTTTTTCAAGAATTCCACATCAGCATCTTCTAACTCAAAAAAGATTCCGGTGTCATCCTCTTTCATACATTTTTCCAGAAAATCTTGCAACACATATGTGAGCATTCTTCCCTGTAATGTAACTTCTTTGATTTCTCCGTGTTGTTTGTATACCAAGGTATACATCAGTTGGTGATTTTGTTCTTTAGACATCTTATTTCCTCCCTGATTCTTATTTATAACAAATCCACACACCAGTGACTTCACAGCCGTCTGTATGAATTGATGTTATTTCTACACCAAAATATTCTGACAATGTTTTTCGCATGTCTTCGTTCCAATAAGTTTCTTTTTCCTCTGCATATTCTGTTTCCCAGTAAGAAAGACTATTGTCTTCTTCTAATAAAACAGTTTGCAAATCATCAGTTACCTTTAGAACTAATTCCTGATATTCCTCAAATGTCATATAAATACAATTGAGTAATGTATATCTTTCTACATTTTTCATATTTAGTTTTCCTCCTTGTGATTCCAAAGAGCAAGGTTTTCGTAAACCCAATCATCTTCCTCAAGTTTCTGCGAATACTCCGCTTCTAATTTAGAACCGATGTCGCGCCAGTTACTTGGGCAGTTGATTGTTTCAGCCATTGTCTCAATCAGGTCCTTTACTTCTTCAGCCAGAACCTCATCTCTTTCTTCTTCCGCTCTCTGTACCATTCTTCTAATAATTGATTCCATAAACAGTTCCTCCTATTTTAAGGTTTTTGTAGACATATACCTAAAACTGCTTCTGCCCACTCTTCCAGATTACCATCTCCATAGACACATACCTGGAATTGAGTTAAGTTTGCTCCACATTCTCCAATGTCTTCATCGGTAGCATCTTCCTCATACCATCTCATTTGTGCTTCCAGATAATCTAACATCTCAGCATCAGTATGTTGTTTTAACCTGTCGAAAATATCAAGAGAGGTGAGATAAGGATATTTTTCAAAATCTTCTTTTGGAATAATTCTTGTCTTGATGCCATCTGATAAATCGTAAGATGTTTCTTCTCCGGCATTTCCAACACCATAAAGGTGTGTATCCGAAATAACCGTTTCAACATTTAATGTATCAAGATATCTTCCAGCAGGGGAATAGATAACAACTACTTGTCCTTCATACAGTTTTTCATTTGGTGACTTTGTTCTCATTCAGACACCTCCTGACAAAACTCTTCCTTACAGTATGCATCTGCAATTTTTTGTGCACCTTCTGGCACCGGCCATGCATCTGTATGTTCGTACTTATCAATCATATTCCAAATTTCGTCCATAATCTGATTACTCAAATTGTTTGGAACCATATCTTCCAGATTTATGGTTAAAGCACCAACACAGTAAGCATTGTAGATTTTTCCTTCGTATTCAACAGTGAATCGATGAATATCTTTCTGAAAATCTTCCAATGTTTGATTGATATGCTTAATTTTAAATTCTGCTTTTTTCATCTTCATTTCCTCCATATTTAGTTTTTACACTTCGGTAATTACGATGTAATCACCATTTCCTTTGAGATAGAAAAGTTCGTGAACTTCTCCGTCGACCCCACCATTTCCATTTCCTTCACTCATCTTATCTTCATAAGTAAGGTAAAGTTCATAGTTAATGATGTAATCCATATCTTCGCGTTCCTCTTCCTGATACTTATGACTCCAACAAGAATCATAACCACATTTTACAAAACAACCAAGTTTTTCTTCAAGGTCGCGTTCTATCTGTCGGAGTTCTTCCTGGTTGTCCAACAACATATAGTGTTTACCAACCAATTGCTCTCTCGCAATAATTTGTTCCATTGTTATCTTATAAGCCATAACAAATACCTCCTACTGCATCCAATGAAGAATCTTTTCTAATTCTTCATCATTTTTCTGATATAACATTGTGACTGTGTTTTCATTTTGCCCAACAAATTTGTTGATGTCTACAAAACCGAATTTCTTATAATAAGAAACCAGTTTGTCTAACGCACCCGTATTATTCTGTTCGCTGATGTTATATTCATAATCTCCCGCAAACAAAAATCCGGCAGACAACAATACACATGTTTTATCCGCAGTTAAATCTAAGAATTGACACAATAATTTGTATCCTTCTTTGTTTGCACTTACGAATGAGTCGATGTAAATAAAGTCTTTTACATAACAACTAAAATCGCAAACATCCGTTCCGCATACGCCTGGTTTATGAGGAATACCAAAACGACCATTTGCATCTGCCTTTACTTTATCCGTATTCTTAAATACAGAATATTGCAACAGACAATCTGTGTTTGCTTCTCGCATTCCGACCAAAACAGCATATTCTGTGATAATATCTGTTTGCAAGAACCATCTTGTAACGACATCATCCCAATCTCCTATATAGACTTTTCTTGACATATTTATCAACGCCATGTTGTCTTCCGGGTTAATGCGATGTGTTTCGCCCCATTTTTCCACAAGGTCTTTATTTACAAAATTGATAAAGTCCTTACCAAGTGTTACATAGTCTTTTTCCTGAATATACTCCTCTGTACGAATTTTCAATGCAAGGGCACATCCAATGTTCATAAAAAAGTAATCCAATTTCATTTTCATTTCCTCCTTATTTTTTTTGAAATTTCCTCTTTTTTGTAGTAAAAAAACTACCATCTTCGTTTCTTACGCATTCTGTTTCCCTCCATTTCTACTTTATATATAATACTTCAAGAATATTATGTCTGTTTAACAACTCTAACAAAATAGTTTTTTTTTATAAATAAAGAAAATTCATTTCGGTATTTTTATTATTTTTATCATATTTATGAAACATTTTTATCTGCTGTGTAACACTAAATAGTATCTACAAATGGTAGGATAAATTATATTATTTTAAAAATACCAAACCCGTATTTGATTTTATGACAATACATTCTTTTGCCTTTAAAATGGTATTACCCATGCCTTCTGCAAAGTAATAACGCCCATTATCCTTCTGACCACGAAGAACATACCGTTCTCCCTGATACAAAAACTCTGCCCCAGGCATTACCCTGTTTGGATTATTATAACTTCGGGTGCTTTTTAGTACCTTGAGTCCCGAACAAATCCTACAGGCTTCTACCTTGCCGTGAGTTCGTTTTAATTTTACATAAAACTCATGGAGCGAGTCTTCATGCTGGTCAGTACGCTTTCTGCGATTCTTTGCTACCACTTTATCATTCAGTTTGTAGGTTCTTTCTTTTTGAGCATAGATAATCGCTCTGTCATGCCTACGATACTGTTTAATAAAGTATGTATGGGTATCCGGAATCTTTGGTTCGATACCGAGAGCGATTAGCCCCATTAGATAAGCATCTAATGAATGACAAGGATTACCATCCCTGTCCTTAACCACATCAAGTTTACTTCTTATCTCTGCGGTCTGCCAGCCTTCTACAAAATAAGCATTGTCACCAAATCTTTGAATCAGGTATTCTGCCCAATATGGAATTATCTGATTTAATACGGATAATGCACCATATTTTTTGTTCATACCGGCTTTAATGGAAGCCAGTTTATTCTTGGCTTTACTATCCTTATGTACCGCATCGTGGCATACCTCACAAAGCCCTGCTTTGTTTGGTAATGTATCACTACCGCCTTGACTTCTCGGCACAATGTGATGATACCTTGTGATATGCCGTTTTCCACATAAAAGGCAAATGCCTTTCTGTGAGGCATATACTGCCTCATCTACATCATCATAGCCCTTGAGCGGACCATTCTGGAAATCAACACCCTTCAAATCCGGGTTTTCCATCGAAGCAAATGAAAAACGGTTTACTTCTGTCACAGCACCGGTAATTGGCAAGAACTTACTAATCTTCTCCAGTAAGTTAATATGTGTCTGCAGTAAATGATTCGCCGTTGGAGTTAACCAACCTGCCGGTCTTTTACGATTTAAGAACCTTGCCTCTGTATTTTTGATAAACTTACAGGTAATTGGCTCCTCACAACCCGGCAGAATTCGAATAAGTGTTCCTCCTGCAACAATGGTAGCGTGTTTTACCGCCAGTCTTTGACGAGCCTTTCGTTCACCTCTGCGGGAAGCCATTCTACAGGCTTTACGCTTCTCCATTAACTTACGAATCTGCTTATTACAGGTCAAACACTCGGCCAAGAACACACAGGTACCGTCTTCTTTAATGACAGCAACACCAATATTGGTTCTGCCTGGGTCTGTGGCATAATATAACGGCTGTGTATTTCTTTCTACTTCATATAACATTTGTACAACTATTGGCACCCGACTGACTATTCGTGCTTCGCCAGCCTTTACTAATGCATCGATATGACGCTTTCTTTTGGTAGGCATCAGCGGGGTTCCATCCGGTGCCAATATATAGATTTCTTCCGGCATATGATGCCTCCTTTCTGTTTATGTTGTCTGGTGGTCACAGGGTGTAAACCTACACCAGACAGATATCTGTTTCCCTAGACTAGGCAACGACTCAGCATGCAATACAGGCTGGGATTACGCAGTATGCACCGCAAACACCCATAGGTGCATCGTTGTCTTTGTGTCTCTGCTCAACCACACATCCGAAGATGCTTTGTGTGAAGCCAACAACCTACCGACTTCGACACAAGCCCCCACTTCAAAACTTGTTAGAGTTTAAGTGGTGGGTGATTGACTCTGTTGTACCTCCATTTCATTATTATGTAATACTTCAATGATATTGAAGGTATAATTTTGAATTTAAAAACACAACCTTTATCCTAAATTTTGCAGACGATGTCTGCACATTTTTTAATTTTTAAGACCTTTTCCTTTTATTATGTAGATATTGATAGTGTTTTAAGTACGCTTATTAAGTATTATTAAACCCATTTTTTCGTATTTTGCTGTTTTCTTGCGATTTTCATCTCTTTTCTTCCAAAAAAACAGAAGCGTCCTTTAAAATTTGAAATTTTTAGAGCCGATTGTTCTCAGAAAAATAGTTTTTACCGACCGAAGAATAGTTTTTACTTTTTTATATATAGTTTTTATTACTGTTTTTACCCCTGTTTTTATCTTATAATAGATACTTTTCCTTGTTATACCATCAAAAAACAAGCCATTTCAAAAACAAAAACCCGAACAATATAAACACCAAACATATGTAAAAACACCAAAAACACACAAATCCCTAACAATAGAAGCAATATTTCAATAAAACAATATCAGTAGAAACAAGTTTTGTTTTATATCCCTATCAATATAAACATTATAACACAAAAACCCGAACAATAAAAGCATTTTTCCAAATAAATCCATATCAGAAGAAGCATATTTTATTATTCTAAATCATATTATTATTTACCCACACTCCGGAAACGCTGTCTGTTTTTCTAATAAAACCTCAATTACTCGCCCATATTCCTCTGCATATAATGTAAAACCAATACTTTTACTCTCGAAAATAAACCAAAACACCGTTTCTCCTACAGATAAACATTCTATTTGCAAGAACAACCCTATTTTGTGTTGTTATATACCTTGTAATTGACACAAAATAATTGTCTGCGAAAAACCTACCAACAGAGCATATTTCACCCGGTATATAATAAGCCTTTTTTTATTCAGATTCTAAACTCTTATTTTAGACAAGATATTTCCTACTCAACCGTCTTTTAATTCATTTTCTCACATATTTATTTCTTTTATGTTCCTTACTAATTTTCTTCATTTTCTGTTTTCGCATATAAATATTCTGTTCCTCAATACCTTTTGCTTCGTCCGTTTTTGCCTTTATTTTTTCCTTTTATGTACGGGATAAACGAAAAATAAAAACCCGGTACATCTTGCAGTCATTTTGCAATAAAAAAGAACCCGCATCTTCCAGATACAGATTCTTATTTTGTTATATATACAATTACCAACAAGGTAGTCTGCTGCCATGTGCAAATATTCCTCAATTCGGCTATAAACAACAATTATAACCCGACAAGGCTATAATATATGTTTTTCAGTTATACCCGTTATACCCACTACTTTTTTCTAACCGGGTATAACACAGAAAATCCCCGTTATTTTTTTATCCTCACAAAACGTCCGAATAAATGTCCAAATTAGTGTCTGAATAGTACATCGAATATATGTTCGGTTTTTTCGCCAATAGCAAAATTCGCACCGCCCGCCTTATTTGTGACACCACCGGTGACACAATTATATACAAGATAACTCTTAATTTTTAGAAAACCATCATTTTGAGGGTTTTTATACCCCTTAAAACCATCATTTTGAGGGTTTTAGTATTTTGGGGAATATTTATGTCCGAATTTTTGCCCATATTCTATTTCGGTATACCGACATGTTCTTATCTAGAAATAGCCATTTGAGGTATATAGTCATATCACAACCCATTTTTAGCCAACCTTATATTTTTTAAACACAACCGTTATAACCCTTGGTTCATCCCAATAATTCTATTCCCCGCCTCGCTCGCCCCGGCATCCCCGTCATCAACTCCATTTCGCTAATCTCCAATAAAAAACATCGAAAGTATACCGGAATCCCTAAAATAATTGTATCAGAAAAATAGAAAGGCTCCATTTCGTGCTCATACGCTCTATTTGCCCTGTCTTTAGACAGCCACACTCTATTTTTTCGATAATTTCGGCAATCGAATGCGTTTTTTATCGGACACACATTGGAAAATACCGGAGTGAAAATTAGAAAAAAAGATTGAAAGAAAACCGAAAATAATTCCGAAACAACCCATATTCACATATAAGAAACACAAAATATGTTACATTTGACATATTTTCATCCAATTATGTCATATCTGACATATTTCTTTCATCTACTCCCTTATATTCGAATTCTGTCCAAATATCTTATATACCCCGAATGGTTTAAAATAATTGTATCCGAAAATCTCACTTTGTTTCATAATACATCTCATATCGTATTCTTTTCTTATTTTTCTCTTTTATCTTTTATTTTTTCACAGTTAATCGCCTTTATATTTGGAATAACCCCTTATTTTTTCACATGTAGAGCGTGAACTATCTGAGGACAGTCTCGCTTTGAGTGTATTCGATACGATGGAAGGCACCGTCATTACCCTTAGTACATTACCAGTATCCTACATTCGTGCCTCCGGAGTGTTTGTCGTCTTTGCCGTCCGTGTATGCCAGAGTATTTCATTATTCCAACACACCAAGGGTCACAATAAAAAAAAAGTCAGACAATGTCGGACAAATTGGCAACATAAAAGTACAGTTGGCAGCAGGATATCAAATGCAAATATCCAAAATATCAGTATTCGGCGAAAATAATCAAATATAAAATATAAACCATATTATTTTCAGGAAGAGGTATCGTTTTCTGGAGTAAAAACAAAAAGAAAGGGTAATAACAACAAATAGATGTTTTCGGATAAGATTTAAAAGAATTAAAAGACAGTCCTTTTATATAAAACAATTATATACACAGTATAATATAAAATAATTATATTTGAGTTCTACAAGTCTAGTATAATAAAAACACACCGACCAGCATAAAACAATTATATATGAAAATCATATAACATCTATAATATTACGGCATACCGTTATAACCCTTGGTCCTTCTATGCATTTCATTGTCCGACAAACATATTAAAAACGCATTCTTTTCGTTTATTTTTCGTATATGTATTATGTATATAGTATCATTGTATAATCGAATGTATGTTCGACTATTTGCGGTAATATCGAAATTCGCGCAACAGTCACATCCCCGGCAAAGCACTTATCCCGGACCAATCACTCCATTTCGCCAAATCCCTGTATATACAGCAAAATAATAATGATATCCGCTAAACTATGGTATATATAATAATAAAAGGCTTCATTCCGTGCTACCACACTCTATACGCCCGTCTTCAGACAGCCACTCTCTATATTTTCAGTATATCGAATGTATGTTCGATTCATCTCTGATTCCGTGGTGCTCCGGGTAAAACAATTGTGTGCGAAAACTCCATTTCTTAAATATATCTATATCTCTTTTCTAATATTAAATATTTGTATGCGAAAATATGTTACATCTGACATATCTGGTGCAAAATATGTTATATTTGACATATTAAAATAGTTGTGTGCGAAACATCCCCTATCTTTTCTTTCTCTTTTCCCTCTTTTATCCCAATTATTCTATTATATTTGGGACACCCATATTTATTCATTCTCATATATATCAAAAATACTGCTATATCCTCTCTTTTTCTATATTTTTTCTCGCAGTTTTCTTGATTTTAAGCCGATGCACTTCCTTTTTTCATATTTTGAGCGTGTCAGTCTAAGGACAGCCGTCTTTGAGTGTATCCTATGCGACGGAGGCACCGTTATTACCCTTGGTCTATCGCCAGTATCCTATATTTGTGCCTCCGGATGCTGATTGTCCGTGTTCTGCCCCTCCCGTTCCCTCTTATCCCCATATACAGCCGTTTTTCCAAGGGTTACAACCATTTTTCTTTTTTTTCTCTTATATTTTTCCAGTTGGCAGCAGTCCACCCTTTAGCCGGCAACCTTTATTTTATCAAAAATAGAGTGTAAACTATCTAAGGACAGGTATTTAGAGCGTAATCTGGTGCTTCGGAGACACGCACAGAACCCTTCCTTTTCGGTTCTCCCTTTCTTGCATGTCGGAGAATGCACATTTGCTCCTCTTTTCTATTCATCTCACCTCGCCAGTTTTCCATATACAGAGATAACCCAAGGGTTACAACCGCTGATTAAGGGACAAAACCCTCTTTTCTGTATCTATTCCCTCTTTTTCTCTGCATTTGGCAGCAGTCCGCCCCTTTGTGATTAACCTATATTATGAAAATGATAGAGCGTGGACTATCTGAGGACAGCAGTATATGAGTAAAATCAAAGAATTCGAAGGCACGCAGAGAAATATTGTTATATCTTTCATTTTTCTGTTGTGCGTGCCGGAGAATGGGGATTGGTCAGGGAAGAATAAGGTGCGTTGCCTGGAAAACTCATATACAGGAAAAATCCAAGGGTAATAACCGTATACAAATAAAAACAAATTCTTCCACACAATTATTTCGTTCCCTTTTCTGTTATTTCGGACAATATCGAACGAATGTTCGGGTGTTCCATCCACAGCCAGTCGTCTTACAAATACACGCTTGTCTTCCTACGGGAATCCATCGCTTACTATTTGACGACTCCTTATATACGGAAAACCCGTATTTATTATTCTCTTTTCTCTTATTTCTTCATCTATTTTTCTGATATATAGGAATATTCCGCCCGTTTTTTTATATACCAAAATTATGGCAACCCACGGAACATCGAACAACAGAATAGATTGATATGACTTTAGCGAAGATTGTTTGTCGTTTTACAAATACGCACTCGGTTCCCGAAAGAAACCTTCGCTTTGTATTTGACAACTCCAAATGATAGAAAAATCTTATCTTTTCGCTATTTTATCCATTTCCATTGTTCGCTTCCTACTATTTCCTTCAAAAATTTTATTTTCTCACACACCTTTTTTTATTTTTTTCTCTTATTTTTCTTATTTTTATCAGCATATACAATGCATTGAATAATTTTCAAACACTTCTCTTTCTCTTTTCTTCATTTTGAGCGTGTCTGTCTAAGGACAGCCCCGCTTTGAGTGTGGTTGTGCGACTGCAGGCAACGCAGTTTGCCGGAAGGAGCAGGTTGGTCGAGAAGGACGGGACTGCCGTCCCGGATGTTCCCTTATTGGCTTTCGCGCACTTTTCTTATTTCGATTCCCCAAGGGTAATAACGATTTGGAAGATAAGGCGTTCAAAAACAGAAACACGGGGTTTTTATCATACTATTGGCAGCAGGATACCAAAAAAATATTGCAAGCCCTGCTTACGCAGGGCAATAATGGTAAAGAGATAGTATTTTCTGTTATATTATCGCCTTTTGAATCTGTTTTTTGAATTAGTTTATTTATAAGAATCTATATTTTGAAAGTAATTGATGTATCTATAGGATAAGATTTAATTATATGGAAGATTTAAGGGTAATAACGGAAAATTATCTGAAAGAGTTTAGAGAATAAAAAGAAAGAATAGACGAGAAAAACGGTTCTTTTTCCTTAAATATTCTTAAAACCCTATCAGTTGAGTAATAAAAGAAGAGAAAAAAGGGAAAAATCAGGAAAATAGATAAGATGAGCGGTATTACAGAATAAGCGAAATGAAATAAGTGGGTAAGTAAAACCAAGGGTAATAACGGCAGAGAATAGATGAGACGGGTGAGGAAATACTAAAAGTATGTAAAACCCTATCAGTAGGGTAATAAATGACGGATTAGCAGTACATTTTCCTGAGGTTTTCTTTAACTTTTAAATAATTTTAGAAGAAGAAAAAGGAAAAAGATGATTTGATACAATCCGGAGCGATTTAGAGCAAAAAATGATTTGAAAATTATTTGATTGATAGTTTTCATTTCTGCTTCATTTTAGATTTATATAGAAAAGGATAATATTTTCGTCTTATATTCTTTTCCTTTTCTAAAGAGAGGGTAGTTTTTAAAATTTACCCTTTTTGCCGAAAACTATGATTTTTGCTTATTTACTGGATATAAAACATTATTATTTCAAAACAATATCAAAAGAGACATTTAAAGAGGTCGAAAACAAGAAAAAGCACACACAAAAGTGCATGCTTAGTCTATTATTTAAGAAATATTAATTCTTTGCAATCGTTGTGCCGTAATGGTCTGGGTCATAAGGAACATTTTTAGTTGCTCCACACTTTTTACATCTGTAGTGGCTTCCTCCGGTATTTATTCCATCACATTCCCATTCGTGATTACAGCATACATTTTCATGGATATTAGTGTATGTTCCTTCAACGCATTCACAATGAGTAACAAATGGTGCATTCACACGACCACATCTTGGACAAATCCATCCTTCATTCATACGACATCCTCCTTTCTATTGATGTTAGAATTTAAATATATTATTATTTCTACTAATAGTATGATTGAAAACAGAAATAAACCTTATTTCTTTCATACTATTTATAAGAAACACTTTGTTTTGTTGCTCGCAGTTCTTCGATTTTATTCCACTGTTCATCAGATAAACTCAATAATGCATGGTATACCATATCTACAAAAACTGGGTTTGCTCCGGAGTGTTTAATAAACATTTCTCCACAACCAGTATCCAGCCACTCTTTATTTATAGAGTAAATATTACAGATTTCAGATTTCATTTTATCGGACAATGGCCGTTCTCCACTTTCGATTCTACAAATATAAGATTTTGATGTATTTAGTTTTTTAGCCAGTTCTGTTTGAGATATAGATAACCGCTTTCTTAATTCCTTTAAACGTGAATTCATTCAAAAACACATCCTTTCAAAGCAAATTATTTGTTTCTTTGTATATATTATGTATAAAAATCAGAATTTTGTCAACAATAATAATAAATTTTAAAAATATTTTTAAAAATTAGTTGACAAATTAAAACTTTCTGCATATAATATAGTAAACAGAAGATACTAAAAGTTCAACAGCATAATGAATAAAAAACCCAAAGCGGAAATAGTTAAAAACACTACCACACACAAAAATTAACGAATTTTCATTTTAGGGGAGGTATTTATTATGAAGAATAAGAAATTTTTAGCAATGATTATGGCATTAACTATGGTTGTAGGAATCGCGGGATGCGGTGCAAAAGCCGACAAAAAAGAAACGGGTGCAAAAGACAACAACACGAAAGTGGAATCTTCTGTTGACGAAAAAGACGATGTTGAAAAAGACAGCAAAAATGAAAGTGAAGTAGAAGTATCCGGTAATGTGTCAGAAAACGAAACTGTTACAGAAAAGGAAGAAACACAAAAAATTGAAACAGACAACAAAAAAAATGACACAACTACAAACATTGAAACAAACAAAAATAATACTACTACTAACAAAAACGAATCAACATCAAACAAGAATGAAACAACGACAAAGCCGAGCACTGGAAACACGGATTCTAACAAGAAACCAAGCACTGGGTCAACTACGAAGCCAAATACGGGTTCTACCGGTTCAACCAATAATTCCGGAAATACAGGTAACACACAAAATAACAATGGCGGAACAACACAGCCATCTACTCCGGTACACGAACATAAGTGGACAGAAGTAACAGAAGATGAAATTCACTACTATGCTTGGAGAACATTGTGTGGAAAATGTGAATTAGATATGACAGATATGTCAGATGAAGACTTAACATATCATAGTGCAATTATTTGTAATAGTCGTTATTCTACAAAATATATCGAAGTAAATTTTGTAACAGAAAATATTGTGAAAACACCAGTAGTTACAGGATATAAGTGTGAATGCGGTGCGACAAAAGGAAAATAAAAATTGAAGCACAAAGAACTCTAGTTTTTCTGGAGTTCTTTATTTTTGTCTAATCTAATTTATGAAAAATTTTTAGAAAAAGATTGACAAACAAGGTTTTATATCATACTATTAATGTATAAAAAATATTCCTCGCCACCCGTAAGGCGTGTAATAAAAGCACGGGAACAAAATATTCACCGCCACCCGTAAGGCGGAATACAAAAGCACGGGAACAAAATATTTTGGTGAACACTACCAACCTTCTAAACGGTATAGATAGTTCAAAGCACAAGGACATCAACCTTGCGAACGAAACAAGTGTGATAGAATATGTTTCAGAAGAAGACCAGAGGAACATATTTGATGCCTTGAGATGGTGAGGCATGAAGTAACCATCGGTGTCTTGCGAGAAACAAATGCTTTTCGGGTTGAAGTATGTTTCTTTATAATAATGGTATTAGAAATACGCGTTAAAGAGAGCGTTCAGTACAAAATCCCGTTTTGCATTATTGTCATATATAAAATATACAAAATGCAAATATTTATCAAATTATTCGCTGTGACCGTATATATCAGCGTCCAAAAAGAAGGTACGGGCTTGAAATTATTTCCGTTACCCAGTATGCGGCTAATAAAAGGCTGGGGTTTAAATAATATAAATATAGGGATTGAGAGACACCAATTGCGTTGTTGTAATTCGAGCAACAGATAATCATTGGAATAACCAAAAGTTAAGCATGGAGAAAAATGCAGTCGGCAACGAACCTTATATAAAAAGAGTCATCGCATTAGGTGGCTCTTTTGTATTGTGCATACAAGAAAATTGTAGGAAAACTGTGGTTTGTATAATATAAACATAAAAAAAGAAATATTCAAAACAAAAACCGCACTCATTTAGAGTGCGGTAATTATTATTTTACAGTGCGTTTTCTGAAAACAACAAACAAAGAGATTACTGATACAAGAGCCATTCCCAAATAACCAAATGCATATGTGGATACACCGGTTTTAGGTTGTGTGGCAAATGAAACAGTTTGGTCTTTATCATTGATGTCTTTATGTTCGGCAATAAGACGCTCTTCATAAACCGGCTCTGTTTCTTCAGGTGTTTCATCAGGCACAATTTCGCTATCTTCTCCAGGAACCTGTTCAGGTGTTTCTGGTTCTTCTGGAGTTTCCGGAATAACTTCTACAAATTGATATAATTCTTCGAATACAACCAAGTCTCTTGTTCCAAGTTCAGAAGCATCAAATGTGAATTCGAGTTCTATAAATCCATTTACTGTAGTTACAGTGAATTCTTTTGTAGCGGTCACTTCTTTACCATCAATTAAAAGGGCCTTACCAGTAGTCTTATCCATCAATACACCTTTTGCAATATATCTTTCACCAACTGTAAGATTTTCATAAGATACTTTATCTACTACGGTTACTGTTCCTTTCGAAATAAAACTCTTATCTCCATCAGCCTTATCATAAGCAGATGTTCCTATTTTAGGAATATATACTGTTTGAGCATCATCTTTGATATCTTCATGTACAGCATATTCTTTTTCGTCCAAGATAAGTTTCTCGAATGCTACCAATGTTTTTCCAGCCAATACTTTAGCGTCAAATTCAAACACAACATCAATTGTTCCATCTTTTTCTTCTGCTACAAATGTAGTAGAAGCAGTGATTTCTTTATCATCAGCATCAAGTACAGCCTTGCCAGTCTCTTTATCCATAAGAGTACCAACTATTGTGTACTCTTTTCCAATTTCAAGACCAACATAAGTAACCTTATCAACAAGTTTTACAGGACCAGCGAACACTACTTTATATCCATTTTCATCTACTAATGATGTGGCGATTTCAGGGAAGTAAATTGTCTGGTTTTCATCATCAATGTCCTTATGCTCCGCCTGAACAGTTCCTTCTGCATCGTATAATGTCTCAAATACAACAGCAACAGAACCTTCTAATTCAGAACCATCGAACTTAAACTCTACATCCACTGTTCCTTCGCGTTCTTCTGGAACAAATGTAGATTCTGCTATGATTTCATTTTCGTCCTTATCTAAGATTGGTTCTCCTGTTAATTTATCCATTAAGATACCTTTAACAGTATATTCTTCACCAACAAATAATCCCTGATAAGAAACCGTATCGATAATTGTTACATCTTCATCAGGTGTAGAATAATTTCCATCTGTTTCGGAATCTTTTGCATGTGTTTTGATACTGCGTTCATAGTTTTCAATTGTTCCGATATCGACAACTTCTCCGTCTTTATCAATTGTAAATTCTCCCGCATAAAGGTCGGTCATGATATTTGCATCACAACGAAGTTCTTCGATTGTGTATGAATCATAAGGTAACTTTCCAACGCCATCTTTTTTAGCAACAGAAGAACCATCAGCATTTAAACCGAACCATAAATCACTGTCTTTAGAAGCAAAATCTCCGTTCGCATCTGTTTTGATAACATGTGATTCTCCAGTTGTTTTAGATGTAATTTTGAATTCTACATCAGCCATTACGCGACCAGAGTAATGTTCAATCTTATGAAGTTTAAAATCGCCACGAATAATATCGTCTTTTACAACTGTATTTTCTGTATTTAATACTTTATAAGTTCCATCAGTATCAACAAAAACAGTCTGCTTTAAATGTTCACCAGACAATTTGTAGCCCTCTGGTGCTTTTGTCTCTTCAACCTCATACAATCCATAAGGAAGGTTACATTCTGTTTTTGCAACACCATTTTCATCTGTTTTTATAGTTGTTATTACATCACCATTTTTATATGATACTTTATCAATGATAACGCGATTATCATTCAATGATTTTACAGTAAATTCAGCACCTTCAAGTGTAGCACTTCCTTGTGCGTGATTAGAATTTGTCTGACTATCATATTTATGAATCTCGATACCACCACGAATGATATCATCATAAATAGGTTTCATAGAAACAACAACATTCTCTTCTTTAATTACAATAGTCTGAGAAAGGTTTTCGCCTGAAAGTTTGTAGCCCTCTGGAGCCTTAACTTCTACGACTTCATATGTTCCATAAGGAAGTACATTGGAACCAGTAGAAGCACGACCATTTTCATCAGTTGTTAATGTTAATACAGTTTCACCTTTTGCATATGATTTTCCGTTTACATAAACGCTGTTTTCATTCGCATTCTTAATTGCAATTTGAGCACCCTCTAATGTTGCTCCGCCTTGAACAAATACAGAACCAGTATCATTATCCATCTTCTGAATTGTTAAACCACCACGAATAACATTATCGTATGTGCTTGATGCAACAGCCAATACTTTTTCTTTTTCTACTTTCACAACTTGTTTCAAATTAGTTCCTTCAAGTTTATAACCTTCAGGTGCTTTAATTTCTTCCACCTCATATTCACCATATGGTAAGAAATCATTTGCTGTAGCAGCATAACCATTTGCATCAGTTGTCAAAGTTGTGATTAACTCTCCATCATCATATGTTTCTCCATCGGAAGTTTTAATCGTGTGTCCAGTTGCATTCTTAACTGTAAACTGAGCCCCATCTAATTTAGCAGCACCCTGTGCAGTATTGCCTTCTGAATCATATTTCTGAACAGCAAGTCCACCGTAAAGAACATAGTTTGTTCCTTCGAACTCGTTTCCACCAATAAGAGTAACTTCTCCAGAAGATGTTTCTGTTATTTGAGTGATATAAATACTATGTTTTTCTGTAGAACCATTTTTCTCTTGTAAAAAACCACCATTTAATGTATATCCTGGAGCCGGTTTTGTTTCTTCAATAGTTATTGTTCCAATTGGAACTACTATTTCTCCACCAATTCTATAAAAATCATCTCCCGAAACCTTAAACGAATCAGTTAAACTGGTAATATAAGAACCATAAACATCTTTCGTTTCAATAACCCATTCTCTAGTAGAAGCATAACTTCCATCTGGATTTTTAGGTAATTGGTCTACCGAAGTGTATTCAAGACTGTCAAAATACCTTACAGTAAACTGAGTTCCCGCCAATGAAGGTGTATGACCAACATATGCTTCTCCGTCTTTTACTTTCGTGATTTCGATAGTAATAGGGTCATTGCTCGGCATGTCAGAAGCATTTATTGTGTATGTGTTTCCAGATGTGATTGTGAAATAGTACGGGTCATAATTTAGACCATATCCTTTAGGAGCAACAATTTCTTTTGCATAATAACTTCCAGGACTTAATGTCAAAGAGTTGGTATTACCATATACGTCTGTGGTTAAACGTCCAACCTCTTGGTTCGAACTATTGTATACAGCATAAACAGCACCCTCTAAAGAATAACAATCATTTCCATTTGTAATATCTGGAAAAGACGATGTCTTCTGTAATTTCACATACCCTTCTGGCGGTATTTCTGTTACACCATACACAAGTCTTTGGTAATATTCGGCACTAGAAAAGTTCCCAAAACCAATATAAACCTTATAAGTAGATGGTGGCGAAGCCTTGCTCGCCAATGAATTATACCAACTTAGGTAATAACTGTTATGATAATAGCCACAATAAGCATTAGATAAAGCAGTTACCATTTTATACCAGTCATCATTTGTAGCACCAGATAATTCTGCCGCAGGACCACCAATGCCGTAATACAAAGCCTTTCTTATCATTTCAAAGTTTGATGTAGTCGTTCCACCGCTACTTGTATATGCAGTTTCATTACCAGTCATCTCTCTAAATGTATAAGAGTGTCCAACATTAGGGTCTGCCTCATAATTTTCACAACAAAATGCATATGTGTTATCAGACATTATGAATTTCGAAGTGAAATGGTCTCCTTGTCTATCATTGACATCAGTCTTCGAAGATACAGTTTTTGTAACAGCCGCATTCGCAGTCACAGACGGCATCACCGTACCAACAACCATTGCTAAAGCAGAAACCAAAGCAATTGTTTTTTTGAAAAAATTCTTCATGATATTTTTCCTCCTTTTTTAATTATTTTTGATATTTTTTCATTACATATATAGTTTGTAATTTCTTCTGATTTTTGGGTAATTTCGGACAAAAGGGAATAATAATCCGGTTTTAGAAAACAAAAAAACGCTTTGGTACATATTATAAATCAAAATTTCGTTTAAAAATGAATTAACAATTTAAAAAAACTAATATATTATACAAGTAAGGAAACAAATGTTTTTCTTATTGCCAAGGAACAACTCTGTTCCTTCCATTTTTGTGGACATCCATATTAATGAGCGGTATGGCGGTGTTCTAGCATCGAAAACAACTATCACATACGGAAGTACCCGATAGCCATCAAATAATTGGTGATTATATATGCCATGTAAGTGCAAGGCTTACAATGTTGGGATAGCAACATAATAACCAGAAAGTTATTTTCATACTTTTTAGAGTGAAAACAGTCTTGACAAATACTAAAAACTAAGATATCATATTAATATAACATAGGGATTGGGATACACTAATTGCGTTGTTGTAAAACAGATAATCATTAGAAAGACCAAAAGTCTTGTACAGAGCAAAGTGCGGTAGGCAACGAACCTTATGTTTTATATTATTCGCTGTGACCGTATATATCAGCGTTCAAAAAGAAGGTACGGATACGAAATTATTTCCGTTACCAGATAAACGGCTAATAAAAGGTCGGGATTTAAATGCGAAAGGTATGCATTGGACTACTGATGTATGACGAATTTGCAAACATTAATTTATCCGCTGTTTTTCAGTGAATATGATTAATTCTTCCAAGAGCATCTGCTATTGCAGGTGCTTTTGTTTTTATAAATATTTTTCAATTAAACCATTATAATTAAAATTGAAACTATTTTGTTTCCGAGTTGTTAAATCATAATATTAATATCAAATAAGGAAAGGAGGATGTTTTTATGGCAGTAATGAAAAAAGCAGGAATTATATTGATAGGCGGATTGGTTATGTTTTCTCTAACAGGTTGTACATTAACAAATGAAACAAAAGCAATATTAGAAAATATTGTGTCGGACACAAAAGAAGAAAAACATATAGATAACATGTATAAGTTAGAAAATAAAACTGATGGCGTTAGTCAAAGAACACCGATATCTTCTGAGACATCAACTAATCAAGATTCGTCAATCGGTCAAAGTATCGGAACACCGATTCAGCAAAATAACGGTAATTCATCCGAAGTGAGCACAGGTACATCTCACAGTATTAGTAATTCCATTGGGACGAGTTATTCAAGCACAACAAGTGTATCGGAAAGCACAAGTGTTGGCACAAGCCACACTTCGTCGGAAAGTTTTAAAAGCGATAGTCAAGGAGTATCATACGGGACCAGTACATCGCAAAGCACAAGCACATCAACGAAAAGTGAAGGAACAAGCACATCTGTTGGAGTAAGCCAAAGTAACGCAACCAATCATTCCACAGGAGTTTCAAGCACCGTAAGCGAATCTAAACCAAATAGCAAAGATGAAAACGAAGACACCGTATTATCGAAACAAGAAGAAGGCTCAGGCGGAACATCTCATAGCATTGGTTCTTCGCACAGTACAGGTTCATCCGAAAACGAAAGTTCTTCAAACAGTATCAGTAGTGGCACTTCCATATCGCAAGGTATTAGTCATGGAACAGCAAAGCCATTACCATAAGAAAAAAGACTAGGTTTTAACCTAGTCTTTCTTTTCGCTCGCTTTACACAATTTATCCATAATTAACTGGATTTTCTTTTCATCGTATGTATTAATTAGATTTCCTGTTACAGTGTGAGCAACAACGAGTAATGTAAAGTACATAGAAAACGAGCCCAACTTTTCACAATTTTCTTTTGCATTTTTTAAGAATGTAGTAATCATTTCTCTTGCAAGTTTTACTTCTTTGTTGTTTAACTGTACATCTTTTTGATTAATTTGAACTATCATTTTGCATCCTCCTTTTGTTGCTCGTCATACTCTGTAATCCAAGAACGAAGAACAATATATCCACCGACATCTTTCTTTACATTCTCTTGAAGAATTAAATAGTTTGCCAAAATAGATTGCTTATCCATATCAGCATATTCAACTTTGATAAAGTCTTCCAAGTGCTTAAATAAATCACCAAATATGTCTTGACCCTTTTTAGAGGCCCATGAATGACTACCGGTTTTAATATTTGCTTCCAAATCTTTTTGTTCATATTTTGCTTTTAAGATAGCGAACTGTTGTCTCAACAGAATTTCTTCATTGACAAAATCATCTCTTGACATATATCCGCCAATATATAAGGTAAACACATTGTCCATATTATCACAGTAAGCACTTATATCTTCCATTCTTTCTTCTTGGTCCATTAGCCACTCGTTTCCGGTAATGCCTGTTTCGCGGAATCCGAAGAAATAGATGCAAAAAATCGCAATAACAACAGCAAGTGCAGAAACCAATATGATTTTTAACTTTCTAGACATTCAACCCCCTCCTTCTTGCTTTCCTTTTCTTTTTGTTTCTTCGCTTTTTTTTCTTTTTTTTCGATATCTAAACACTCAAGTTCAAACGAATAATAGTAGAAAAGGAATGGAATCTTCTGGGTACTAGGCAACATTGTATGTAAATAATCTACCGGATTTAAAAACAGGGATTTACAAAGTGAATTTAAACGGTATTGTTGAAAATACGAGTTAATGGCCGGTGAAGCAAAAATTTCATACAATTCTTCAATTGTATCAAAAGCCATATATTCCGTAATCATATAATTTAAACAGATACAAGCCTTAATTCTACCTTCGTTGCCAGAAAAATATTCTTTTGGAAATTTGATTAAGTCTCCGTTTAATACCATCCGATATACTCTTAATACTTGTTCATTTAATGTAATGTTGGCGGTATGAGGATAAAGTTTCCAAACAATATAAAACATATCTTTTTTCTTATCAAACTCCGGTGGATACATGATATATTTTAACGCCTGTTTTAACTTTAATTTCTCAATGATTTCATAAGTTAAATTTTCTCTTAACTCTTCCGGCGACCACCCCAAATATGTATCAAAAGCATATCTAAAAATAATTAGTGCGGTCGCTTCTGCTTCTCTTTCCGTTTGCCCGAAAAAGAAAGCCGGGACTAAAGATTTTCTTCCTATCAGTACTTCATTATATTCATGAATAATTGCTATTTTTGTATCTAACATAACAGCCTCCTAAAATAATTAAATTTACATTTTTGACAAAACTTACGCATATCATACATAATATGTATGTACTCCAGCATAAATTATGCCCTGAGTTCTAGCCGAAGAACATGGCTATACACAGACGCACGATTGAAAATCCTGTATCTGTTAAGTAGAAGATGTTCCGTTTCCTTTGGGGACATAATAAATATCTAAAGTGTTTCGTAGATAGATATTACATCTTATCATAAGAAAACGATTCCTAAAAGAGGAGCGATGCTTCTCTTTTTTTTATGCATAAAAAGAGAAACACTCCTATTTTTAATCATTAGTATCATTCATATTTGAATTATTATTTTGAATATTATCTGGCGTATTTGTTTGTTCTGTTGAATTATTATTATCTTGATTCTGCGAGTCATTACTTGTTGTATTATTATTGGATGACTCATTAGAATCCTGAGTATTAGCAAGCAAACCAAGTTTTGCATAAGCATTATTTAAATCTTTTCTTTTCTGAGTTTTCAATGTATTTCCATAAATACTTTGCACCAACGCTTGTCCTTCGCTGTACAACTTATCTGCTTCTGCTTTAAAGTCTTTATGAGATTTATCTAAGGCATTCATAAGAGTAATGATAGCATCTATCTTTGCTCCTATTGTGTGGTCCTTTCGATAATCTCCAACCGTATATCCTGGAGATAACACTTCGTCATCACTTCTGCCAGGCATAAATTCTTCCTTATTTGTATCGTTTTCCGACAAATATTCCATTGATTTTTCAAATGTGGCTTCTGGTAAATCTTTTATAAGTTCAAGCATAGCGTCTTTCCACACCAATGAAGCACTATATTTTCCATATATTTCGTTTATGGTTCTAGGAGTATCATACCCAACCCAAACAGAAATTGTATAATATGGGGTTGAACCACAGAACCACCCATCTTTTAAATCATTTGTGGTTCCTGTTTTACCCGATGCTTCTGTTTTTGAAGACGATGACCATTTCATTGATTTTGCAGTACCACTCTTTATTACATCTTTCATAACATCAACCATAGTATCGGAAGCAATAGGGTCATACACTTTTTTACTTATCGGTTTGTAAATTTCCTTATCCTTGTAATTCAGAATAGATGTAATACAGGTTGCACCTCTATAAACACCGTGATTTGCTATCGCTGCATATGCACTTGCCATTTCTACAGTTGTTGTTCCATAAGTAAGCCCACCAAGTGCAGTAGACAAATTGTAATCATTCGGACATAAACGGGCAAATTCCATTTCTTGCAAGAACGAAACGCCATAGTTTACACCAATATCATTAAACACATAATAAGCACTTCCGTTTTTACTGTTAATTACAGCACTGCTTAATTTCATGTTTTTACCGGAAAGTTTACTTACATCTGTACCCTGTTTGTTAGCCTCCGTAACACTGATTTCTTTTAAAACAGAATTAGGCGTGTATTCCTTCATAAAAGCCGGAGTATAAACAGCAAGTGGTTTCATAGTACTTCCTGGTTGTCTATATGCCTGATATGCACGATTAAAAGTATATTCCCCACTTGTAATATCTTGTTCTCTTCCCCCAATAACAGCAATAATGTTACCCGTTTTATTATCAATGACTGTCATAGCAGACTGCAGAGCATAAATACCCGTTTCCTGATTAATTTCTCCGTCATTGATACGGTTGTTTAATACTGTTTGCATTTTAGTTTGCACTTCACTGTTAAGAGAAGTATAGATGCGGTATCCGTCTTTATAAAGAGAAGATTTTGCAATATCGTAGGCCTCAGCATATAATTTTTCATAATCCAAGTATTCTTGTTGGGAATCAAATTTGTATTTGAACTCAAAACCCTGATGTTCCATAATAGTTTCGACTGCACACTCTATCGCAAAAGTAGTTTGATAATTATGTATAACACTCTCTTTTTTTTCTACTATCTGAATTTCTTCTTTAATAGCATTATCATATTCTTCTTTTGAGATAAATGTACATTCTAACATATCCTCAAGTATTTTATCTCTTCTCACAAGTGCCCTAGTATAATCGTTTCGTGGATTGTAATAGGTCGGACCATTCGGTATAGCACACAAATACGCTGTTTGAGACAATGTTAAATCATTGCTTGGTACACCAAAGTAATACTGTGCCGCCGCATCAATTCCATATTGTCCATTTGCAAAATAACAGTTATTTACATAAAACTCCATAATCTGACTTTTAGTATACTTTTCTCCAATTTTCAACGAAGTAAATATTTCTTTGATTTTTCTCGGTAAAGAAACCTCATTTGTCAGATATTTCATACGTACAAGTTGTTGTGTAATTGTACTTGCTCCTGCAACATCTTCACCACTTGATACAACAAAGTTTTTAGCAACACGGATAATACCTTTTATATCAACGCCCGGATTTTCCCAAAAAGTTCTGTCTTCCACAGCAATAAAAGCATTTACAACATTTTTAGGTATATCGCTATATTCAAGATAAAAACTCTTGGTACTGTTATTTAATTCAACAAGCACTTTACCATCGCTATCATAAATATAAGTCGTTCGATATGTATTAAAATCTTCCGATGTACTATTTTTTGCAGTTTCTTCCGCAAATCTGTAATAACTTTCGATAGGGTCTTTTATTTTAGTAATAAAAACACCACATATTACCAGACCAAAAATAAATGATAAAGCAATTGTTCTTTTGACAAACTTACGGATAAACCACCAAACATCTCCAATAAACCATCCTAGTTTCTTTAAAAATTTCACATCTGTTTCAGAATTTCTTACTTTTTCTCTCAAAAACAAATGTTTTCTTTTCTTTTTCTTTTCTTTTTTCTTCTTAATTTCCTTATTCTTGACTTCCTTCATTAATATTTTCTCCTGGATACCATAATACAATTGCACTCATGTTGTCTACATATTTTACTGTCTTTGCACCAGTAATCAATGTTTTAGCCGCCGCACTATTATCTCCGGATTCTAAAATAAACTGAGTCATAAATTCCGGCTTAACAGCACAATGAATGCCGTCCGTAGTCATAAGAATGATATCATTTTCTTTTAATGGCATACTGAATGTTTGAATTAACGGATTTGTAATAACACCCATACCACTGTAAATATCCAAACGACTTGCGTGTGTGTGATATTCTTCGGCTGTTATATCTCCAATATCAACCATTTTGGCTCCTGCTGTGTGGTCTTTAGTTAACTGTTTGAGTACATGTGCCGGCGGGTCCAATCTTTTATTTTCTCTCAATAAATAGAGACGAGTGTTTCCGGCATGTGCAAATGTCATTCTACCATTTTCATCCAACAAACAACAAGTAATAGCGGCCGCAAACCCACCATAGATTTCTTCGTTGCCAAGTTTGAAACCACCAAGTACACGGTTTGCACAGTTTAAACAGATTTCTAAAAAGATATCTGGATGTGATAAAAACAATTCCTTGTCTTTTTCAAACATTCCTTTTGCTACTAATACAACTTCTTTTGCGACAATGGATGCCGGTTGTAATTTTAAGCCCTTAGAACCAACTCCGTCTACAATGAGAGAAAGAAGATTGTTTTCATCCAATTCCACAACCTGAATAAAGTCTTCGTTTATTTCTCGACCATATCCGACATCCGATTCTCCACCATATAAATATTTATGCATAGTAAAAACCTCCTTACATTATTATCTGATATTAGTATGATAGATTTTTATTCAAAAGTCAAAAATAATTTAAAATTTTTAAGAAAAAAAATAAAAACTCTTTGCCATAAAACAAAGAGTCTCTTTTTGTTAATCAAAATCAATTTCAAATTTTTCAAATTCGGGATAATACATCGGTATAGTCGGACCCGGCACATGAGATTTTTCGGAATTACCAAAAGAAAATCCGGACGGTTTCTTTTCGTGTTCAACCGTAGTACCCTCAAAACTTATCATATTTGTTTTTAATGGCTCGCGGTAAAACACTTGGTTCATTTTATAATCCTCCTATATTATTGTTTTGTACAACACAGATAATAAGGTGTCATACACCCGTCATTGTATTCAAAAGTTTCAATAACTTCGTAATTTTGTTGCACCTCGTTAACGATATTTGCAAAACGATTATTATTTAATTCCTTGTCTGTTATTCGATAATCATAATCATATGCTTTAATTGCCACATACTCAAACTCTTTGTCTTTCACATATTGAAGAATAGAATAATAACCATCATCATTATCTTCATATGCAATTCTAGATGGATTCCATTGATATTTTAATCGATATGGCTCTTTATCATAAGTTCCAAAGCCAACATCCTCTCCGATATAAAGAATGTTTTGATTGGTTATATCATATTCTTCAGACAATTCTTTGACCGTTTTATATTCTGTACTATATGATGGGAAAACGATAGGTAAATTCAACATTGTAAAAAACAGCAAAGAAACGATACAAACAATCCTTCCTATTTTCACAGAAAATAATTTAGGAATAAATATTGCAAACAAAACAACAAGGAAAGAGGCAGTATAAGTTCTTACTCCGGAATTATTTGTTAAGTAAAAGATTCCCAACATATTAGCAAAGAAGAATGTATCTTTTTTATCAAGGACTACAATACAACCAATTAACGATAAAACAATGATTAAAAAGGAAGAATATTCAACGGTAGAACCGCTTAAAAAGAATGAAAACCATTCAAAATCAACCTTTCCAAAATATACTGCTGTTATTTCACTGACATTATTGTGATATACAAAATATAACATTACAGGTATACTAAATAACACAAAAGAAAGTAATGAAGCAACACATCTTTTTACAAACAACCCCACCTTCTTTTCTTTTATAGATGAGAACAATATATATAACCAAAACGGAAACAACACAATTACCATTGGATACTTCATCCAGAACAACATTCCAAATAATAATCCAAAGATTATGTAGTCACAAATTCTGTATTTTTTATACCTTTTTGAATCAATATGATGCAACATTAAAAATAAAATGATAATACATATCGGCTCTGTATTTAACATTGTAGATGGATAAGCCATTCTTAAAACCAAAGTAACTACCGAAGTCCAAAGCAACCCCGTGTTTTCGTTGTATCTATTCGATAAAAATAGGTAACAGGATAATACAATCCCAACACTAACAATTCCTTCAAACAAGAATACTCCTATTAAAGAAGTGTCTGATATCAACACCGGGATAATATATAACACAAACAGAAATATACCCTTATGGTCATAAAGGTCTGAATATAACACTTGTCCATTCAAGATGCTTTTTGTGAAATTAAAATAGTCATTTGTAATATGAAATACAGACTGTGATGAAAACGGACTTGTATTCGGTAATATAAAAAACGCAACCATACACAATAGTGCGAGAAATATGTATATGATATATTTATTATTCTTTTCCATATAAATCTCCTTTTTTTATTTATATCTATAGTATGAATGAAAATTCTAAAACATCCAGTTTGTATTTCCAAAAACATCATACTATATATGAAACACAATTCCAAAACAAAGTCAACTACCCAACACTTAAATCCTAATGTGTTTTGACACCCATTAGGGCGTATACAGTAAGCAGGGGTATCTTTGGGGCTTTTAGATAAACCAGTATTCATTTATAAGGAGAAAAATATGAAAGAAATAAACAATAACAATGATACGAGAAAAAATATATTCATACCTTCTGGTGCAATCCAGAAAAAAGAGACGAAATTCATAACTAAAAAAAGTTCGCGAACATATGGAGAGCCATATTTTCCATGTAACACACAAAATAACAGATATTTCGAAGACTAAAAAACCTGCCAGTATAATACTGACAGGTCTTCTTTTTTAGATTTCTCTAATCATTTTCTCGAATAACATGGTAATTGTTGTTCTACACAAATCAACCGATTCGTGATTACACAATTCTTTAATACCAGCCTTTGTAGGCTCATATCTCATGTTCTTCAATGCTTCACAAGTACCCTCGCGATAATTATCAAACAGCCAGTCTAATGCACTTTGCACTTTAGACATATTTTCCGTTACTTTTCTAACATATTCCAAAGATGCATTCTTCATTTCGGTCTTCATAACAGAATTGTTATAAGGTCTTTCTGTACGCTTATTGTAGAATATAGAAAGCGCTTTTAACTTGTCTTTAGCAACCGCTTCTGCCGGAGACATATCTTTGTATTCACCCTCGAAAAATACTCGTTTTGTAGCCTTTGGCTGTGTGGCATCTTTCTTTTCAGGTTTTTTATCTCCATTATTTTCTGGTTTATTCTCAGCAGGTTTTTCTGTAGGTTTTTCCGTAGTTTGATTTTCTTGAGTAGCCGGAGTAGCAGTAGGCTTTGTTTCTGCTTTTGGCATATCCGTAACCACAGGTGTTTCTGCTTTCTGTGCCGAAGTTGTAACCTTACTTGCTGTTTCTAATTTGTCAATTTCCTGTGCCATATCTTTATAGCCCTTGTCGTAATCCGGTTCTGATACCGGGGCTAAACCATCTACTGGTTGCGCCACGATTCCGCCAAGTAAGCCAAGAATGGCTGTTTGTAACGAACCAGGTGCGTTTTCAAAAGAAATAATCAATCGATTGCCATCCTGATAAGCGTTAATTGTTAATCCTTGTTGCATAAAACAACCTCCTATTCCCATTTTGATACAATCTTTTTGATTGCTTTTGCAAGCGATGTTGTAATATCGTTTACATTAGTAATATGAAGGAAATCCTTTCCATATATTAATTTTATTGCATCTAGGTGACTATCTCCAATAGCAACACCTAATACAGAAGCAAATTTTTTAGCCTCTGTCACCGCATTGCGAGTGTCATTTACAGGGTTTGCCGTATCGTCTTTGTAGTGTACGGAATTAGGCGCCCCATCCGACAGAGTGATTAAAAGTTTATGAGTTGCGTCTTTTTTCTTTAACACCTCGGTCATATAACGAATGGAATAACCGTCGAAGTTACAGCCACTTGTATTGATACCCATAAGTTTCAATCGTTCTCTTGCGGAATTATTCCAACGAATAAAATGACGATGTTCAACTTTTCCGCCATTGCCTTCCGAGTAACCCATAATGTATATAGGTATACCAAGTTTACCAAAAACCTCAGACATAACAACAAGCATTTGTTTTACAGCATCTATTTTTTCGTTACTCATAGAACCTGAGCAATCAAATAAAATAGCAATCACCATGTCATGCTTATTGGACGGGTCTTTTCTCTTATAAAAGAGTTTCGCAGTAGCCATTCCGGAACACATACGTTTCATATCCACCTTACCAGAAGAACGGTATACGATTTCGTCCGCATCCTGAATAAAGATTCGGTTTAACTGATTATAAAGAATTCTGATTACAGACCCCATTCTTTCCATAAATAATGTATAAGCCCTTTCCGAAACATTTGCATTGTCTGACAATTTGATAATTTTATTATCACAAACAATTTTACCTTGCCATAAAGGACTGCAAAGAATAGGTGCCAAAGCAGGAGTATCATCATCGATATTTTTCTCCTGTACTTTTTCCATAAACTTTATTTCTTCTACGATTCTCTTCTTTGTCTCTTCGATAATATATTCTGGAATTTCATATTCCTCCTGATTGATTTCTATATCAGGCAATTCTCCCATTTCAATATTATCAGAAATTTCAATATCAGGCATAGAACCTTTTGATTCAGGTTCTTCGTCTTCCCAGTTGTTTAAATCTGGGTACAAGTCTTTTTTATCGTTTTCAGAATGTTCGCTTGCAGAATCTGTATTATCAGAAATATCAGACTTATCCAACTCATTACCTTTTTCATCAGAGAGAAAAAAATTCTTTTCACTATCACTTTTTTCGTTAGAAAGAATATATGAATTTCCTTGTTTATCTTGTTTAGAATCACTTGTTTGACCTTTTGATGAAGGGGTTGTAGAGTGTTCAGAATCTGAATTTTGAGATTGTTCTTTTTTCTTTTTAGCATCTTCAATTCTTTGAATCAATGCATTTCTTCTTGCGGAAACACTATTGTATTCATCGGAACTTTTTCCACCGTTGGATTGCGGAGACGGTTTAATAATAGCCTGTCCGCCCTGCTCCTCCTTGCGACCTCTTCCGTGGTCTTTCATAATTTGAGCAAGTTGTCTCTTTAATTCTTCTAAATCAGCCTTATCTTGCCATAACGGTCTGGATAAATCAAAAACATCTTCTGCATATTCAACTCTTTTCTTTGCATCAGGTTCTTCAATACAAAGGTTGATAATAGGTGCTGCATCCATAAAAATCTTTTTTGCCTTTTCATCGGTAAAAACACCCTTTAGCGCACCCATGTCACCAAAGTGAATACAAGCAGTCACAAACTGAGAAAATCCATCCTTATAACTTTCAATTCTTCGAGCATTCTTGTAGATGTGAATAATTGTAAAACGTAATGCTTCAAGAATGTCACCACCGAATTCTTGGTTGCCCCAAAATTCAATAGCAGGGTCTTCCATAATATTAAAGATTTCAAGAAAGAACGGTCTTTCTGATTCCGGATGAAGTTCTTTGTGCTCACGAAAAGCAACAAAGTCTGTAAAAAGAATGTGTAAAAGTTCGTGTGCATTTACACCAAAGCGGAACAACATTTTATGGTCATCAGACAACCCATTCATAATCGGATGGTCATAATTAACATACACCGCATCTTTTCCGTAAGTATAGCCGATATCATCACTATTATAAGCAGGAACATCAATAACCCTTACAGGCTTACCCGCAAAGGATGTATCAACCCCACTGTAATAACGATATTCAGCCTGTTTGTTATCAATTTTCATAATAATTTTCTCCTAACTAAAATGTAATTTTTCTGTTGTTTAACATTTCTCTTTGAATGCGTGTAGCAACATCTTTGTTTGTTTCTGCAATCTTTCCGATAAATGTATCCTGTAATGCCACTAGAGGATTCACACCCTCTTCAATTGTCTGCAATGCACCGATACAAGTACGCAAAGACAACGAAAGAACAGCATCTTCTTCGGCAATTTCCGGAGTTAAAAGTCGAGCCACAACATCTTTGTAGAATTTGTGAACAAACTTAGATTGGTCTTCTGGAAAACCATTTTTCTTAAGAATTTCAATAAATTCTTTATCCGATGGGTCTTCCAAAAACATAGAGTGAACAAAACGATTCGAGAATGCCTGATTCACGCCTTTAGAACCATAAGTATTGATGTTCTTGGTAGAACAAATAATGCATAAAGGATGACGTCTAACTGTCTCATAACCATCTTTTTTAAGCACAAACGGGAATTCAATAGCCTGTCCCATCGCACCCATTGTAACCGCCGGGTCCGCAAGGTTAACTTCTTCCAACACAATGATACCACCATTCTGATAGAATTTGAGGAAATCAGTTTCAACAAACTGTACTTGTCCGTTGATAAACTTATTCTTACCTTCGTAAGTATCTTCGTCCGTATTTTTTGAAGATGTTATTGTACAGATAGGCAAACCAGTAGCGGCCGCTAGATTGTGGAGCATAACAGTTTTTCCATTACCAGGGTTTCCGGATAATGTTAAATTGATATAATCCTTTTTAATAGCATCCACGCCGGTAATTCCTGAATTCATTCTTTCGATTACTCTGTTCATACGGAAAACTATTTTGTTTAATGCACGGAAATAATGACTAATTGGATAATATTCCTTCATTAGTTCTGGAGACGGAATTAATGCTCTCATTTCGTCAGACCAGTTATCATATGAAAGTTTATATTTTCCATTCATAATGTCACCCCATTCATCAACACAAATAATGGAAGATGTGTTCTTTTTTTCTTCCGGAGCCGGAATAAGTTTCGCACATTCCATAACAGGTTTCGGCTCAATGTTTTTCAAAATAGGTGCAGGTTCAAAGAGACCACTTTTGCATGCCTTGTTTATCAATGCATCTTCGTTTTGTATTGGCGAAATAGTTGTATGAATGTATTTATCATAGAAAAAATCACAATAAAAGCAATCACACAATTGATACATTGTATCTAACATTTCGTCTGTTTTTGATTTACCTTCTTTTGACAAAGCAACCACTTTGTTAAAATACCCAGTAAGTTCCTCACTATCACCGAAAGATAATGCATAAAACAAAAGCGGAAGAAAATCTCCGTCGTCGCCCGGCATATCTGGACGTATTTGCAAAGCAGTACCGTCATATACGCTTTGATACTTCTTTCCGTTTTTAGAGTGGTATTCAACATACACCATTTTTACATCACTTACTTTAGAAGATAGAGCATTTACCGAAGAATCAAGTAAAAGATAATTCATGCAAATGGCGATAGCACTCAAAAAGGGAACTTGCCCATAAGTATCAATATTTCTTTCATGTGTTTTACAGAACTGATTGATACCTTTGTTATTTACCTTCTTTCCTGTAAGTTCGCATTTTTTCTTACTAAGAGTAAGTCGATTATCAAAATAACCCATAATTTTACCTCCTTTTTTCACGAGAGTATTCAGTTTTACTTCCGTGAATCTTTCTTATTATTATACAATAATATTATGTTTTTTGAAGAATAACAATAAAAAGGCTTAATTCATATATTCTCATTGTATATCATATTATAGCACATGAAGATAGAAAAGAAAATACAGAATTTTCCATGACACGAAACAATATATATAGATTATAATAAAACTGAATTCTTAATTTTGAAGGAGATTAAAAATGATAGGAACAATTAACACATTGACTTTAGAGAAAGGAGGTTATTCAATAAAAATAGACGGTTTTTGCAACATAGACAAGAATAGTGAAATTACATTTTGTATGGCAGAACAGGGAGTTTTTATATATAACGGAAGAATAAAACCTCTAAGACATATGCATTATGTAGCACAATTAGAGAATGGAAAAACAGAAAATGAACTAATATATAAAATGTTAAAAGACAGAGGTTTGGAACATGAAAACTTATTTATGAAGTGTGGTAATAGTTATTTCGAGACAAAACCACATCCTTTCACCACATAAAAAAGCCTGAATAAAATCAGGCTTTTCTTGTTAGTGTTTTATAAAGTCATCCGCAGCACTTTGATTGTCTATACTACTTCCAACTCGTGCATCCAAAATTTCTTGATTAAATTTCGGAATATATTCTGCCGGTTCACCGGTGTAAACTTTTCTTTTCGGTTGAGAGGCATTTCTTGATACGATAAGATATATTAAAGCACTAAGCCCTCCCAAAGTAAAGAAAGCAACAATTGCAAGAAAAATTACTAAAAAACTTCCCATATCCTTATACCTCCTTTTACTCAATTCTTTCTGTTGTTCCCAAGTCAAGAACAACGCCATTCGGTGTAATCCACATCACAGCCATCTGGTGTGCTGATAACTCAACAATAACAGGAACTTTATTATCTTGCCTCCAATAAGAAATTGTTTCGTATCCGCGTGTTCTTGAAAAGTAGTCATTTGTCTTATATAGTATATCACCAGTTTCTGCTATAACATAATATTCATTCATATGAACTTTGTATTCGTGTCTAGTGCTCTTCTCATATTCCTGTAAACCCATAAGGGCGTAAAAACCAGCAGAAGCAGGAGAAAAAGTAAATTGTTGACCAGAGTGTATTGCAGAAGTAATATAATTATCTGGATTATCAATACAATCGTAATCAGTCGGAGAATCTGCCTTATAAACATAAAGAGCATAGTTTTCCATAAATTCATCGCTATACAATTTGTTTTGCTCTATAGATGTATATTTGTATTCTTTGATTTGATAAACCTCCACGGTATCTGTTATACATGTGTGTGTAATATAATCTTCTATTACTTTAAATCTTCCAGCGTATGAAGGATAGTCTTTAATACCCAAATCACCAATAGTAGGTACATCTGAATTCGTGTTATTAAATATTAAACCAGGATTCATTGTGCCATTATTATTATAACCGCCAGTAATATTATCAAATACATGCTTAGCATCCTCTGTCTGTGCACTTTCATTTGAACCCATCAATTCATAATCTTTATGTATAGGTGCCCCCGAACCTTCGTTAGGAAAAGAACTATAATAAGCGTCAAGGTTGGTGTATAAAACATTTTTATCTAAATATCCTTTGTTTACTATAACAGCGCCTGTGTCTGTACCAACCGATGTAAAAGGGTCATAATGTTGTTGTTGAAAATATCCCTTTGTAGTACCCTCTAAAACATTAGAACCAGAATGTCCTAAATTACCAGTGGAGGGACCACCTGTTTGTTCTTTGTTCCCCTCTCCTGTTACCGAAGAATGACCCTTCCCTACAGTAACTGTAAAACTAGAACCATCTTGAACATATCCCAACGCATAAACACAAACACTATAGGAAGACATTATAAAACACATAGCCAATGAAATAATTAATTTAATACGCTTTTCCACCACCAACACCTCCATTTATCCTATCTACAGAATCTTGATAAATGCTAGAATAAGCACTATCCAATGCTTTTTCAAACTCTTCGTCTAATTTTTTCTGATATCTTTTAGGTGTATATTTTTTTTGTAACGACTCGAACCCATCTATTTCTTTTGTAGCATCAAAACCAGAAACGCCCAACTCGGCCTTTAAAACATCATGAGTTTTTGGTGTCGCTTCTTCTATGAATTCAAAATCAGTTAATTTAGAAGTGCTTATTTCATTTTTAACAGAGGTGAACGCTTCTGAATTTATAATTTTACTATAAGCACTATCTCTTGTACTTGCTGATTTTCCAGCCAATGTTGCAAAATCAAACCCACTTGGGATAGACGCTTTTTCTAATGTAATCCCATCAGGGAATAATTCACCATAGTTATCATTAAATAAAGACATTGCGTCCATCGAGTATCCAATTGTGTTCTTGATTTCTAATTCACTTCTTTCTCCGTATCCCGCATCAATCATATCTTCCATAAGACCAGAATAACGATTATTGATAGTATCAATATTGCTTGGCATTTCTACTAATGTAAATCCAGAAACATCAACAGCGAAGTCTTTCGTTTCCAATGCATTCTCTAACCAATCAAGACCACTATATTGAGGTTGTTCATCTTCTGCAGAATCTTTTTCGGATAAATCAGAAAAAACACTATCCATATTTAAATCGTTTGATAATTCATTATTTCCAACAGCATTTATATCTGTCTCAGTTGCATAAACAACAAAAGAAGGAGTTACCATTACAGCAGTAAGTAGTAATGATGTAAAAATAGATAAAACTTGATTTCTTTTCATAAAAATCTCCCCTTTCTTATATATTTTATTTTTCGTTTTTGTTTTCGCATCTATTAATTATGGTTTCTACCGTGACAGATGCAGTTACGACAGTACCATCGTCTAACAAAATTAAAGTTTTTGTAGCCTTTCCATTTGTAGCATCAATGTATTTATGATTTTCTTTTGCAATTGTCAGCATATCATTACTGTTTCTTGATTTTTTTTCTATACACGCAAGCACCTTGTCGCAAGGTACATACACGCTTTTCCCTATTTTTAACATTTCCATTTTAACTTTAAATCCCCTTTCTTAGTTATTTGTAAAGTAACGTTTCGTTCCAACACCAGATAAATTACCATTAGAATAACAACTTTCTGTACGTAACAGACCTTTTACGCTTGCCATTTTAACGCCCTTTGAATTATCATATGTAACACCAACATCTGGTAATACAACATAAGATTCTCCAGCCTGACCTGGTGCGTGTTCAAACAACACAACTGGATAACCATCGCTTGCTCTCTTTTGGGCAGTTTCCTCTCCAACCTCATGCCAGCCATAATTAGACCCCTCGCCAGTCATCCAGTCACACAATTCTGTAGAAGTACTAGGATTACCTAATATATTTGGGTTTGGAATATAACAATTCATTGCACTTGCATAATCCCACATAAGAATAGGTCCTTTTGAGTTTCCATTATCATAAGGAAGATATCTAGGATTAGCCATAACACCAAACTGCCTAACAACATCTATAGATTTACTTGCACTTCTGTTTACACTGTTAGAAATAAATTTAGGTTTTACTGGTTGTGTAAAATCTTCAGGTGATATAGAACTGTCATACCCAAGTTCGTATCCCAATCCTTTTATAGGTACCGATGTTGAGTCTTTTGTTACCGTGTATCTAGTATCTGAAAACATCATATTCATTGTTGTTTGAGAGGTTACTTTTAATTGTGTATTACCCTCAGCCGTTAACTGTGATGTATCAATTGAAATCATCATATCTTTTCCAGATAGCGCATTGTTATAATTTTTGATTTGGTTGGCCATATATTCAGATTTGTTTGTATCTATGCCAGACCCATATATCTGTTGTCCATATTCGGCGGCACCGTCAGAAATAGCATCTGTTCTTGTTTGAGTATAAACAGAAGAATGATAAACATTCCATCTTTCCATACATAAAAACATAAGCATTACACCTGCGAGCATAATACATGTACCATAAATAATGGCCCCGCTACCGCTTTTCCAATCAATTTTTCTCACTTTTGTTCCTCCTTTCTAATAATAAAAAATCTGCATCTATCAAGAAAAAGATAAATACAGAACATTTCAATTATAGTATGTAATTTTAGTAATAATTTCAGCAAAAACAAAAGCACCGAATAAATCGGTGCCTGTTTTTAATTTCTTGCGGTCTTATAATCTGTCATATTCATTTCCTTGTCGATTTCAATCTTAATTGTTACCATACGACTGATACCATTGTAAAGCATTTTTGTAGAGTCTACGGCTTCCTGTACAACTTCACGCTTGTCCATTAAATCTTCGTATAGTTCTTTATTTTTGTTTCTTTTTTCCTGACGCACCTTGATTTTCAAAAACGCCAACAATGAGGATAAATAACTATAATTAGCAATCGCACGACTAATCATTTTGGATGCTTGCCGCATATCATCTTCTGTTTCAACGGCATCAATCATATCTGTATTAAAATTATAGGTAATCCATTCAAAAAACTTTTCGATATCCATATTTAATAATTCATCAAAAGACATAATATTTCCTCCTGTTATTATTGAAATTCTAATTTAAATTTATAGTTATCTCCATCTTTTCCAAAACCAATTTTCGCTTTGTATGTTGTACCTTTTGTCTGGCTGACGAATTCGCAAGGTCCCATCAATTTACCACTTAATAAATAAACAATATCAGTATCCGAGAATTTTTTACCACCGTACGAATTAGAAATACTAAATTTACAACCATCTGAATATCCGGTACATCCATATCCCCAATTCATTTTTCTTAACGGTTTACCACATTCCGGACAACGAATTTCGGTTTCATTATTATTTGTAGAAGAAGCACTATTTTTACTACTATTATGAGAATTATTGTTGTCAAACACGAACATCATTTTGTACTTATCATATTCTTTTATAAAAGAGATTTTAGCATTAAATTTAGTTCCTTTTGTTTGACTTGTGAATTCATATGGTCCGATGGTTTTCCCGTTTAAAAGATTAATCAAATCTCGTTCCGAAAAACGCTTTCCAGAATAATTATTTGAAATACTAAACTTACAACCATCTGAATATCCAGTACAACCATATCCCCAATCCATCTTGCGGAGTTCGCTACCACATTCCGGGCAGAATAATCCGCTTCCGAATTCAAATGTAATTTTCCCATCTACAAGTTTTAATTTTGCGTCAAATTTTTCTTTTTTTGAGTTTAACATGCCCTTTACAGGTCCGCTTGTTTCTCCTCTGGTAAGTAAGTCTCTTACCTGAGTTTTATTTAGTGCTTTTCCGGCAACTGTCTTCCATAATTTAAATTCGCAAGAATTGCAAGAACAACACTTATCAGACTCATTCATACTTTCGCCACAAACAGGACACTTGTATTCTGATACCTGATTATGTGAATTTCCGTAAGATGATGCATTACGGAATATTTTCATAGAATCCATTTGAGTCAACATTTTATAAAGATTTTGTTCCATTAAATCAGAAACTTCCTGAGCAATTTCAGTTCCCTCTTTAATACCCTTCATCTTTATTTCTAATTCGGCTGTTAATCTCGGGTCAATAATGTCATATCCAATTAAACCCTCAATATATTCTTTTCCCAATTCCGAAATATAAAGAGCATTTTTCTTTACTTCAATGTAATTTGCCTCAATCAAGTCATCAATGATTTTACCACGTGATGATGGGGTTCCAATACCACTACTTTCTTTCATAATGGAACGATATTCGTCTTCTTCAAAGGTGTTGCTGATATTTTCCATCGCAGTAATTAAAGTTGCCTGTGTCAATCTCTTTGGTGGAGTTGTTGTTCTTTCTTTTGTGTGAATTTTATCGATATTTAGAATTTGTCCTTTAGTTACTGATGGTAATACAATACCTTCTTTTTTTCTTGGAACCACTTGAGTCCAACCCGGGTCCGCAACAACCGTACCGTTACTTTTAAATGTGTTTCCGTCAATATCAACCAACACAGTAGTTTTTTCTTCTGATAATGGGGGGTAAAAAATAGAAATAAGTCTTTTTGCAACCATAAGATAAATATTTTTTTCATCGTTACTAAGTTTTGATAAATCCGGTTTAATGGTTGTAGGAAGCAAAGCATCATGAGATTTTTTCTCTACTTCTTTATCGTTTACATATTTCTTTTTGTTTACAATGTCTTTAATTTCTTTTTCCGGTATATTTCTTACCAACGAAGCCATTTCAGGAAAAACAGAAACAGCAGAAAGAACTTCTGGTAATTCCTTTGCTTTTTCCGTACTTATGTAACGGCCATCTGTTCTCGGATAAGACATATACTTCTTTTCATAAAGAGATTGTACAATATTCAAAACTTCCGTAGGAGAAAATCCATATTTAGAGCCAGCCTCTGCCTGTAAATCAGACAATTTATATAACTGTGGAGCGTGAGTTTTTACTACTTCTTTGGTTACTTCTTTAATTGTTCCCGTGTTTCCTTTAATACCAGCAATAAAACGCAAAGCGTCGCTTTCTCTGTCAAATTGAATTGGTTTCCCATCTTCATTTGCGATATAAGTTCCGTCAAATCCTTCTTGATAATCTGCAACCACCAAATATGATGTTTTAGGTACAAAATTGTCAATAGCCATACTGTTATCGTAAACCATTTTCATAACAGGACCTTTAACACGACCAATTCTCATATGCACACCGCTCATAACTGAAGCCTTAACAGATAAGTTCATACCGTAAGTCCAGTCATTATGAGAGCGTACCAAATAACATTCTGTCATTCTTACATCTCTAGGGTTTGTACGATGGTCTTTCATATTCAAAAATGCATTACGAATCGATTTTTCTGTTAAATCTTTTTCGATAAAGAAACGCAATGCTTTTTTCTTGGTCCAACCAGCAACATTTTCTAAAAGATAGTAAATGCCATTTCCTTCTACATCAGAGTCAGTAGCGACGATAATAGCCGTGCAATTGTTATTTTTAAAAGCACCGGTTACATCTTTATATAACTGCGTCTTGGTTTGTAAAACACCAATTTTCCATTCTTCTGGAAGCATAGGTAATGGGATGTCTTTCCACTGTTTGTCCCACTCCGGATACATTTTAGGAGGAGCGAACTGACAGACATGACCGGACAGAGCGGTAAATACAATTTCACCACCTATTTGATTATCAATTTCTCTTTTAAACTTATTATATACAGCACGAGTTTCCCTCATAAGAGAAGGTTTTTCTGCTATAAATAAATATTTTTCCATAATTATTCCTCCGGATTTTCATCGTCATCCAACACAGTAATGGTGTCGTTTAAAATGCGATTTATCATTTTTTCTACTTTTTTTTCTTCTCTGGTCATACACAAATGAGGATTTTGTGTTAACCACACTAAAAATTTAACATATTTTTCCGGATTTGGCAAGACATATTTTTCAATATCTTCCTCTGATGGGTACCATCTATCAACTGAAAACTCCATATTTTCCATTTTATCGTACAAAGCACACATTTCATCAAATGTCATATTCATAATAAAAAGACCTCCTTATATAATTTTTCATAGATAGTATGTCATTTATTTTTGAAAAAGTTGGTAGGAAACAAAAAAAATATTATTTTTTTTGCAAAAAGAATAGAGAGCCGAAGCCCTCTTTTCTTATTTGAAATAAATTTCTGCAATATACATATATCCATTTTTTTCAACAATAGCGATACCAACACTTGTATATTCTGTACTCATACGAGTATTTCTTGAAGTGTCTAAAGTTTGGAATCTCGTATTGATTTGTGCAGCAGTTTTAGATGTGGAACGCCAGATGTTTTCTGCTGGAGCAGTACCACCAATGGAATATCTGTTCATTAAATCAGCCAAGGTTCCATATAACGGAGAATCATAATCGCTGTGATTATAAATCGCCATGTCAGCCGCTATTAATTGAGCCAATTTTGTCTGATTAGAACCACTATTGAATGTTAACTGAGGTAATCCGTTCGCTACTCTTTCCGCGTTCAACTCAGCAAACAATTCATTTGCAAGACTTGTATTAAAAGACACAGAACCTTTGACTCTTGCCAATTCACCATCTATAGTTGAAGCAATTTTAGATGTATCAGGTGCACCAGAATTACTTTCTGTAACTTTTACACGACTTATTTCATTCGGTCCGTCTTTCTTTGTGGATTTCAACTTTCCATCAGATGAATATACTTTTGTAATTTTGGTTTCGTATGTAATTTTATATCCGCCAGTTGTTTTTGTTTCTGTATAGGTTTCAACTTCTGTGTAAGTTCCATCATTGTTATTTGTGGTTGTTGTATTTCCAGCACCAACACCACCAACAATCCCACCTTGCGATTGGTTGTTAGGATTTTTGTTTCCGGACGAGTTTGAATTACCAGATGAACCTATGTTTGTATTAATTCCAGATGTAATACTTCCCGTAGTAGTAGAAGTACTGTTTTTATCTTTTGGTTCTTCGCACTCAACCCAAGAATAAGAACCATCACTATTTTGGATACGTTGTTTATAGCCAAGAAGAACCCCGTTTTCATTATAAACAGCATATATGTTTCCTGTTACATGAATAAAGTTAGCAGGAATAGAACCATTTTTAACTGTTTCGTCTAAAAATTCGTTTCCGTCTTTATCAACTTCCACAAATGCGTAAGTATCATCTTTGTTTCTGATATATTTATAATATTTTACATTGCCGTCTTCATCTGTTACCTTATAAATATCTTTCTTGCCATCCACAGGTTCATAATTATCTGGAATATCCGGATTTACTTCTTCCCACACCCAAGTACCATCTTCCATTTGTTCACGTTTATGATAAGCAACAATATATCCTTCTTCATCAACTTCCATATAGAGTTCATCTTCCCCCATTACAGGTATGTAATTAGACGGTATTTCAGGGTCTAATGTCCATTTTTCATCGGCTATCGGGATAGAACTTTCGTCTTCCCACCAACTTTTATCGCTTTCTATCGCATGTGCTTTTGGTTCGTTAACCGGATTATTGATTTTATATGTCCAAACACCCACAAGGGAAACAAACAAAAAACAGATTGTTACAATAGACTTTCTCATTGCAAACACCTCCTCTTATTTTCTAGCCTATAATTATATTATGAAAGAACACCCCTAATAACAAGAAAATGGCCCGATTTGTAATCGAGCCATTGTAATAATAAAACATTTCCAAATCAAACTAATTAGCCGGTCTTTGATAATAATTATTGTTTTGTGGATAACCACCACCATAACCAGAACCCTGTGTCTGATTGCCTGTTCTATTATTTGGTTGTTGAGCACTGTTTCCCTGTGCATCTGGGGTCCATGAGTGTTTTCTCATAATTTCGAATCTTGACTTACCGTGAAGTGTTTCAAAAACCCCTTCTAAACGCTCCATACGATTAATCATATTAACCCATTCGGATTCAGTCAGATAAATATCCAATGATTTCTTGTCTGTTACATTCGTGATGTTTTTTCCACCAGTAGCCGTTGTAACAACACTACCATACGCATTCACGATAGAAACAACAAACGGGTATTTATTTCCAGGCAAGCACTTTGCCGATACTTGATAAACCTGATTCTTTCCGTCTTCTCTCTGTTTTGAAAAATATTTATATTCTGTTTCATAAACAGGAAATCCAAATATTTCTCCACCGGTAGCAGTACCCGACGGCTGTTTTTCTGCTTTAAAATCGTCCATTGTTAATTGTCCCATATTAAGCATAGCCTCTATTTTTTCGATGGCAGCAATGGTAACTTTATTTTTAGGATACTTTTCAGCGTTTGATTGAAGGGTTGCTTTTTGACCCAACGCAAGATTCCAGTTTCCTTCAGCAACAACCTGAACAAGATTTTTTCCTCTTAATTCAGCAGGAAAACCAAATGTTGCTTCATATGCTTCGTTTGGAATTTTTGAAGCAGTCTGTGCATTAGATGTACTTTCCGGTACCGTAGGTTTCTTTTCGGTTTGAAAATCCATAATTTTTAACACCGCAAGGTTTGTTCTTACCACGATATCCGGCAAATCCTCCTGTGGTATATTGGCAGAGACAGAGACCATTTCTCCCTCTGTTTTAAGAATACTCATTACGAATCTTGAATAACGAGGAAACTCCAATGGAGATTCACCCGAATTTTCGTCGTGTACGCCTAAAAGGAAACGCACTGACAAGTTTTTTCCTTTTCTTTTTACAACCCTGATTTGGTCAGGATATTTAATTTTTTCACTCATCTTTTTTCCTCCTTATTATCTGTTTTGAGACATTTGACTTAACATTTCAGCCAAAGATGTTTTTCTCAATGGCATATCCGCCTTTTTCATTGTCATTATCTCTACTTGTGTTTCTCTTTCTATTTCTTTCTTATTACCCACACGCTTACTAGAAGTCGGTTTTTTAGGAGTATAAGAAGAAGTAGAAGGTTTAAAAAGCGGAACTTTGTACTTATCGCGAATAGTTCCAACAATAGTAAGATTTTTTGGTTGTCCTTCCTTCATATAGTCATCTGTCATAAAGAAACCAATAGCACTAGAACACATACCATGCAATAACACAGTAGAATCGTCTGCACCTTTTGTCTCATAAACAGAACTTCCTTTAGGAGAAAGTCTGTAGTTTTCAATTTTAAAAACTACTTCTGGATTACCCTCGCCATAAGGCTCGTATTTACGAACCTCATTCATAACATCATCTACATCCGTTCCCTGAATAACAAGGTCGTAAGGTGCATCACCGAAACCTTTTGGAATATAGCCGGACATTTCGTCTTCCAAAGACACAATAAAGTCCGCAAGGTTTTCTTTCTTTACAGAAAGACCACAAGCCATTTTGTGTCCACCAAATGTTCTTAATTTGCTCTTGAATTTTCCAACCAACTCAAACAAATTAACATCTTCCACAGAACGACCACTACCCTTATATGTTTCTCCGTCCTCTAACAAACAAAGAACAATTGCAGGAACATGATATTCCTCTGTAATTTTTCCGGCAATAATACCAGCGAGACCCTCATGAAACTCTTCGGATGCCAATACAATTGGTGCACTGTTCATAAGCATTTCTCTGTTAATCATATCGTGAGCAATAGCCATAAATTTATCTTTCATGTCGATACGCAAACGATTGGTTTCGTAGAGATAATTTGCTATTTCGGTACATTCTTCAAAAGTACCCCTGTTAATAAAGAGTTCTACAGGAGTTTTTGCACCATCATCATACAAACGACCAGGTGCATTGATTGCAGGAGCAATACGGAAAGCAATATCTTTCTCGTTAATATATTTCTGTAAACTATATACAGATAACAACGCTCCCAAACCAGTTGTTCTTTTTTCTTTCTGCACCATGTTTTTTAATCCGTTTTTTACAATAAAACGATTTTCTCTTTTTAATGGCACAGAGTCGGCGATTGTGGCGATTGCGGCATAACACAATAGTTTGTCTAACAATGGATGCCCAGGAATTAACTTACAAGCCAAGCGGTATGCAAGCCCGGCACCGCAGTAGTCTTCAAAATCATCATCGTTATATTTAATAACATGTGGGTCAACAACCACATCTGCCGGTGGCATCATATTTGTACCAAGCAAATGATGGTCGATTACGATGACTTTTAATCCTTTGTCTTTGGCTTTTTTGATAGCCTCGTAAGCAGCAATACCGTTATCAACAGTAATAATCATACCCTCATCAATTTCGTCAATGATATTCGGTTTTAATCCATATCCCTCCGACATACGTTTTGGAATACGGTACGAAACATTAGGCGAAAGTTCACGAACAGACAAATAGATAATTGAAGTACCACAAACGCCGTCCACATCGTAATCTCCTATGACGCGAATCGGGGTGCCCTTCCATGCCTCAGTGATAATTAATTGAGCCGCCTCATCCAAATTTTTAATTGGAAGATTTGTGTGAGCACTTTCGTTGAAAAACGCATCGTCAAACTCTTCTTCCGACAAACCAGAATTACGCAAAACCACATCTCTTACGGTTTTTGGTTCATTACACATTACACACCTTCCTTCCCGGAAGCAATGCGTAAAAGCGAAGATACATCCTTGTTTTCATATACAAGTACGGAATCTTTACTAACAAGAGTTAGAACCCATTTTTTGTCTCTGAAAACCAGATACTTTCTAACACTCATAAATTATACCTCCTTTTTTTCTTTATATAATTATTCAATAATAGAATGAAAGATTTGCCGTATAAACAAAACAAAAGGGGTTGTAAAAACAACCCCTTAGATTTTTTTTGGTTATCTCTTAGAATGTATCGTTTATATCCGTAATAGATTTAGCAATTACATTCTCAAAACGTCTTCCCGTTTTTAAATCACCAATTACTTTTGTTTGAATTTCTCCATCAATGCATACATTTGTGCCAGGCGAAAGTTTTTGAGCAATTTCGGACACTTTATTGCTTGAGAAACAAGTAATCCAAATATTGTTCACTTCGTTTTCAGGACAAATCAGGATAGACAACACATTCTTATCAGCCTTTAATGATACGACCTCCCCAATTACCTGAACATCGTTAATATGAGGAATTCTCGAAGATGCGGACAAAATGTTTTTAGTATCCAACTCATCTCTGGAAGCCTCTCTGATAGAAATACCCTCTAATACTTGTTTATAGAACACTACCTTATCAGAGTTACCTCTTTCTGTCCCCGGTCTTATTTTTGCATCTACGCAAACCATATCACCCACACTGTACACATCTGCTGCTGTTTTTTTGCTCAATGTGGAAAAAGACACAACCGGAAAATTATCAGTTCCGTTTGTATGAACCTTTAATGTAAGACGTGTAATCGTTTTTCCCTTACGAGCCGCTACTACAATACCTTGTAATTTTACTTGATTCATAGATTTTCCTCCTTTCAATATTTTATCAGTGAATCTTCAATAATAGTATGAAAGAATGGAATGATTTTGGGTTATTTTGGTTTTTTAGCCTCAAAAACAACAAAAAGAGCCCGATTTACTCGGACTCTTTTCGTTAACACGAATATTGATTACAAATTGATAACATTAAAACCAGATGATTTCAATGTGCTTACAACATCACTGTTGTTAACGCTTGAAACAAAAATATGGTCGTAATTATCTTGTGTTGACGGACTGTTAAGTAATTGTATTAAGGACGCAAAAGCCTCTTTATCAAGATGATTCAGGTCGTCCATAATAAGAATACGAAGTCCTGTCAAATTGTTCAAAAGTGTTAAGATAAGGTAAAGTACAAATACTTGTTCTCCGCTAGAAGCAGAACGGTATGGAATGTATCCCTGTCCCTGTTTTGCCTCGCAAAGAATATGAACACCGGCATCATAAACCATTTTTACGGTAAACCCGGTTTTTAAGTTCGCCGCTTCATTATTCATCTCTGCTTCAAGCATTTCAAGATAATAATTGATAGCATTTTCTTTAAAAATTCCCTTCGGCTTAAAGATAGCAACCAACTCTTCTACTACTTCTAGTTCTTTTTGTTTCTTTTCAAGTTCCGCCTCTTCTTTCTTACAAGCATTATACACAAGAACCATTTTCTTTTCTTCTTCAAGAGCATTTTTGGTATCAGTGTAATCTTTTTGTTCTACCAACTCCGGTTTAACAGGTTGTTGAACAGGAACAGCAAGAAGTGCATCTAATTGTTTTTGTAAAAGCACTTTTGTCTTGTACATCGACTGGTTGTTTTTGTAATCATCCAAAGCCTGTTGGATTTTCGCTTTTTGCTCATTTAATTTCTGAATCTCTGCGTTTGCACACTCGATGCTTTCCAGATTGTCTTTAATCTGTTGCTCTAATTCAGTTTTCTTGCATGTTTTGTCCGTGGTACAAAGCAATCCTTCAAAGCAAAGACATTCGTTTTTACCCAAATTTTCAAGCATTTCGCGTGATTTTGTTACATTATTTTTTAATGTGTTAAGCATTTTTTCTTGTCTTAAAATACTGTCTCCATTAGAAGATAATAATGCATCAAGTTGGGCTTTTTTTGTTTCGTCAGGACAAACCGCTGGATTTTCAGCAATTTGTTGTTTTAACGAATCAATTTGAAGTTTGCGCTGGTTAATAGCCTCAAGCGTTTTGTTATAGTTATCCAATGCAACAATGTACATTTGATAAGCACCCTCTGCTTTTAAGATAGCATTAAGGTCCGCATCGATTTGCTCAATGGTTCTTTTAGGGATTGGTCCATCATACAAAGCACGAGCCTGAAGTGTTTTAACGAGTGCCTTTAATGCTGGTCTTTCTGCTGACTTATTTTTACTGTCCGCTAATTCATAGTACACTTTTTCTACAGCATCAATACCGAATTCCCCAGTGTGAGGAAGGTATTCTTCGCCGGTACGCGTATAAGAACGCAATTTTTCAACCGCCGCATTTGAAATAGGACCGCAATAAGAAAGAACCTTTTCAAAAGTAAAACCTTCATTTAAGTATCCGAGAATAAATTCTCCAAACTCTTCTGCTTTTAAAGCAGATAATACATCTGTACTGGTAACAATTCTCATTGTTTTACTGTCCATTCCTGTCACGCCGGAAAGATGTTCATCTAAGGCTTTCTGTGTCGTGGTTTTGTTATTTAACTTAACCTTTGATTTTGACATTCCGGTTGAATCCAAAGCATATTCTCTGTAAAACACATCCCCCGTATCTGCCACCTCGACACCTACAGCCATAGAACCAGTTCCGCGAGTAATTGCATCGTCTGGAAGATAACCAGATAAACCATAAATAATTGCTTTTATAGTGCTACTTTTTCCAGAACCGTTTGGACCTATAAGAGCAGTGAGTTTTGTAGGAGCAATAGAACTTGCTCTAACACCTTTGAAGTTATTAATTGTAACTCTTCTCAGTTTCATGTTATTTCCTCCTTAATTCTTTATAATAAACTTCATATATATTATGTTTTATTATAATACAAAACAAAAGAACGGTCAACACTAACCGTTCTTTTGCATAACCATGTTTTCAATTGTATTTTGGGTACTTTCTTCAACCTTATCTTTTGTTACGACAACACCTTGATTTTCTTTCATATCTGGCACGGAATACATAAAAGGAATCATTGTGTTTTCTAATATACTTTTTAAACTTCTGGCACCCGTCTTACTAGCAAGTGCTAATTCCGCAATATATTCTAAAGCATCCGGTTTAAATTCCAGTTTTGCACCATCTAATTCTAACAATGTTTTATATTGTTCAATCATAGAATTTTTCGGTCGATGCATTACTTCAATTAATTCTGCCTTTGTTAGTTTCTCTAATTCTACCACTACCGGCAAGCGTCCTACTAACTCAGGAATCAATCCGAAAGAAATCAAATTTTCCGCATTTATTTTCTTTATCATTTCACCCTCTTTTGGGGGCTCTGTGGCTCTAATACCTATCGAGTTTTTCTTTTTACGAACTTCATCTTGAAGACCATTAAAAGCACCCGAACATATAAATAAAATATTTTCCGTGTTCATAGTAACACACTTATATTCTCCATTCGGCATACGAGAAATAGGAACCTCTACTTCAGAACCTTCTATTAGTTTAAGAAGTGCCTGCTGAACGCCCTCTCCAGAAACATCTCTTCCTGATGAAGAATGTCTTTTTAACTTATCTACTTCATCTATGAAAACAATACCTTTTTCTGCCATATCAATGTTTTTATTTGCTTTCATATATAATTTTGCAAGAGCAGATTCTACATTATCTCCAACATAGCCAGCCTCTGTAAAACGGGTTGCATCACAAATAACAATTGGTGCATTAAGGAACAAAGCGATGGTTTTTGCCAATTCTGTTTTACCACTACCGGACGGACCAACCATTAAAATATTGCTTTTTTGAATGTTTTTATCTTTGTTACGAACACGCTTTAAATGATTATAAACAGCAACAGCCATTACAATTTTAGCACTTTTCTGGCCAATGACATATTTGTCTAAAAAAGCAGATATTTCAGATGGTTTTGGAATACCGGAGCCATTTCCATCTACCTGTATTTTATCACTTAAAAGTTTGTATTCTGTCAAAATTTCGTTTTTGTTTATTTTACTAATAGTAGAGGCGGAATTCCTTTTGCTTTTTTGTTTCATTTCGTTAAATCTATGTATTTGTTCAATACATTCTGAACAAATATCTATTTTAACACCGTGTTCTGCCGTAAGAGATAATGCTGGCGTATCATCTTTTTCTCGTTTACATAATCTGCATTTATACATAAAAGATTCTCCAATCAATATTTTCTACTTATAGTATGAAAGAAAAAAACAAAAAAAGAAAGCAAAATCGCTTTCTTTCTTATGATTCCGTTTTCGGATTGGTTTGTGTTTCTTCCATTACTTCTTCGGACACATCTTCTTGTGTTTCCTTTTTCATTTCTTCGTCGTGAAGTTGTTTTTTTCTTTGCAGAATTTTATACGCATTATTCTCTTTTGAAAGATTTTCTTTCAAACTCTCTTCATAAGAGCCCTCTTCTTTCAGGTTCGCCATAAATTCTGTATAAGACAAATCTTTTTGAGGAATACGTGAATGTAGAAAACCGCTTATTCCTGCTTCTGTATCTGTATCGCAATCTTCTTCTGTTTCATCGTCTTCTTCATAAACATCTTCTTTAAATTCTTCTTGAACATCAATATCATCATTTATATTCTTGTATTCCGAATTAGTATTGATACCATACTCGTGCTTTAAAGAAGTTTTCACATCTTCTTTTTTCTTAAACATACCAGGTCGTATAGGTGCATATTGAGTTTCATGTTCATCATCACATGTTTTTAAATAAGTACCAAGAATACCAAATACAACAAAGAAGCCAGCCAAAAAAGCAAGGAAAATAACAACCGTTAAAATAAAAGTATTCATAATAAACCCCCCTTTACAATAATATGAAAGAATATAGCATATCCCATCTTTTAAGGGACGGGATATGCAATAAAATTAAACTAATAATACTATTTCTTCGGCTTCTAGCCCCTCAGCCGCCTCCGTAGCACCATCCATACCCTGTAAGTTTTCTAATTTTTCAGGGTCAATTTCCACATCTTGGTGGTCATCTTTTTGAGGTGTCATTTCGGCCGCCATCTGTGCTGCCTGCTGAGCATCAAGTGCGTGGTCCGTTAATGCCATAACATCATCAGTGTTTTCAAAAACAGACATAATAGCATCTGCTTTATCGATTTCACCATTACTCATTTCAACCATATTATCAGCAACCATATCTAGATTATCTGCGAAGATATCACCTAATTTATCTCTACTGATATCTAACAAAGCATCTTCCAAAGTTGTAGCATCAATATTTGCAGTCTCTACGCTTCCGTTCACTTCTTTTAATACATCTACATCATCTCCATTTGCTGTTATATGGAATTCAGTATCTCCAAAAGAAAATCTAATATCTGCATCGTAATCCGGAGTATCAATATTAGTTAATGAAATACCATCAGATAAATTTTCGTAAAAAACATCTCCTATTCCATCTTGAGCCTTATCTAAAGCGGATGAGACATCATCACATAATTCGAGGAACGACACTCCTGTTTGAGAAGCCGCGTTTTCCATTATAGAAAACACCCCATCTCCAGCAAAAGAAATACCTTCATTATATGCTTCTTTAAAGAAATCTGTGAATCTATCTGTAAATGTATCCGCATTAAATTCGATTCCATTTTCTTCAAATGCATCTTTGATGTCTGAAAATTCTACATCACCTGTACGATAACCATCTTCGTCTTTTTCGGAAGCAGACTCTATATACTCACCAATTTTTTCTTTTATTTCTGCATATATTTCTTCGGAAGCAGAACCATGAGATACAACCTCTTCTTTGGAAACTTCGGTCACATCAATTTCATCATCTTCTTTGTCTACGCCAGAGCCACCATTGCCAGCAACAACAGCAGTGTCACCCTGAGATAAGTTTGATTCAAGATTCTTCACATCATCTTTTTCAGTTGTTTTGTCTGCATTTTCACCCTCTTTAGACACAGCGTTTTCTGCATTTTGTTCTGCGGAAACAGCCGAACCCTGTTGGTCGCCCACACCTGTTTGAGGTTCTTGATTTTCATCGATACTTACTTGAGAAGCCTGTTCATCTGTAGCAGTTTGTCCCTCTTGTTTATCGTTTGCATCTACTTGGTTTTCTTTATTATCTTCTTTCGAAGAATCAGAGTCTATACCAGAATTACCCTCATTAGACACTTTAGATTCTCCTTTATCATCTTGTTTATCATCTACTGATGTCTGCCCCTCTTGACCAGAATTCGCTTCGACACTGGCTTCTTTATTATCAGCCCTTGAATCACCACTATCTACTTGAGAATCATTCCCAACTTCTACTTTAGCCTCTTTCTTTTCGTCTTCTTTGTCATCTGTTGTTGTTTGGCTTTCTCTTTCTGGATTTACTTCTACCCTTGCCTCTCCTTTATCATCAAGAGAAGTTTCGCCGTCTGCTTGAGCCGTCTGTTCCGCTTCTACACGAGGGTCTTCGTTTTCATCTTTGTCGACACGAGACTCCTGTTGTTCATCTGTAGTTGCTTGGTCTTGCTCATCTTCTTCTTGTTCTACTGCACTTTCCAATTCATCTTCTTTTGACTCTTCCGTATCAACTTGGTCTTCTGCATTTTCTTCATCGTTACCTGCGACCTGGTCTGTGCCTTCCTCAGGATTGTCTTCTTCTTTTTCGACATCATTTTTAGGAACATCTTCCTCACTTTCTTTTTTCTCGACATCGTCTTTCTTATCCACTTCTGTTTCCTTAGCACGGAAAACATCTGTTTCAAATTTAGCATAACCCTCTTTATCTACATTACCCAAAGAAGTCATTACTTTATTGAGGATATCTTCCCTTGTCATCTCTTTTTCTTTTTTCACATCTTCCTTACTAAAGATAGGCCTGTCATAAAGATTATCTCTTGAATCAAGGAACTTACCGATAGCACGAGATGCTAAAGTAGCCCATAAATCAGACCTATTAAAAGCAGAAATAGATTTATACATATCTTTTAAGGAACCCATGCCATCTTTAAAACCAGCCTCACCCAATTGTTTAGCGATTTCAGGGTTATCTTTGGCAATAAAACAAAGTGCCCTTTCATATTTAGTCACCATCATTCTATCACGTGCAATAAAGAAATCCTGACTCTTGGGAATCAACCCGCTTGATGTTTCTATGCTTTCCTTAAGGCTATCTTTCCATTCCATATACTTTTCGTATGTGTTTTTAATATTTTGATACTCCTTATCATCTTTTAAAGAATCGGCATCTTTAGCAGATTCTGTCTTATCAAGATATGACTTAATAGCATCAGCAACAGTATTTGGCTTATCTTTAAGTTCTTTCTCAGATTCTTTTTCAACTTTTTCTTTTTTATCTTCTTCGAGTTCAGGGAACTCTTTTTTAACTAAATTATCAGCCATTTCAATGGTAGATAAAATTTCTGAAACCTTATTATCTCCCGATTCTCCCGATAACGAAGATATTATTCTTTCATATCTTTCTTCTACAGTTTCATTTTCTGCTTTATCGGTTGAATCGTCAAATATTTCCTTTTTAAGTTGACTTAGTTCGGCCAAGACAGTATCTCTTGCGTGTTCTTCCTGTGGCGTAAATTTAGAAGTGTCCATTTTGGATATTTCTGTTTCAAATTTATCCAAAACAAATTCTATACTTTTTACGGTCTCTATTTTTTCTTTGTAAGCATCTTCGTCTCTTTCAGAAACAAAAATAGTATCTATTTTTTGAATATTTTCAAAGAAATTATCTTGAGAAGTAGCACTTTCTATAGAATCTCTAATTTTTTGAATCTCACCTATTTTATCCTGAGACATTTCTGAGTCTTTTGCTTTTTCTATTATTGTATCTAATGCAGATTTTAACTTATCATCAAATAACTCAACAGATGTAACACGTCCGTCTTTATCTAGAGATTCCTTTCCAACAGGCTCGAGAGAATTACTTTCTGTACTTGTAGGCATGTAAAGAAATCTTTCAGTAGAACCATCAGGTTTATATAATTTATCTTCACGATAAATATCTCCCTGCTTAATTTCAGAAGACAAATTTCCTTCATCATCGTACTTATAAAATTTACAGAAATCAACTTGTTCTTTTTCAGTATATGAAACTGTAAAAATAGGTTTTCCTTCTTCGTTTAGATAATCAACCTTGCCCAATTTAGCATCATTTGTATAAAATTCATCTCTTATATGTTTTTCCGTAGCAGTATCAAGCACTTCGCGTCTGTCCCAAAATCTTTCTCCGTCTTTTTCTTTGTAAACATCAGCATATTGTTCGCGACCATCGGAACTAAAAGAAAATTCTACATCTTGGTCTTTATACTTTATTTCAGTAGCATATTTTTCTGGTTCCATTTTATCTATTACCATAGCAGTAATTTCGTCTGTACCAAAATTGTCTTTTATAAAAGACAAGCATTCCTGAACAACTTCTGCTCTTGATGTATCATCTTTAAAATAATCGATTTTCTTTTCAAAGTCACCAATAATCTTTGATAATTCTTCATATTTTTCTTTCAAAGTATCATCTGCTTTTTCCTTTAAAGATTCTGGTAAAGAAACACGCTCTACAATGTTTTCATCTAATTCAACATTATCTTTTTCTACTAAACCATACTTTTCAAGCATTTCATCTACACGAGAGTCTAATTCGGAAATTTTTTCATTTAAAGAGATACGGTCGAATGCATCTGGGGACGATTTACTAATATCTGTAATAATGTCAAATAATGTATTTTTACAACTTTGTCTTTCTTTATCAAAATTGTCAAAATTTTCACTTATATGAACCCCATATGTTCCCTCTATTTTATCAGAGATAGAATAAATTTCTTTAAACATTTCCATTTTTTCTTGTTTAAATTCCAAAGAAAGATTATCAGGTATTATTTTTGATATTTCTATAAAAGAATTGATAACATTTTTATAATTAGAGACATCATTAGTTAAAGATGATACTAAATCTTTTGTCAGTTCATCTTTTGAAATATCTACCTTGTCGGCTAATTTTTCAAAAGCAGACTGCAAGAGAATGTCTTTAACATCAATAGAATCATTATTCAAAACATTATGTCCTTCTACATTTCCGTCATTACCTTTTGTATAAAATTGACACGAAACTAAATCTCCGTTTTCATTTAAATTTTCTCGATATATTTTATAAGAATGTTCAAATTTCCCATCATTTAATGATATATTATCAACCCAGATTGTGTTTTCTTGATTTCCATTGTGGTCAATTTTATAATGAACATGAAAACCATCATAATATACATCTGTTGAATTTCTATGATTAACTTCTATATCATAAGGTGCCTCTTCATTAAGTCGAACAACAACATTGTCTTTAGCATCTCTAATTTCATATAATGGTCCATCTTTAATTTCTGTTTTCTCATCATCGTTGTCCGAATTTTCAACATCCTCTATTATTTGTTCGTTAGTTACATCAATATCTTGCTCTTCCGAGTGGACAGTCATTATAACATCATTATCAACAGACACTTCTGATTCTGTTTTTTCCACACCAAAGTCAATCCCATTTTCAGCACAATCTTTTTCGAAAGAATCAGCACCTTTAATTGTATATTGTCTATCTTCATCTCTAATTAAATTTTCGCCCTTATATTCTATTTCTTGTGGCATTCCAAACTCACCATTTTCTCCAGCAATAAACTCATAAGCCTTAATGTTATTATTATCATCAACAATAACAGCCTTAAACCCCATATCCGCTTCAGGGTCATGAGGTGAATTTATGTCAAAGTCATATATAGCCGCTTGTTTTCCATCTATCGTTACATCAGGACATGGTAATTTAAAAACACTATCATATTTTACTTCTATTTCTGCATTCATTGCATGAAAAGAAACAGAAGTTGTGTCTCCTGTGTCAGTTTTGTTGTATTCCACATTACTTCTAATCTCATCCAATTCTCTTGTAACTTCTACCGGCATACTATCTTCAATTTTAACATAGATTGTATCTTCTCCGTGAGAAGCATCATATTTAAAAACACCATCAAGAGGGTTGTCATTATTTGCATTATTCCATTCAGTATCCGGAACATATTCATTTCCACCCACAAGATAAGAAGGTTCCATTTGTCCTTCTTCAAAACGCTCACAGACCGTTTCATTTTCTAAATCTGCAAATCTTACTCCTTCTTGTTCTGTAAACTTAGCCATATGCTCATCTCCTTTCAAATAATTTGCTATTATTAGTATGACATTTCCGCCAAATAAACAAAAAAAAGTCATAATATAATCAGAGAGGAGTGATTTTATGCAATTTGAAGTACGAAAACAGAGAGTATCTATTTGGTGGATAATTGTAGCCGCTATTATGCTGGTTCTTATTATTACTTTTTTCTTCGGTTCATCTGCACCACTAGACGGATATGTAGATAATGGAGAAGAGGAAATTATAGATAACGGAGTCGTAGAAAAGGAGTTAACAGAACCATTTATAGTATACAAACACGAAGATACAGGAGTGTCTTTAGAAGTGCCGGAAAAATGGAAACAGATTAATAAAGACGGTGGGAAAAGTTTTGTTCACCAAGAAAGCGGAACTACCATATGGATAAAAACATTTGAATATAATCCAGTGGTAAATAAGAAAAACATAGAATTTTTATTAACAAATTATTTACAAGAAGATGGGAATATAGAAGTTGTATCGGCTAATGATATTAATAGCACCGGAGTTCAAATAATATACACAAAAACAACAAACGGGATAACTTACGACCACATAACAAACTTTGTATGGGACAGAGAGAATGTAATAGTAATAGATACATTATTAAATGATAAAGATTATAATTCTTTTAAGGATATATTAGATTACACATATTCATCTATTGTATTAAATAGTGATACAGAAGTAGAAGAAGATAAAGCCATTTATTACAATGAAAAAGGAAAATACGAAGTGGTTGTTCCACTTAATTGGGCTTTCGGAGAATCAGATGCGACATTATTGTTAGCAGATGAAAACAAGGGCTTAGTTATCTCTGTACAGGCCATTGCTACAGATGAAAGTCTTGCGGATTTCGATAAACTGGATTACACACAGTTTGCTTCCAGTTCAAGAGCAAACTTTATATTGTCTTCATACGCAGCAACCAGTAATACAATTTACGCAGAAGCAACATTTACAAACCAATCAACAGGAACAAACATGTGCTTAATACAAGGATTAAATACAACTGGAAAATACGAATATATTATAACTTGTGAAATTCCTTATGAAAACATATCAGATATGTATGATGAAATCTCATCATTTATGGGCTCATTCAAATATTTTGAATAACAAAAAAAAGAGTTGGAGAAACCAACTCTTTTTTTATAACAATGCTTTTTTGTTTAACATTGAAATACGAATATAATCGTCGTTGTGTTTTAAAACACGAAACTCAATACTTTTGGAAGTCCAAGTATGATTTGCAAGATTAATAAAACCACCGCTTTCTTCAATAAGACCGGAAATATGATTCACCATAGCCTCATAATCTTTTAATGTAATCCGGTTAGGACACGCCCTTTCATTTTCTTCTCTGTTTTCTTGTCGATATTTAGGACAAGCATAAAACATCGAATCTTTACCCTGCGTAGGAACAAGTCTTATTTTTTGATTATCCGGATGATTACCACAAACCACATCAATGTTTTTCCAAATACCTCTTACCATATAAAAAAACCTCCGATTAAATAAATGATATATGCGACCAATACAAAAGGTGCAAACGGCAAAGTTTCTTTTTTCTTTCTTTTTACATATAGAACAAAAGAAACTATACACATAATAGTATGACTGATAAGTATCACATAAAGAATTTCTTTATTAAAAAGCAAAGCAAGAGAAGTCATCATAATTACATCTCCGCCCCCGCCATTAAAAAACAATGCAAGAATTAGATACGAAATAAAAGTAAATAAAGCAAACAAAACAGATGATTTTACATCATAATTCCGTTGATAAGACAGATAAATTACACCAATTAACGAAACAGCCGGAAACAAAAACACAGGTATCGTTTTTGTTTTAATATCCGTATATGTAGCAATAAACAAAGAAACGAGAATGACAAATACAATCATCGAAATTTAGCCAACTCCATTTCATTTGATACACCTGTAAATTCAAATGTTTGTCTGCGTATATCTTCCATATCGTATTCGTCCATTCTAAGGTTTTTATCCATCCATTGTTTGTTTTTTATATCGTAATAGACACTACCCATATTAGTATTAACATAAACACGAGAATTGCCTTGAAACCCTGGCCAATAAGAAACATCTAATACTTTTGCGTAACGAAGTCTTTTTTTACGGTTAGCGACTGCATCTTTATCGAAATATTCCATAATGAATATTCTCAAAAGCCTTTCTGTTACCAAAACATCTCCTTTTGCATTGTGAAACGGAATGTTTTTATCTACACCGTAAAGAGCCGCTATATCGCACAATTTATGAGATGCTGACTGCGATTTAGGCACCAAATCACGCGCCATTTCCAACACATCAAGTGCATAATCATATTGGTATTCTGCTCCGTTTCTTTCGTACATTCCACCTAAGAATCTTATATCAAACGGTGCATTATATGCAACAGGAATAGTCCCTTGCAAAAAATTTTTGATTTGAATAAAAACTTCTTCTTCGGAAGGCTTGTCTGCCAAAAACTCATTTGTTATACCGGTTAATTCTTCAATTTTTTTACTTATCAAAATAGGCGGTTTTATATAGATGTCTAATTCTTCTTCCATGATATATTGTCTTCCGCGTTTTCTTAATTTTCTCGCAGAAAACTGAATTATAAAGTCATTTTTACCTCTACCTGTTGTTTCTGTATCTAATATCACTAAGTCTTGATTGGTTAATATGGCTTTTTGTAAATTAGTTTTCTGAATGTTCGGTCTCCACATAAACATCCTCCTTTGAACAAAAGGACCGGCGTACCGGTCCTTATAAAATTATTTTTTCATATTCTGCATATAATAGAAATATCTACAAGCGGCTTCCACTTGCCATATTTTGTCATCAGGAACTTCAAGTCTTGGCTGTTCAGATATAGAATCTGCATATACCCATCTTAAAAATTCCCAATCATGTTTATAAACAGATTTGATGAGTTGAGGGTTCCCACTGTATTTTCCAAAGTCAATTAAAGTATTTGCATCTCCTTCAGCAGATGGTTCTCCAGTATCAGCATTTTGTTTTGCCTGTTGTGGTTTTTGTGTCTGCTGAACAGGTTTTGCGGATTGTACCGGTTTATTGTTTACAGGGGCAGGAGCAGGAGCCTTATTATTTTTCTGTGCATACGGATTATTACCACTCACTTGTGGACCAAGTTCCTGCTTGTTTGCAGGATTGATATCCATTTCCATATCAGACTTAATTCTTCTGTCCGGAATCTGCAAGAAAATAATTAAAGCCCTATCAAACGCCTGGTTCCAAGCCATTGTAAAACGGAACTTCTTCTTGATTTCATTATCAAGAGTTTCTGGATTAGATTCACCAATCCAAGAAACACTTTTAGTGCCATCACTAATGGTACAAGACATAACCGCCTCGTTAGGTCCGGCATAAATGACTCTGTCAGAAATACTTAAGTTCAACTCTTTAGCGAGAGAAACAAGTGATTCGTGAGGAATAATGTGTATTGGCTCACCAGAAGCCTCATCCACTTCCTGAATAGTCGAAAACTCTAACTCTCTTTGAAGATAGTCACTCATGAATTTCATATACATTTCCTCCTTATATTAATTCAAAATTGTTACCATAGGCACTATAAAACCCCTTTTCGTTTTGGGTAATAGCACCGCATTCAACGATACATTTTTTATATTTCTTTCCTTCCGGAGAAAGAAGTTTTAATGCTCGTTCTTGATTCTTTTTGTATTTGTCGTTAAAACGCACACCAACAAAAATATCTTTAGATTCACCGTTTGACCACGCATTATAAGGAATGGTAGCAACAGTAGTTCTTTGTTCGCCCTCTCCAAAAACATTGGTGCGGATACAGATTCCGACAAGGACATTTGTTTTTTCATTAACTTCCCACAAACCTGTTTTTTTGAAGTCAACAACATTACCCTTGTATTCCTCACCATCGTTTTTGTAAAAAAGAACACTAATGAAAGAACCAACCTCGAATTTTGCTTTCTCAAAACGAGATTTTAATTTCAATTTTTCGGAATCCCAAAATGTGACTTCATAAAGGTTATACACCTCAGCACCCGCATCCGAGTTCCATTCTTTGTTTTCAATACGGACATTGATACAACGACCAGCCGCCTTTCCTTTACCATCTGAAATTTCTTTGATAATTCCACATAATAAAGTTCTTCCTTTTGAATCCAGTAAGACTCTCATGTTTAATTTCCTCCTTGTTTATGATACTAATTCAAGTCTAACATAATTTGTTTCGGCTCTCCATTTACATCATAGTAAGTATCTTTTACGGCAGAATAATCTGCAAAAACAGCATTTTTTACGGATGTAGAAATTCTGTCGTGCAACTTCTTTTCATCACCAAGGTTAATTCTCTTAGGAATTTCTAAGAAAGCGATAGCGATATCGTATGCGGTAACAATTTCTGCTGCATCAAACTCGTATAACATTTGTGTGCAAAGAGCCTTTTCTCTTTTCTTACCAATGATTTTTGTAAGTTCGCAAGCATTACTTGCAATTTCTATTGCTGCCTCGATTTTCTTTTCGTTTTGTTGTTCACTACAAGAATCATCAGTAATATCGATTTTGATAAGTTCGGCTAACTTATTAGGGAACTGCAGATATTCCGCAAAAATGTTTTTCTTAACATTCTCAACGATTTCATCTAATTTAATTTCTCCGAAGTGTTTTCTTGCCACTTCTTCGTGTACGCTGGTAGAACCATTAATAGTCCATGTACCACGCACTGTAAAAGAATTTTGTCCTAAATCTGATGTGGAAATTTCAAGACCCGGAACCATTTCATCATCTTTCTCATAGAAAGTATTAAAATCAACTGCCTTTTCAGGAAATTCAAGATTGATTCTTGTAAATTCGTGATTAACAATCCAAGAACGACATGTTGCCGTACCCATTCCTGCGTTATTTAACATGTCAATAACTCTGATAATGTTTTCCTGTGGAATACTTTCGTATCTACCACTTCGTGCATCCATTAACTTTTTAACACCCAACTCTTCTCTATAAATAAGAGTAATTTCTTTTGGACCATACATGCTAAGCATATATGCAACAAAGTTGTTTCTTTCAATAGATGGAGTACGGAGTGCATCACCAGTAATACCTAAATGATAAGCCAGTCTGGAAATAAATTCATCACTAGCGTAATAAAACTCATCCAACACAGACACGAAAGTGCCCGAACGATGGCTATCATTCATCATTTCATCTAAATCATCAGAAGTCATTTCCTCAGATTGTAAATGGAAGGCAGGACAAAAGCCTGTATATCTTGCTTTTCCAGATAAAAGCGTTTTGTAAACTTCCTCTTTATCCTTTTTAAAAGATGTGTCTTCCGGAAAAACACGATAAGTAGGAATAACTTCTTTTGATTCACTAAAATCAAAGAAAGGATTCCATAAATGAATGTCACAACAATTCACTTTGATGAAAAAAGTTTTCTCATCCATTACTTTAACCATCTCTCTAAAATCTTCGAAAGATGTTCCTGTTACTTGATACGCATTCTTTAAGAATTGAATGCTTGGTTCATAAATACTCATAATACATTTCCTCCTGTTTTTTCTCTTGTGGCATCAATAGCGTTATCAATTAACCTTTTTTGAGTTCCGCTGGATGCTCTGAGTTCAAATAATTGTTTCCTCATTTCGTCCCAATCGCCAGTACGAGACGCTTCTGTGGACATATCTAATAATTCATTTGTTTTTTCTCTAGATATGACACGTGCTTTGTACAAAGAATTAAGGCAATCGTTAATTCTGTTCGAGGGGACTTTGTATAAACGACTCATATATTTTACCTCCTTGAATCTTTCTACAATATTTCAAGAATAGTATGTTATTTCATTAGTTTACATAAAAACCAAAGAAAATACAATGGAAAATATATTCTGTTATGAACTGATAACAGTATACCATTAAATGGAAAATTATGCAAGAAAAATCGAAAAATAATTTATATATTTTTAAAAACAAAAAAGACGCATTGCGTCTTTAATTTGCTGGTCTTTCTATCATCATAATAATCGATGATGTTCTATTCCTTGAAGTGAACGGCATCATAGTGTCTATATAAACGGTAATATCACACCGAACAAAACTTCCTTTTTTCCAATCCATAGTAGAATCCATAAGGGTCAATTTTACATCCAATGTATCTATGTCCGCAACACTGCTTTGTGAGATAATTTCTCTTGCTACAGTTTCTGCTCTTTCTAATGCGACATCTTGTGTGGAAGAAACAACTGCCGCACGACAAGAAGAATAAGCCGCATATTGTAATGTTTCATTAGCCATTGCTAATTGAGCAGATGATATAATACCGCAGAACAAAATAACAAGCATAGGCATTACAATGCCAAACCCAATTATTTCTCCGCCACCCTTTTTCCAATTAATTTTTTTAAATATTTTTAGCAATGTAATACACCCCCAAATTGCATTATCAAAACAATAATATAACCCATTAAAACAAATGGAGCCAATGGATATGTTGATGTTTTTACTTCTTTTAACGCATTCTTTTTTCGTTTTACAAAATGAAATGCAATAATTAAGATTTGAGAAAATAAAAACACTAACAAAAAAGTGTATGGACTTACAAAAAAGCAAAGAGCCATATACATTTTTACATCTCCCATTGGAAGCATATAAAAACCACCCATCAACATTAAAATAACCACAATAATAATGGACCAAATATTAGGCATTCCATTTATACACAACCCGATAATCATACAAGGAAATGTAATTTTATTTGGTATAATCTTATACTTATAATCGGAAATAGCCAATAATACAAGCATAATAATCGGAATAATATAATACAAAACAATACCTCCAAAAAGATAAACATAACCACCCTAATGGGTGGTAATGTTATCGCTAAATTATTGTTGAACTCCCTCAGAACCAGTTGTTCCGTCGCCAACACCCGGAGCCCCGGCACCGCCGCCAGTATTTGGAGTAGGTGTTGTGCCCCCTTGAGTGCTATCTGGTATATCAATACCATCTATCAGTTCAGCGGCTTCGTTCATTTTTCCGCCAGCACTATCCGAAATACTGATAGCAACAACAGCCAAAGCAGCAACGATTGCAACAACAATTGCAAACTGAATCAATTCAGAACCAGTCTCTTCTTTTACAAATCTTTCAAAAAACTTTTTCATGATTCATTCTCCTTTCTTAATTTAGAAACCATTGTTAATTTGCACAATCATAGGAATGCACAAAAACGCCAACATGGGAACAATTTTAAATATTACAACAGGGGCTAAAATAGTAGATGTCGCCTTTGATGCCCTTTCTTTTATAAGTAAAAGATGCGTTTGGCGAATATCTTTTGCTTTTCTCGCAACAGCATCTGCAATAGAAACACCCTTGTCGTAGGAAGTTATCATATCAAGAACAAGTTCTGTAAAAACATCAATGTCGTATAACAGAGCAAGTTCTTGAAGAACACTCTGCCAACCATCTACGGTCAACTGTGTCTTTGCGATAGATTGTGTAAGTTCACTGGGCAAGACACCATCTAAATTTTTAGATGTAAGCATAATTGCTTGTTCCACAGGAACATTTAAGTATAAAGCCGTTTGTAGTAAATCTAAAAACCTTGGAACTTCGGACTCTAATTCACTTCTTTTTTCCATTGCTCTTGATTTTAACATCACAACCGGATAAAACATAAACACGATACCAGTCAAAACACCGATTGCCAAGAATGCAACATTTGCAAAAACACCCACAATAGAACACGCTATCATAATAAATAATCCTATAATTCTTAAGGCGACCATATACATATAGTCAGGTGTTTCGTGCAAGATTTTACAATATCTATCAATATCCTCCATGTTTATATATGTTATTTTACATGCCTTTTCAATAGTTTCATCTTCAAAAAAGATATTGTAAACTTTTTTTGTGAAATTAGCCAAAAGCCAATCTTCTTTATCTGTATAACGGTTAATTGGTCTCTTTTCATAAAGCATAATACTTATAACAAGAAAGAAAAGAAAAACCGAACAGCCTACCAAAATTGATAAAAATACAGTATTCATATTTCTTCCTCCTTATTGTATTCTTTTTACTTTTTTTGTCATTTTACGAGTAACAAATGTGCCAACAAACATTACAACCCATAATCCGAAAAACAACAGTTTCATGCCAAGTGATTCAAAAAATGGGTCAAAATACTTCGGAGAGTAAAGCCATAAACCAACTACTACAACAATAGGCATAACTTCCATAACAAGAACGGTCATAGAAGTATCTGCAAACAAAGCATTTACTTCCTTGCGAACCATATTTCGTTGACTAATATTGTTTGCAATATCACTTACCACTTTACTTTCGTTACCACCAACTTCAGCCTGCATAGACAATGCGGCCGCAACATCCATTGCATCTTTACTGTTTGTTCTTTCTGCAAAACGACGAAATGCTTCTTCTAAAGGTACTTTAAATTTTAAATCTGCATTTAATTTTAAGAACTCTTCTTTGAGTGTGTCGCTTACAAATGAACACCTACATACATCTTCAACCGCTTGTTCTACGGAAAGACCAGAACGCAATGAAGAAGATAATTGAGATAAGCATCTCAAGTACTTCTTTTCAAAATTGCGCTCGTTCTTATCCTTCATAATTCTCACATAGATTTCTGGAATAAAAAATGCAAAAACAGCAACAATTACAGAAACAAGAACATTGTAAAGGATAAAATAAGATGCAAGGAAACCGATAATCGGTCCAAATATATTGATTAATATGTATTCCTTATATGTGACATCGGTTTTACTTTTAGCAAGTTTGTTCTTTACATATTCGGAATACAAATCAAACACATCTTTTGTGTTAGAAATGGATGTTTTTTGTTCTCTTATTTTAAGTATCGCCAAAACCGCAAGCGATAAAAAAGCACCCGCTATTGTTAAGTACAACGGAACGAATGAATTAACCACAAAAACACCCCCTTCTTACTTCGCTTCAAAAATGGATTCGTTTAACACAATTCCTCTTGATTTCAATCTTTGTATGATACTCTTCGGTTTATTACCGGTAGCATAATAACCTTTTTCATCAGAATATCTAAAAATATCTACCAATTTGATTCTATTATATGTAGTATCCATTCCCTCAACCGCCGTAATATGAGTAATCTTTCTTGTGAAATCCGGCATACGCGAAATTTGAACAATTAAATTTACGGCTTCACTTATTTGTAACATCTGAGACTGTTCAGAAAAATGTGCATCTTCACACATAGAGTACAATACAGGCAATCTCGTATTAACAAGGTTAGTAGGAGAATTTGAATGAACAGTACTCATAGAACCCTCGTGTCCCGTACTCATTGCTGTAATCATATCAACAACTGAACCATCTCGTATTTCACCAACAATAATTCTATCCGGTCTCATACGTAAACTTGTTCTTACTAAATCTCTAATAGTAACAGCCTTCATGTCTTCTGTTTTGATGTTACGAGCCTCAAGTCTTCTTACATTTTTCTGTTTTAATTTTAATT